>Ga0157370_10001396_pt1 | contig 29939 bp, 28 predicted proteins | sample C35metaG_FD_113463 | JGI IMG/M metagenome (GOLD analysis project Ga0157370, IMG submission 113463) | Corn rhizosphere microbial communities from Kellogg Biological Station, Michigan, USA - C3-5 metaG | ecosystem: Host-associated > Plants > Roots > Rhizosphere > Soil | place: USA: Michigan...
CCTCTCCAATAAACGACAGGGTTACAGTAAATGGTCAGGTGGGTGTACCAATCGGTGGAGTAAACGAATCGCAGATTGTAGGTAACCTTGAAGTGCAGATAAGGCTTAACGAAGAAAATTCACTTAAAGGCAGGGTATTTAACCGTGAAAACGATATTACGTTCTTAGGGGAGGGAATAGGTTATACGCAAGGTGTAGGTATAGCGTATTCGGTAGATTTTGATACGCTAAGAGAGCTATGGTGAAAAATCTTTAATAAGATAAATGAAAAAGAATTGGATAATTCAAATTCAGATGTTCCTGATTCTGAATTATCACCTGATTATATCAAATTTATAGAAGGCAGGAACAAGAAAAAACCCAATTCGGCGGATAAATCTCCACAACGGATTCCCGAAACCGATTAATTCATAATTAATAAGGAGAAAAATTTTACTTTTTAAAAAAAAGCAGGTGTTTAAAAGAGAAAACATCTGCTTTTTTGCGTTTATTTAAGATACCTTTAAGAAAAACTTATTAACGAAAACGTTTGAAATGTTGCAGATTTAATAATAGAAAGCAAAATCGAATAAATAAATCATATAAAATTATTAATTTTACAATCAAATACTAAAAAATGTCAGTTAACATAAAAAAAATAGGTGTGCTAACATCGGGGGGAGATTCACCCGGAATGAATGCTGCTATAAGGGCTGTAGTGCGTACATGTGCTTTTCATAACATAGAATGTGCAGGTATTTACAGAGGCTACCAGGGAATGATAGAAGGAGATTTTAAAGAGATGGGGCCACGTAGCGTAAACAACATTATAAACAAAGGAGGTACGATACTTAAATCGGCCAGGTCTAAAGAATTTATGACCCCTGAAGGCCGTGCAAAAGCTCACGAAAATTTAAAGAAACACGATATAGATGCCTTGGTAGTAATTGGCGGTAACGGCAGTTTTACAGGAGGTCTATTATTTAATCAGGAGTTTGGTTTTCCGGTAATAGGTATTCCGGGTACTATTGATAATGATATTTTTGGCACAAGCCACACACTTGGATATGACACAGCACTTAATACAGTAGTTGAGGTTATAGATAAGATAAGGGATACGGCCAGCTCACACAACAGACTATTTTTTATAGAAGTTATGGGACGCGATGCAGGTCATATTGCACTTAATGCAGGTATTGGGGCAGGAGCAGAAGAGATACTTATTCCTGAAGAGGACATGGGGCTTGACAGGCTTTTGGATTCATTACGTAAAAGTAAAGCATCAGGAAAATCTTCAAGCATCGTTGTAATTGCCGAAGGAGATAAGATCGGTAAGAATGCATTTGAGCTTAAAGATTATGTAGAAGAAAATATGCCGGAGTATGATGTTCGTGTATCTATACTGGGACACATGCAGCGTGGCGGTTCACCTTCATGTTTTGACAGGGTTCTGGCAAGCAGACTGGGTGTTAAGGCTGTAGAAAGCCTTTTAGAAGGACAATCTAATTATATGGCAGGCCTTATAAGAGATGAAATCGTGCTCGTTCCGCTCGAGCTGGCCGTTAAAGGCAAATCACAAGTGGATAAAGAATTAATTAGAGTATCAGACATCGTTTCGATATAATAAAAAACAACAAAAAACATCTATTCACAATGACAAAAGTTAAATTAGGAATAAACGGTTTCGGTAGAATTGGCCGTATAGTATTCCGCGAAACCTTCAACAGGGACAATGTTGAAGTAGTGGCAATAAACGACCTTTTAGACGTAGACCATTTAGCCTACCTATTAAAATATGATTCAGTACACGGCCGTTTTGCAGGAACTGTAGAAGTTAAAGAAGGACAGCTTTATGTAAACGGAAAACATATCAGAGTAACTGCAGAAAAAGATCCTAAAGCCCTTAAATGGGATGAAGTAGGTGTAGACGTAGTTGCAGAATGTACAGGTTTCTTTACTACACTTGAAACGGCTCAACAGCACGTTACAGGTGGTGCTAAAAAAGTTATCATCTCAGCTCCATCGGCAGATGCGCCAATGTTTGTAATGGGTGTAAACCATGATAAAGCTACAGCAGCAGATACTGTTGTTTCTAACGCTTCATGTACTACAAACTGCCTTGCTCCGCTTGCAAAAGTTATTAATGATAACTTTGGTATCGTAGAAGCATTAATGACAACTGTTCACGCTACAACGTCAACTCAGATGACAACAGACGGGCCTTCAAGAAAAGACTGGAGAGGCGGACGTGCTGCAAGTGTAAACATTATTCCATCGTCTACAGGTGCTGCAAAAGCGGTAGGAAAAGTGATTCCCGATCTAAACGGAAAACTAACTGGAATGTCTTTCCGCGTTCCTACAGTTGATGTATCGGTAGTAGACCTTACTGTTAAAGTTGCTAAAGAAACTTCTTATGAAGAAATCATGAGTGTACTTAAAAATGCTTCAGAAACTAACCTTAAAGGTATTCTTGGTTTTACTGAAGATGATGTGGTATCGCAGGATTTCGTATCAGATTCAAGAACAAGTATTGTAGATGCTAAAGCCGGAATAGGCCTTAACTCTACTTTCTTTAAAATTGTTTCGTGGTATGACAATGAGTATGGTTACTCAAGCAAGCTTATCGATCTTTCGGTGCATATTGCATCTTTGTAATATTTTTATAACTTGTCCCGCTTTTTTTAAAGAAAGGCGGGACTTTGTTTTTTTATGCATAGCTTAATATTTCGATAACCCAAACGTAACCCAATTAAGCATTTTACACATACAAACAGACTCAAACTTAACAAAAAATTCACTCACACAAAATGAAATTATTAGTAGACAGTGGAGCTACAAAAGCCGATTGGATTGCCTTAGATGATGATGGGAACAGGCTTTTTAACTCACAAACTTTAGGCCTGAGCCCCGAGGTAATAAACAGGGAAGAAGCCTTAGAGCGTCTTGAAGCACGTTTTGATATATCAAATAATAGAAATGAAGTAACTGAACTTTATTTTTATGGTGCCGGATGCGGAACTGACAGGATGAAAAACTTTATGAAGGGTATTTTTAAAGAGTTTTTTCCTAACGCAAAAATTAGCGTAAAAGAAGATACATATGCTGCAGCTTATGCAACTAATCCAAGCAATGAAAAAGCAATAATATGCATTCTGGGTACAGGATCTAACTGTAGTTATTTTGACGGTGAAGAACTTCATCAAAAAGTACAGTCACTTGGCTATATAGCTATGGACGATTGCAGTGGAAACCGTTTTGGACGTGATTTGGTACGTGCTTATTATTTTAATAAGATGCCTGCTGATTTGGCTAAAAAATTTGAAGAGGAATATAATCTTGACCCGGATGTTATAAAACATAACCTGTATAAAGAGCCAAATCCTAATGCTTACCTTGCTACGTTTGCAAAATTCCTTATTCAGCATAAAGACAATGCTTTTATAAAAGGCCTTATTATAGATGCAATGCAAATATTTGTGGAGAACTATATTACCCAGTATGAAAATGCTCATGAAGTTCCTGTGCATTTCGTTGGTTCTATAGCATTCTATCTTAAAGCTGAGTTGGCGGAAGTACTTTCTAAAAATAGGCTTAAGCTTGGTAATGTATTAAGAAGGCCTATTGACGGGCTTATTGAATACCACGAGGTAAATAAATAATATATAATATGGAATTGCCATCATTGCACACGACGGTATGAAAGCCGAAATGGTACAGTTCCTTAATAAGCATAAGGACATCTTAATAAAAGAAGGAATAAAGCTTATTGCGACCGGGACAACGGGTAGCAAAGCTGAAAAAGCCGGCTTTAAAGTTAGAAAAATGCTTTCGGGACCATTGGGCGGTGATGCGCAGATTGCGGCAAGAGTAGCAGAAGGGAAGACTAAAATGGTATTCTTTTTTAAAGATCCATTGTCGAGCCATGCCCACGAAGCGGATATCAATATGCTAATCAGGGTTTGCGATGTGCACAATGTGCCACTAGCCACAAACCCTGCATCAGCAGATTTATTTTTGCAGGCTATAGCACAGCAATCATAGAAATTTCTACATTAACGTTTTTAGGCAGTTTTGCCACCTGAACCGTTTCTCTTGCAGGAGCGGTTTTTTCGTTAAAATAAGCGCCGTATACGCCGTTTATTTTTGCAAAATCATCCATATTGCTGATAAAAATTGTAGACTTAACTACGTTTTCAAATGTCATTCCGGCTTCTTCAAGAACAGCTTTCATGTTTTCCATTACCTGTTTGGTCTCAGTTTCGATATCCCCGGTAACAAGTTCTCCTGTTACTGGATGTAATGGTATTTGTCCTGAAGTGTAAAGTGTGTTTCCTGATAATACAGCCTGGCTGTAAGGCCCGATAGGAGCAGGAGCCTTATCGGTAAAGATGATTTTTTTCATAATTATATAAGATTGTTATTATCTAAGCTGTCTGTCAGGTACCTGGCGCTTATCCCACTTGATATCGCTAAGTACAGATGATTTGATTCCGATGAAGAAACCCCAATAAGAGTTATTGCCAAAAGGAACCCAGTTAAAGTCCATCCTCCAGCTTAAAAGGTCTCTTTCAAAGCGTAATTGTGTAAAAGTAACACCATTCTGAACAAAGTCATAACCGGATGAGAAGCCCATTTTCCATCGTGGGGTAACATCTAAATCTCCCGATAGCATTATAGAGTTTCCTGTTATTTTCTTTTCGCGTTTATTGTTAGAATAGGTTAGAGAGTAGGCAAACCTTAAATTCCAGGGGAGTTTTGCATTAAAAAAACCGCCTTTAGATTTGTCTGGTTTCTCTTCTGTTTCTTCTTCAGCAAACATACTTTTCCGGCTGTCATTTAAGTTGTTGGCCTGGCCAAAAAGATCATCTTCACGACCTCCGTTACGTGCAGTCTGGCTGTTTTTATCTTTATCATCGCCTTTTCCATCTGTGCTGCTTATAGCGTAGTTTAATGAAATATTAGCGCTTGTTAACCTAAAAAGGCTACCATTGTTATTTATATTAAAAACATCTATTCTGTTTCCTATATTATCTATGGCATACGGGTCTAAGGTTGCAGCAAAGTTAACATTCATCTTTTCTTTAAAAAGATTTGTACCTGCAGTAACTCTTAGCGGAGCCCACTTTAAAGAGTCAGCTGCCATATCGTAACTTGTGGTAAAGTTAAGGTTATTAAGAAGCATTACTTTTTTAGGTTTTGCATCAGCATCATCTTCGTCATCGTTCCTTACTTTAGCTTCGATAGTATTGTTTACAGCAATACCAAGAACATTTGAGTAGGATTTGCCCGGAGCGCTGAAAATACCATTTTCGAATCTTGTATAATCTTCGTATTGTGTACCGGTAGCATCGATTCTGTAGGTGTCCCAGTATTTATCAAAGCTAGGAGTATACGTATAAGAAAGCGATGGACGCATTACGTGGCGTATTGCCTGTATTTTTTTAGTATCGCCAAATGTATAGGTACCATATACTGTTGTACCAACGCTTGTAGAAAAATTATAAGTTCTGTAAGTGTCAAAACCTCTTACATTATTTATAAGTGTGTCTTTATTGATAGCAGAGTTAAATTCTCTTCTAACCGTGTTTAATACCCAGGTTTCCTGGTAATTTGTACTTGCAGAAACACTAAAATGCTTAAAAACCTTGAAGTTTGTGCTTAAAGGAATACTGTGTTGCATAGCTGTTTTCGCATCCCTGAACATTTCCGGTTTAAAGAATAGTGAATCGGTAGTGTTGATCCTGTTTTCTCCTTTAACGCTGTACTGTAAGTTAATATTTTTTATAATACCCTTCTTTGGTGCGTCTTCAGAGGCAAAAGGAAATATCCTGTCTACACTTACCTGAAGGGTAGGGAGCGACATTGTGATTGCCTGAGTTTGCGTACTTTGACTGTGTGTGGCGCTTAACGAGAAATTTACCTGTGGTACGGTTTGAAATGTCTTGGAATAAGATATAGATGAATATAGTGTGTTGTTAAGTCTCGAACCTACGTTGTCAAGGCTAAGTGAGTTTTGATAATATTTACTTGAACCCAAATTTACACTCGCAGAAAACCTCGAATTAGGGTTAGCTTTTGAATCCTGGGTATGGGTCCACTGGATATTGTAGCTTTTCGTTCGGGAATAATCAGGAAGGCCACGCTCGCTGGTTATGATGTTTTCATACCTAATATAAACATTACCATTATATTGATATCTGTTAGCATAGCTTGACTGAAATCGAAGTCCATAACTACCATTGGTGTAATAGTCTCCGGTAACGGCAAGATCATAATAATCGCTTAAAGCAAAATAATAACCACCGTTTTGCAGGTAATATCCCTGTCGGTTATTATTACCAAAAGTGGGAACAATAAAACCGGACTCTGCCTTATCACTCATTGGAAAAAAAGCAAAGGGCAGTGCTAAAGGTGTCGGTACATCGGCAATCCACATATTTGTGACGCCAACAACAACTTTTTTACCGGGTACAAATTTTATTTTATTCGTGTAAAAGTAATACTCAGGATTCTCGATGTCTTTAGATGTGGTAAATCGCGCGCCTTTAATGTAGTAAACAGAGTCGTTTTCCCTTTTTGTAATTTCTCCTTTAATCCTGAATTCCCCCTGATCAGAACGTGAATTCCAGATTCGGGCTTTTTTAGTTTTAGTATTAAAATGTATAGAATCAGCTTCTACAACATTGGTGCCCTGCTTAAAATGAGGATATTGCGAGTAATTACCTAATGAGTCTTTTATCCTTCCGGCAAAAATTTCATCAGTATTATACTTCATTATGATTTTACCGGCAGTAAGTTCTATATCTTTATAGTATAATTGAGCCTTATTATAAAGTTCGATCTCGCCTTTTATCTGATCTATTTTTTCGTAATCTTCAGCATTACGTTTAATAACGGCATCAAGTTTGTTTGCTTTTTTCTTATTTGTATCGTTTACAGTTACCTTTACTTCATCAGTTACAGGCAAAGTATCTTTTTTTACGGCAGATGGTGTATCCTTCTGTTTTTCAGCGGGTACAGGTAATGATTTAGAGGTTCTTTCCTGTGCAGAAAGTTTCAAGCTTCCCATTGTTAGGAAAATTGATAATAAAACGATATGAAATAAGTTTGTACGCAACGGTTTTAATACTATTTTTGTAAAAATGTGGCTTATTTTTAAAGTGTCAAACTTACAATATTTTTGTCAAAATTAGCCACTAAATGTAATTATAACATACGCAGCATAATATCTATAAAACAATGATAGGGAACATGAATCTTAAACTGGCTTTTTTTGCATTTATTGCCTTTTGTACGGCATCGTTCGGACAGGACAATTCAAAATTCAGGGTTGTATTAGACCCGGGCCACGGAGGTAAAGATTATGGTGCCATATACCATGATTACATAGAGAAAAACATTGCTCTTAACGTAGCGCTTAAAGTAGGTAAAATACTGGAAAGAGAGTCTTCTGTAGATGTTATATTTACAAGAAAGACTGATGTATTTATCGAACTGGATGAAAGACCAAACATTGCAAACAGGGCGAAAGCAAATGTGTTTGTTTCTATTCACTGTAATGGTGAATCTAAAAAGACGGCATTTGGAACTGAAACGTTTGTAATTGGTAGTACCAAGAGTGCTTCCAACCTTGAAGTTGCTAAAAAAGAGAATGACGTTATCCATCTTGAAAAGGATAAAGTAAAATATGACGGATTTAATCCTGATTCTCCTGAATCTATTATAGGTATAGGTGTACAGCAGGAAGCATACAGGGATCAAAGCATTGATCTTGCCAGCAGAGTAGAAGAGATTTTTACTGAAAACCTTAAAAGAAAAAAAAGGGGTGTAAAACAGGCTCCGTTTTGGGTACTTCACAAAACAGCGATGCCAAGTATACTTATAGAGCTTGGATTCCTTTCTTATAAATCGGAGGGCGAGTATCTTAATTCTGATTCGGGACAGGATGAACTTGCCGAAAGTATTGCTAAGGCCATTTTGGGTTATAAAAAAGAATATTTCTTAGGCGGAGGTTCTTCTTCTTCTTCTTCTTCTTCTAACGATTCTAAAACTCCTGTTATTGTAAAAGACAAAGAAGTAAAAGAGGTAAAAACGAGAACTCCTGAAAAACCGGACAGTACTTCTATACCAAAAGCTACGCCTGCTGCAACCAATGTAACTAAAGGTGTAATATTTAAAGTTCAGATTGCTGCAAGCGGTAAAACACTTGAGCTTATTCCTTCTAATTTTAATGGTCTTAAAAATATATCTAAAGATGCTTCATCAGCTGTAATTAAATATTATTATGGAGAAACTGATGAGTATGATGATGCTAAAAAACTGTTAGCCGAAGCTAAGGCTAAAGGCTATTCATCTGCATTTATTGTTCCGTTTAAAGACGGGAAAAGAATAAAAATTGAAGAGGCGCTTCAGAAAAAATAACAGTGAAACCTTTAGATTAATATTCACATTATTATAAAATTATTGTCCTACATTTGTTAAAAAATTATACCATTTTGAAAGTATCCAGAGAAGTTAAGACCGCAGTATTAGTTATAGCATCCGTATTATTGTTTATATGGGGGTATTACTTTTTAAGAGGAAGGGACCTATTTAATTCTTACAAAACATATTATGTTGTTTATACTAACGTTGAAGGGCTTTCTCCTTCGGCGCCGGTAACGCTTAACGGCCTTGTGGTAGGTAAGGTTACAGGAATTAAATTTATTGATGCAGAAGGCAGGCTGGAAATAGAAATGCAGGTAAAAACAGATTTTCCTATTTCTAAGACCAGTAACGCTACATTATATGAACCGGGCCTTTTAGGAGGTAAACAAATTGCAATTATTCCCGATCTTAAAAACCAGACGCTTGCTGAAGATGGTGATCACCTGACGGGAGGTCTTAAACCGGGGATGTTATCTGTAGTAGGAGAGAAATTATCGCCTTTACAAACTAAGGTTGAAGCAACAGTTGTTACAGCTGACAGTTTATTACATAGTTTTCATAACATATTTGATATGAAAACTCAGGAGAACCTTCGTATTGCTATTGCTGAAATGAGCAATACTATGAAACAGTTCAGTAAAACTGCTGAATCTTTAAATGGTGTTGTTGCAGGTAATAAAGGTAATATTGATGCTTCAATGAAAAATCTTAGTGTTGCGACAAGCAACTTTGCAAAAATTTCAGATTCTCTTGAGCAGGCTAACATTGGTCAGGCTGTTAAGAATCTTGAAAAATCATTAGCTAAGGTAGATAACATTCTTAACGATGTAAACAGCGGTAAAGGTACATTAGGTAAACTAATGAAAGATGAGGCTATGTATGATAACCTTAATGCAGCTTCTAAAGAAATGAAAGAACTGATAGCAGACATTAAAAATAATCCTAAACGCTATATCCATTTCTCTGTATTTGGAAAAAAAGCTACTCCGTATACCGAAGTTAAGAAAGAAGGAGAAAAATAATAAAAGCTTCTGTCTAATCACCTTATTATATGAGCTATATAGATAATATTCTTTTTGTTTTAGTGCTTGCACTGGGTTTTGGCTATTTTGCGATTAATGTAAAAAAGCTAATACGCAATATCAGGTTAGGCCATAACATAAACCGTTATGATAATCCCGGTGAGCGCTGGACCAATATGGCCATGATTGCTCTTGGGCAGTCTAAAATGGTAAGAAAGCCTGTTATGGGAATATTGCACATTATAGTTTATGTGGGCTTTGTTATTATCAATTTAGAACTTTTAGAAATTGTTATTGACGGTATCGTTGGTTCTCACAGGATATTCTCATTTATGGGAGGTTTCTATAACTTTCTAATTGGCTTTTTCGAAATACTTGCTTTTGGCGTAATTGTTTCTGTAGCTATCTTCTGGATCAGAAGAAATATTATAAAACTTAAAAGATTTATACACAGTGATCTTAAGGGATGGCCTAAAAGTGATGCTAATTACATCTTATATTTTGAGTCTATACTAATGGTGTTTTTCCTTACTATGAATGCTGCCGATGTGCATCTTCAGTCTTTAGGGGCACATCATTATGTTCATGCTGGCTCATTTCCTGTTTCAGGCATTATAGCCCAACTTTTTAATGGTATGTCTGAAGGGACTGTTATGATTATAGAAAGAACTGCATGGTGGATGCATATTATAGGTATCATGGTATTTATGAATTACCTTTATTATTCAAAACACCTTCATATATTACTTGCATTTCCTAACACTTATTTCGCAAATCTTAAGCCTAAAGGTAAATTCACCAATCTGGAATCGGTTACCAATGAGGTTAAGCTGATGATGGATCCTAATGCCGATCCGTTTGCTGCTGCACCACCAACTGCAGAAGGAGAAGTTCCGGCAAAATTTGGTGCCAGCGATGTTCAGGATCTTAACTGGGTTCAACTGATGAATGCTTACACTTGTACAGAGTGTGGGCGTTGTACTGAAGCATGTCCTGCTAATATTACAGGTAAAAAGCTGTCTCCGCGTAAAATCATGATGAGTACGCGTGACAGGTTAGAAGAGGTAGGAAAAAATATTGATAAGAATAAAGGCACATTTGTTGATGACGGTAAAATGCTGCTTAACGATTATATTACAACCGAAGAGTTATGGGCTTGTACCACCTGCAATGGCTGTGTAGAGGCTTGTCCGGTAAACATAGATCCGCTATCTATCATTATGGATATGAGAAGGTATCTTGTTATGGAACAAAGTGCCGCGCCGGTAGAACTTAACGGTATGATGACGAATATAGAGAACAATGGTGCTCCATGGCAGTACAGCCAGATGGACAGGTTAAACTGGAAAGACGAAGCATAATGAAAAAGGAAGACATCGATAATAACTTGCAGCCCATTACGGAAAATGGCGAGCATTTGAGCCCTATACTTCCTGAAGGAATAAAAAATTACCTTATAGATATTGACGGAACAATTTGTGACGACATACCTAATGAGGAACCTGAAAGGATGGTTACTGCGGCTGTATATCCGGACGCACTTGAAACACTGAACAGATGGTATGATGAAGGACATGTTATTTTCTTTTTTACATCCCGTACAGAAGCGCACAGGGAAATAACTGAAACCTGGCTTAAATCGCACGGTTTTAAATATCATGGTATGCTTATGGGTAAACCAAGAGGCGGAAACTATCACTGGATAGATAACCACCTTGTAAAAGCTACACGATACAGGGGTAAATTTACCGACCTTATTGATAAAGAAGTTACAATCCAGGTTTTTGACGACGGTAAGCACGAATAAATATAGTTATGACTGATCAAAATTTTGCAGTTCCTACAATGGCCGACATGATGGCTTCAGGACAGCAGCCGGAAGTTTTATTCTGGGTAGGCTGTTCAGGAAGTTTTGATGACAGGGCAAAAAAAATAACAAAAGCATTTGTAAAGATACTTAACAGTGCTAAGGTACCTTTTGCTGTTTTAGGAACAGAGGAGAGCTGTACCGGAGATCCTGCTAAGAGAGCCGGGAATGAATTTTTATTCCAGATGCAGGCTATGACAAACATAGAGGTTCTTAATGCCTATGAAGTAAAAAAAATAGTAACGGCATGCCCGCACTGTTTTAATACCATAAAAAATGAATACCCTGAACTTGGCGGTAATTATGAAGTTGTTCATCACACGCAGTTTTTAAAATCACTGCTTGATGACGGAAGACTTACTATAGAAGGCGGTCAGTTTAAAGGTAAAAAAATAACGTTTCATGACCCGTGCTATCTTGGACGCGCCAATAATATCTATGAGGCTCCGCGTGACCTTATGGAAAAACTGGATGCCGAACTGGTTGAGATGAAACGCTCTAAGCTTAACGGCCTTTGCTGTGGTGCCGGAGGTGCACAGATGTTTAAAGAGCCTGAAAAAGGGAATAAAGATGTGAATGTTGAAAGGACAGAAGACGCTCTTGAAACACAACCTGAAATTATTGCTGCGGGCTGTCCGTTTTGCAACACAATGCTTACTGATGGTATAAAAGCCAAAAACAGGGAGCATGATATTAAAGTAATGGATGTGGCAGAATTAATTGCCAATGCGAAGGATTTATAACACAAAAAAATTATGTACGTTCCGTTTGATACACTACCTGAAGAATCCAGAATATGGATTTATCAGTCTAACAGGAAATTTTCTGATGAAGAAATTGCTGAGATAGAAGAATCGCTTAAAGGTTTTCTTGAAACCTGGACTGCACATGGTGCAGGCCTTGAGGCTTCTTATCAGGTAAAATATAACAGGTTTATAGTTATTGCTATTAATCAGAGCACTCAGGCGGCTACAGGCTGTTCTATAGATGCTTCTGTACAGTATATTCAGGCTCTGGAACAAAAGTTTAATGTTGACCTTCTTGATAAGATGAATGTTACCTTTAAACTGGGAGACCATATTGCCTATAAAACGCTTATAGATTTTAAGAAAATGGCTAAAGAAAAAGCTGTATCTGCAAATACTATAGTGTTTAATAATTTAGTAAATACAGTAGGAGAGTGGCAGGATTATTGGGAAGTACCTGCAGGAGAAAGCTGGCACAGCCGTTTTTTCTAAACCTGTTTACATCATACAAAAATGTAAGAATCATCATTAGCGAAGGGTAATGATGATTTGTCATTTAAAAAAATACAATTACTTAATGAGGTCTTTCTTAATAGTTTTCCTTTTAGCCACACAGTTGGTATCGGCTCAAAAAACGCGGGTTTTTAATGATTATAGTTCTGATTCTGAAAAGAAATGGGTAGACAGTATCTATAACGGACTTTCGTTTGAAGAGAGGGTAGGTCAGCTATTTATGGTTGCCGCTTATTCAAATAAGGATTCTACACATGTTAAAGGTGTTGACAAGCTTATTACCGATTACAAGATTGGCGGACTTATATTTTTTCAGGGTGGCCCGGTAAGACAGGCAAGGTTAACAAACCGTTTCCAGAAAAAATCAAAAATTCCTTTATTTATTGGCATTGATGGAGAATGGGGATTGAGTATGAGGCTTGATTCTACATATCGCTATCCCTGGAATATGACTCTTGGTGCTGTTCAGGATATGAAGCTTATCGAAAAGATGGGAGAGCAAATGGCTATACAGGCAAAGAGAATGGGAATCCATTTTAATTTTGCTCCTGTTTTAGATATAAACACCAACCCTGCAAATCCTATTATTGGTAACCGTTCTTTTGGCGAAGATAAATTTTTAGTAACAGAAAGGGCATCAGCCCTTATGAAGGGTATTCAGAGTCAGGGTGTATTTGCTACAGGTAAACACTTCCCGGGACATGGGGATACCGCTACAGACTCGCATCATTCATTACCGTTTCTTAATTTCAGTAAAGAAAGGCTTAATGATATTGAGTTTTATCCGTACAAAAAGTTATTCAGCGAAGGACTGTCAAGTATAATGGTTGCACATCTTAATGTACCAAGTATTGAGCCAATGCCTAATTATCCTACATCACTATCCTATAATGTTGTAACAAATATCGTTCAGGATCAGTTGGGCTTTAAAGGGCTTATTTTTACTGATGCCCTTAACATGAAGGGAGCAAGTGGTTATATGCAACCTGGTGATATTGATTTAGAAGCTTTCCTTGCCGGAAATGATGTATTGCTTTTTGCTGAAAATGTACCTGTAGCTGTTGAAAAATTTCGCCAAGCATATGCCGATAGTGTACTTTCAGAAGAGCGCCTTCAGCTTTCGGTTAAAAAGATACTGGCTTATAAATACAGAGGTGGGCTTAATCATTACAAAGCTATAGATCTTAAAAACTTATATAATGATCTTAACGGGCATGAGTATGATGATCTTAATTATCAGCTATACGAAAATGCCGTTACGGTTCTAAAAAATGAAGAAGAAGTTGTTCCTGTAATGGAACTTGAGAATGAAAAGATCGCTTATGTAAAACTTGGTGATGACGACGGCTCGATATACCTGAACACACTTCAGAAATACGCTGATGTTACCGAAATTCAGGAGGATACATTGAGTGTACTTTCTTCAAGGCTTAAGAATTATTCAACGGTAATTGTTGGTTATCATAAAGCAGATGGCGCATGGAAAAAGCATGACCTTTCTGCTAAAGAGCTTACATGGCTGGACACTATTTCAAAAAACAGGCGTGTAATATTTACCAATTTTGCAAAACCTTATTCACTTATCCCGATTAAGAGTTTTAAGAATATCAAGACTGTAATTCAGGCATATCAAAATAATGTTTTTGCACAAACTGTTGCTGCTGAGATCGTTTTTGGAGCCTTAGGTTCTAAAGGTAAACTGCCTGTAACTATAGCTTCTTCGTTTAAACTTAATGATGGTTTATTTACGCGTGTTACAAACAGGCTTGGTTTTACTACGCCGGAGAATGCAGGTATGAGTTCTGCCAAATTATCTAAAATAGACATGATTGCGCAACGCGCCATAAAGGAAAAGATGACGCCCGGAATTCAGGTGCTCGTTGCAAGGCATGGTAAGGTTATTTACCAAAAATCATTTGGTTATCATACGTATGATAATGATATAAAAGTTAAAAATTCTGATGTTTATGATGTGGCTTCGCTGACAAAAATATTGTCTACGCTGCCTAATCTTATGCAGCTTTATGATAAAGGAAAGGTAGATCTTGAAGCTAAGCTGGGTGATATGATCCCTGCTTTTGCCGATACCGATAAAAAGAATATTACGCTTAAAGATATGTTATTGCATCAGGCGCGTTTTCAGGCATGGATACCGTTTTACCAGGAAACACTTGACAGCAACAAAAGACCGGATTCACTGCTTTATAAAAAAACATTCAGTCCTGAATTCCCTAATCAGGTTGCAGAAAACCTGTTCCTTGTAAAAGGGTATCAGGATACTATAGTGTCGCGTATTGCTGAAAGCAAACTGCTTAAGAAAAAAGAGTATAAATACAGCGACTTTACTTTTATTCTACTTAAGGAATATCTTGAAAAAGCAACGGGTAAGCCACTTGATGTACTTGCACAGGATTCTTTTTACAAACCACTTGGTGCTGCTTACACTACATACAACCCATTACGTAAATGGGATATGTCAGTAATACCGCCTACAGAAATTGACAACTATTTCCGTTATCAGGTAATTCAGGGATATGTTCATGATATGGCTGCGGCTATGGAAGACGGTGTTGCAGGACATGCAGGTTTATTCTCTAACGCGATGGATATTGCTAAAATCATGCAGATGTATCTTGAAAAAGGTAATTATGGAGGTAAGCAGTATTTTTCAGCAAAAACATTTGATACCTTTAATACATGTTATGCATGTAAAGAAGGTAACAGACGCGGTCTCGGTTTTGACAAACCACAAATCGAAAAATCAGGGCCAACATGCGGATGTGTTTCTAAATCAAGTTTTGGGCATACAGGCTTTACAGGTACTATGACATGGGCAGATCCTGAAACCGGCATTGTGTATGTGTTCCTTTCTAACCGTACATATCCCGAGGCAAGTGAGAATAAACTATCTAAAGAAAACATAAGGGAAGATATTCAGAAAGCAATTCAGGAGGCGATAATAGAGTAAAATTAAATGATTTAAAATTTAAATCATTTAATGACAGATAATTGACAATCATAAACTATCAACAATTATGCAGTCATCAGCTAAAACACCACAGGAATATTTAGAAAGCCTTCCGGAGTACAGGAAAGATGCTATGGCTAAGCTTAGGGATGTTATTGTGAAGCATCTGCCAAAAGGCTTTCAGGAACAAATGAGTTATGGTATGCTGGGTTGGGTAGTTCCGCATTCAGTATATTCGTCAGGGTATCATTGCGATCCTAAATTGCCCTTACCTTTTTTAAATATTGCTTCACAAAAGAATTTTATCGCGGTATATTATATGGCTATTTATGCCGATAAAGATATACATGACTGGTTTGTGGGTGAATTTCCTAATCACAGCAAGTATAAACTGGACATGGGAAAAAGCTGCATCCGATTTAAAAACGCTGCTTCAATACCGTATGAACTTATAGGTGAGCTTGTTTCTAAAATGACGCCGCAACAATGGATAACACTTTATGAAAAGAATCTGAAACGCTAATATTTTTGGCAGATATCTATTACGTTAATTTATATAGAAAACAGGTAAAGCCTGTTTTTTTTATGTAATTTCGTTACCTTTATTTTGACATTATATGAAAATCGCAATAGTTTGTTATCCAACCTTTGGAGGAAGCGGTGTTGTTGCTACCGAACTAGGTTTGGAACTGGCCCGGAGGGGTCATGAAATTCACTTTATTACTTATAGCCAACCTGTGCGTCTGGCTTTGTTAAATCCTAATATACATTACCACGAGGTTCACGTTCCTGAATATCCTTTGTTCCATTACCAGCCTTATGAGTTAGCTTTATCAAGCAAGCTTGTAGATATGGTAAAGCTATATAAGATAGAACTACTACATGTGCATTATGCTATTCCGCACGCATATGCGGGCTATATGGCAAAGAAAATGCTAAAAGAGCAGGGAATAAGGATTCCGATGGTTACCACGCTTCATGGTACCGATATTACACTTGTGGGCAACCACCCGTTCTATAAGCCTGCTGTAAGTTTTAGTATCAACCATTCGGATATTGTAACATCGGTATCGCAGGATCTTAAAGATGCTACGTATCGTTTGTTTGATATTAAAAGGGAGATAGAAGTTATTCCTAACTTTATTGAGATCGACAAAAACCGTATCGATGAAAATTCTGAATGCCATCGTTCATTAATGGCGACAGAAACACAAAAGATAGTCACGCACATTAGTAACTTCAGGAAGGTAAAACGTATTCCGGATATTATAAAAATATTTTACGAAATACAAAAAGTAATGCCTGCCAAGCTAATGATGGTAGGTGACGGACCCGAAAAGGCTCCTGCTGAAGCACTGTGTGAAGAACTTGGAATTGCCGATAAGGTGATTTTCTTTGGGAACAGTAATGAAATAAGTAAGATTCTTTGTTTTTCGGATCTTTTCTTACTACCATCAGAAACGGAGAGTTTTGGACTTGCGGCACTTGAAGCAATGGCAAGTGGTGTACCGGTTATATCAAGTAATACCGGAGGATTACCTGAAGTAAACAGGGAAGGATTCTCAGGTTATCTCGGCAATGTAGGTGACGTGGAATATATGGCACAAAAAGCCATTGAGATATTGTCTGACGACAAAAAATTATTTGAATTTAAATCAAACGCTTTAAAGGTAGCCCAGGAATTCGATGTACAAAACATTGTGCCAATGTATGAAAGGGTATACCAAAAAGCTATAAAAATGAATAGTAAATGAAAAAATTAATTGCTTTCAGTTTAGTGTTGTTAACGGTAGTTACTGCATGTACCACAAAACAGGGTGTAACTACAGCATCCGACAAAAGTTACAAAATGCTTAACCAGTCTGAGTACGGCGGAAGGGAAGTAGCTTCTCATGAAATAATAACTTCTCAGCCACAATTGGCTACGCTTTACAAAGAATTGAATATTGAAGAAGTACCAACAGTTGATTTTACCAAAAACAATGTTGTTGCATTATTCTTAGGGCAAAAAAATAATGGAGGCTACAGTATTGGTATTAAAAGTGTAACATTTGATGGTGATACGGCAACGGTTAATACTGTTGAAACAAAACCGACAGGTATGTCTACCATGGCTATTACAAATCCATATTATGTAGCTACAGTAACTAAGTCTAAAAAAGTTGTTGTAAAATAACAATCTTACTTATAAAAGAAAATCCCCAAATCGTATATGACTTGGGGATTTTTTTATTTTTTAATCTTCAGTTCCACATATAATGGAAAATGATCTGAAGGATAACGATTGGATTTTACTTCCTGTATCGTTCTGTATTCCTTTACTTCAACACCCTGCTTAGGTACAAATACATAATCGATACGGATTTTTGCAGCCTCATTAACCTTAAAGTCATTAAATGTAGCTTCCGGACCGCTTATTTTTTTAGCTGCTTTACGGCTGTCATTAAGTTCAGAGCTGATAAGCTTTACACTTTCACTGCTGTCTTCAAGATTGAAATCTCCCGTAAGTACAAAAGGCAAATTTTGCGTGTTTACTTCTTTTATTTTAGCAAGTATCATCTTCGCGCTGTTAACGCGCGCTATGTTGCCTATATGGTCGAAATGGGTATTAAACGCCCATATCTTTTCTTTTGTTTTTATATTTTCAAACAGTCCGTAAGTACAAACCCTCCTGCAGGCGGCATCCCAGCCAAAGGAAGGCTGATCAGGCGTTTCAGACAGCCAGAAAGTATATTGTTTAAGGACTTTATATTTGGACGCGTTATAAAATATAGCAGAGAATTCCCCTGCACGTTTGCCATCATCGCGGCCAACGCCTATATAACCGTAATTTTTAAGGTTTTCATCAAGGTAATCCAATTGCTGGGGAAGTGCTTCCTGAACACCCATAAAATCCGGTGAAAGCCCCAGTACCTGTGATGTTAGCATCTCTTTGCGGTTGTCCCAACGGTTTTCGCCGTCACTCGCTACATCCAGACGGATGTTATAACTCATTACTTTAACGGTTTGCGCATTCCCATTGGCAAAAGCCAAAACTAATGCTACAGATGCAAATAGTTTTTTCATAAAATTAAAATATTGTAGCTACGCGCCTTATTGTGATGTAAGCCCGAAGAATTTGAAACTTCCGTTAACCTTTACAAACTGAAATGCGTGGCTGGTACCCTGGTGTCCTTTTGATAGTTCATCAGGTTTATAAGTGTGAACCCAAACTTCGTATACCTTAAGGTCTTGTGGAGCATCTTTTGGCAAAAATGAAGGTTTAAAGTCTTTCAGGATCATACTGTTAAATGCATAGCCTCTTTTAGCAAGGGCTTTATATACCGGTGATATTTTAAAATCTTCTGCTACTGTTATATAGAAAACTTCCGACGGAACAAAATGGCTGTAAGCACCCTGCTCGCCGCCACCAGGACATTCTGAACAATCCACCTGTTTAAGTGCAATGGTATTGTAAGCAGCCTGATCTTTGGTTTCTAATGCCTTAATAAATGCTAAAAAGGTTTTATCAAGATCATCCCATTCCGATGCTGCTTTTTGCACAGGTACTTTTGTCTTAGTTGTTGTGGTAGATTTCTTTGTTTTAGTTGCCGGCTTTTGTGCCCAGGCCATATTGCAGAATAATAGTAAAGTAACTACTAAGTATTTCATGTCTAAGTTTTTTTAAGAAAGCGAAGATAATAATATATAGCTATAACGCAAAAAACGCCGGTTAGTACCAGCGTTTTTTATTTTTCTTAGAAGCTTCCGATTTTCTGGAATTGTTAGCTTGCTTATTTTTATTTCTCAGATCCGGTTTTTTCTGTTCTCCTGCAACAGGGGCAGTTTCTTCAGGATAAGGGTAAGGGTGTCCGTCAATCACTTTTAGCTGTAAGCGGATAAGTTTTTCAATATCCTTAAGGTAAGGAAGCTCATCTTTACTACAGAAAGAGATAGATAAACCTTCTTTACCTGCACGACCTGTACGGCCAATACGGTGAACGTATGTTTCCGGGATATTTGGAAGGTCAAAGTTTACTACATAAGGCAGGCTTTCAATATCAATACCACGAGCGGCGATATCTGTAGCGACCAAAACACCTATTTCTTTGTTTTTAAATTGTTCTAACACACGCTGTCTTGCACCCTGCGATTTGTCGCCGTGAATCGCTCCGGCTTCAACACCGTTTTTCTTAAGTGCTTTTACAACATTGTCCGCACCGTGTTTTGTACGTGTAAAAACCAGTACGTTATCAAGGTTTTCGTTACGGATAAGGTGGTATAATAACTTACGTTTGTCACCTTTATCTACATAATATAATTGTTGCTTAACCCTTTCAGCCGTAGATGAAATAGGAGCTACGGAAACATACTTTGCCTTGTTTAGGAAAGTATCAGCAAGTTCGCGGATAGCAACCGGCATAGTAGCAGAAAATAATAGCGTTTGCCTGTTATCCGGTGTAAGTTTGATGATTTTCTTTACATCGTTGATAAAGCCCATATCCAGCATCTGGTCAGCTTCATCAAGAACAAGCGTATGCAGGTGATCCAGGTTAATGAATCCCTGTTTGTGCAAGTCGAGAAGCCTTCCCGGTGTCGCAATAAGAATATCAACACCTTTTTTAAGCTGATCGGTTTGCGATACCTGATTAACCCCACCAAAAATAGTAAGCTGGCGTATGTTAGTATATTTTCCGTAAGTATCAAAGCTTTCACCTATCTGTAAAGCAAGTTCACGTGTAGGAGTAACAACAAGGGTACGGATATATTTAACCTTTTTAGCAGAACCTACAATGTGGTGCAGCGAGTTAAGAATAGGTATTGCAAAGGCAGCCGTTTTACCGGTACCTGTCTGGGCACAGCCTACGAGATCGGTTCCCTCAAGAATGATCGGGATGGCCTGTTCCTGTATTGGAGTAGGGGTTTCGTACCCTTCATCGGCAAGGGCCTGTTGTATATTTTTAAGTAAATTAAGATCCTGAAATGTCATATATATTGTATAGTAAGCATTCTATAGTAAATGCTATTGGCTACAAAGATAGGCTAAAAAAATTAAGTCCCTATTTTTGGGCATGTAGCTTTTAAAATACGTATTTTTACAGGCTTAAAAAATCGTCTGTAAACAGTTAAAATCACTCATGGCAATATCAGAAAATAAGGGATTGCAATCTACGTTTGTCGGTATAGTTGTAAGCGCCATACTAGCAGTCCTTAAAGCACTGGGAGGTGTTTTTGGTAACTCGTACGCTCTTATTGCCGATGCAATAGAATCTACTGCAGATATTTTTACATCGAGTATGCTGTGGCTTGGCCTTAAATGGGCATCAAGACCTGCCGATGAAGACCATCCTTACGGTCATGGTAAAGCTGAAGCCCTTATTGCAATAGGTATCGGTGCAGCACTTACAATTGCTGCATTTGTAATAGGCAAAGAGAGTATCCATAATATTATGACTCCTCATAAAACACCTAAGGCATATACGCTTATCATTTTACTTGTTGTAATCGGTACTAAAGAAATATTATACAGGTACGTCAAGAAAACAGGTATTGAACTGAACAGTGATGCAATTAAAGCCGACGCTTTTCATCACAGAAGCGACGCTATAACATCGGCAGCTGCATTTATAGGAATCAGTATTGCGTTAATAGGAGGTAAGGGATACGAAGTAGCCGATGATTATGCAGCGCTATTTGCAGGTGTTATTATTCTTATAAACGTGTATCATATTGTTAGGCCTGCTATTGGCGAATTGCTGGATGAAGACCTTGATCCTTCACTTAACGAGAGAGTACGCGAATTAGCTGCGGAAGTTCAGGGCGTAACTAATGTAGAAAAATGCCATACCCGAAAAATGGGTGTGCATAATCATGCCGACCTTCACATTTGGGTAGGCGGAGATTTATCAGTAACTGAGGGGCATACTATTTCGCATGCTGTTAAAGACCACATACAGCAGGTATTACCCCAGTTTATAGATGTAATGATACATATTGAGCCCGATGGGCATCATCATGAATAAACGCTTAATGCTCCGCTTTAGCTCTCATAAAGTCGCTTAACAAATAAGCAATAAGCTTTCCGGTTGTAGGATTATCTTTTTGATTATCCAGTTCAGGTGCGCCTTCGCATAAATGCAGATACGCTGCATGTTTATGCTGCCCAAAGTAATGTACAAACTGCCTAACTTTTTCTATACTGAAACCACTTGGCGTAATAGCGCTACTGGCTACATTTGGTAATGCATCAAGATCTATTTCAATACCATACGGATCATCATTTATAAAAGAAAGGGCGTAGACTTTCTCTTCCGAAAAGCTTTTTTCTCTCCTTACCGATATCTGCTCGTAGGTATTGAACTTAATAACCTCGCTGTGTTTTTTTATATTTTCCATTACACCTTTTGAGGTATAATTTTCATGTAATCCGAAAATAAAGTACTTTTTAAGGAAGCCTTCCTCAAAAGCATAAGAGAAACCGTTACCGCTATGACGTCCTTCAAGCTGCCTGAAATCAGTATGGGCATCAAAATTTATAGCGTTAACAGGTTTTGCTTTTGCAAGGGCTGTACCTTTAATATTGCCATAGGCATTGTTGTGCCCCCCGCCAATAATTATTGGAATTTTTCCCGCCTGTACGATCTGGCATACAATATGGGCGACATCTTTATCTATTTTATCCACAAGTTCCGATAATGCTTTGCGGCCCTCTATTGTTTTAGCATCAATAGTATCAGCTTGTTTCATGGCATCGGTTACATCAATTTTACCAAGGATAAGCAGGTTGCTGCCCTTGTTAAATTTGTTGTGCTGAAGGTTTACAATGCTTCTTATTGCCCATTCCCATGCTGAGGCTGTACCCGGGCGACCAAAGTTAGCACGCACACCTATGTCTTCAGGTATACCTAAAAGTACGAATTTAGCTTCAGTTGTTTTAAGAAACTCAGGAATGCTAACTTCCTTTGGCACAGTAACTATCCTTTCTCCAAATTTTATTTCCCCGCTACGCTGTGCTGTATACTTGGTTAAGTCGTTTACAGTAAACCTGATAATGTTTTCCATGATGTTTTTGTTGTGGTCAAAAATACTATTTTCCGCTAATTTTTCGTTAAAATAATATCGGCAAATTAAAATTAATATAAATTTGAAAAAAATATTTTAACAATGGAAAACCAAAAAAGTAACTCTAGCTTAAAAGCGATCATAGTAATATTGTCGATATTACTAGTGGGAAGTTTAGCTTACATGTACAAAATGAGTACAGACAGCGAAACAACAGAAAAAACGTTAATGTCTGAAAAAGACAAACTTGTTCATGAACTTGAAGCAACAAAGGCAAGTTATGATGCCGCTATTGCTGACAACTCTGCAATTAAAGGTGATCTTGAAGCAGAACGTGCTAAAATTGAAGAACTTCTTGCAGAAGTAAAAAAATCTAAAGGTGATGTAGCTGCTCTTTCACGCTACAAAAACGATTACCGCAAACTTAAGCGTGAGCATGATGCTTTATTAGCAGAAAATCTAAGGCTTAAGGAAGAAAACGGTTCACTTACAACTCAGCGTGACAGTACAATGACTGCACTTGGAGAAACTAAGAGATACAATGATACACTTGTAAACCAAAATGCAAACCTTTCTAAAACTGTAGAAAAAGCGGCTAAGCTTCAAATTCTTAACCTGCACATACAGCCTTATAAAGAGAAAAGCTCAGGTAAACTTGTACAAACAGAAAAAGCAAAACGTGTAGATGTAGTAAGGGTTACCTTTAATATTGCTGCTAATGAAGTAGCTAAGGCAGGTAACAAAATGTACTATGTACAGGTTATTGACCCGATGAATAATGTAATTGGGGATAAAGCAACCGAGGCATTTGGCGATCAGTCACTTACTTACAGCTTTATTACAAATGCTGTTTACGAAAACAAAACAATGGAAGTAAACGAGACCATTTCAGGTCAGGATTTTGCTAAAGGTGTTTACCATGTAAATGTTTTTGATAAAGGCCAGCTGGCTGCTTCAACAACATTTAATCTTAAGTAAGCTATCTTAAGCAATAAGGAAAAAAAATAAGGTAAAGAAAGGCTGTCTGAAAAGGCAGCCTTTCTTGTTATATAGTTTTACCTTCTATAATAACAGTTTCTATAAGGTTGGTTCCAAAGGCATACGGTAACTGGTAGTAAGATGCCACAGGCTGCGTAATAATAAGATTGGCTCTTTTACCTTTTGTAATACTGCCATGTGTATCGCTTATTCCCATAGCATAGGCTCCGTTAATGGTAGCTGCATTGATTGCTTCTTCGGGAGTCATTTTCATTTTGATACAGGCAGTTGCTACGACAAGGTTCATATTACCGGATGGGGTAGTTCCCGGATTAAAATCGGTAGCGAGTGCCAATGGAAGTCCTGCTTCAAGCATTTTGCGCGCAGGAGTGTAAGGAATGCTTATAAAAAATGAACATGTAGGCAATGCTACAGGCATTGTATTTGTGTTTTTAAGTGCTTCAATATCTTCATCAGTAACAATTTCAAGATGATCTACACTAAGGGCATCATATTTTACACAGGCTGCTATACCATCAATTGCGGTAAACTGGTTAACGTGGATTTTTGCACGCAGGCCATATTTTTTACCTGCTTCCATGATACGTTCTGTTTCTTCAACCGAAAAATATCCTGTTTCCAGAAAGGCATCAATATAATCTGCCAGTTGCTCTTCGGCTATTTTAGGAAGCATTTCGTTCACGATTACATCTATGTATCCACTGTGATTCTCTTTAAATTCTGATGGAAAAGCATGTGCTCCTAAAAATGTAGCTTTAATGGCTGTGGGATATTCCTGTTTTAAGCGTTTTATAACACGAAGCATTTTAAGTTCGCCTTCAACAGTAAGTCCATATCCTGATTTTATTTCTACAGCTCCCGTTCCCTGCTTCATTACTTCTTCCAGGCGTTGTTTAGACTGCTTGTAAATCTCGTCTTCGCTGGTTTCATTCAGTTTTTTCGCCGAATTCAGTATACCGCCACCACGATTAAATATCTCTTCATAAGTAAGTCCGTTTATCCTGTCTACAAATTCCTGTACGCGGTTTCCTGCGTATACAATATGGGTATGGCTGTCGCACCAAGCCGGTAAAACTGCTTTGCCCTCGGCGTTAATAACTTTTGCCCCGTCAGTTTCAGGACAGGTATCCATAGTACCAAAGTCTGCTATAAGGTTGTTCTCTATAAGTAACCAGGCATTGTTAAGAAGCGGCAAATGAGCCATTTCCTTTCCAGATACTTTGTCTATGCCTGCCTCGCGCACCTGAAGCAATTCTTTGATATTTATGATTAAGGTTTTCATGAATTAAACTTTTTGTAAAAATAGAGCGGATTTTTAAAAAACGCCTATATTTATACTAAGAAATACTGCAGTGTGAAAAGAATAAAATACAGCAAGGTACGCAAAGTGCAGCCCTATAATTTTGAATATACGGGCGAATATAAAACAGATCCGGTGGAGATGCAGCTCTTTGTTTTTGATGAGGAAGGCTATGAAGAATACCATAAGGTTTCGCTTGACAGGGTTTTCTCTGAATGTGGAGACGATCTTCAGGAACATGATGTAAAATGGTTAAATGTGCATGGATTGCATGATGTTGAGCTGATCGAAAAAATAGCAGGTTTTTTTAAGGTTGAACCTTTTATAATAGGCGATATACTTAATACGTCCCGCCGTACCCGTATTGAAGAACTTGGAGATGTTTTGTTTTTTAGCGTAAAGTCTATTTTACCCGAAGAAGAGAACGGTAGTATTAAAACAGAACAGGTGAGCTTTCTTTTAAAGGATAATGTTATTGTTTCATTCCAGGAAAAGAAAAGTGATTATTTTGCGCATATCCGTGAACGTATACGTACCGGTGGAGGTATCGTGCGAAAAAAGAAAAATGATTACCTGCTTTATTTGCTTTTGGATGCTATTATGGAAAATTTCTTTATAACTATAGAGCGTTTTGAAGACAGGGTAGAAGAACTCCATGACGGAAAAATAAGTAACAGGAATGATTTTATAACCGGTATAGAGAAAAGCCGTGATGAGCTTAATTACCTAAAGCGCGCTATAACACCGTTAAGAGATGCTCTTTATAACCTCAAAAGCACTAAAGATGAGGATGAAGAGTATGACACCATCCGTAAATCATCCCACACTTATTTTGCCCGCCTGCACCAAAAATGCCTTGAAATGCTGGATCAGGTAGATTATGATCTTACTTCGCTGGATAGCGCTTCTAACTTTCATTTTTCGGCACAAAGCCAAAGAATGAACCAGATCATGAAAACCCTCACCATATTTTCGGTTATCTTTATGCCGCTTACCTTTATAGTAGGCGTGTATGGGATGAACTTTGACAATATGCCTGAACTTCACACCCAAAATGGCTACTATTGGGTAATTGCTATAATGGCGTTTATTGCTATTTGCATGACAATATATTTTAAAAAGAAAGACTGGTTTTAATATGAAATTTACAAGCGATGTATCAGGGAAGGAATTTCCTGAAAAAGAAAGGGTAATGGCTAAATTTTTAAGACAGCCAATACTGGACGTTGTTAAACAGGAAAACCCAAATTTTGATGAAACCTGCAGTCTTTCAATGGGCGAGCTTAATCAGTACCGCCAAAAATATATTTCTGATGTTTTACAACGTGAACTTGGCGATCTTTCTGAAACTGAAAAAAGGGTAGTGGAGGCTCTTAGGAATAAGACGCTTGTATCTGATAATCCTGACGATGAAGATGATAAATCTACCTACGGACAACGAATTGCTGATGTTGTTGCCTCGTTTGGCGGAAGCTGGACATTTATAATCATATTTGTATCTATCCTGCTGGGATGGATTGGGTTAAATGTATTTTGGTTTGCAAACAAAGGTTTCGACCCTTATCCATTTATCCTTCTTAATTTGCTTCTTTCCTGTGTGGCTGCATTGCAGGCTCCTGTTATCATGATGAGTCAGAACAGGCAGGGTGAAAAGGACCGCCAAAAAGCAGAGAACGACTATATGGTAAATTTAAAATCTGAACTTGAAATCCGTCTGCTTCATGAAAAACTGGATCATGTTATTCTTCATCAGGAGCAATCGTTAATAGAGATCCAGAAAGTTCAGGTTGATATGATGAACGATATTTTATCCAGAATGGAAAAAAAATAGCACTATTCTAAACGAAGTTCCATAAATAAAAGATCGAGCCAACGGTTAAATTTAAAACCAACTTCTTTTAAAACGGCTGTTTCCCTGAATCCGAATTTCTTATGAAATTCAATACTGCCTTTATTACTGGCATCAATACCGCCTATCATTACATGTAGCCCATTGGTTTTTGCTAAAGCGATAAGTTCTTCTAACAGTAGCTTGCCAATGCCTTTACCATTGTGATCTTCTGATACATAAACGGAGTGCTCTACAGTAAATTTAAAACCTTCCTTAAACCTGAAAGTACCATACGTGGCATAGCCGGCAACTTCTCCATTATAATCGGCAACTAATACAGGCCATTTGCCTTGTTGTTTTTCGCTAAACCAGTTTTGCATATCGGCTAATGACTTCGGATCGTAATCATACACAGCTGTACTGTTAAGTATGTTATAGTTTACTATTTCCAGAATACCGGGAATGTCTTTTGCCTCGGCAGGGCGAATGATTGTTTGCATATTCAAATATAAAAATTTTAACAGCCACTCATTACACGAATCTTCACAAATTTTAAGCACGATTAGTGAAACTGATATGGTACTGAAAAACAAAAAGGCCATCTTTTCAGATGACCTTTAGTTTATAGTTTAAGGATTATTATTTTAATGATCCTACCATATCTTCCGGTTTAACCCATGCGTCAAAATCTTCAGGGGTTACATAACCTAGACGAACTGCTTCGTCTTTAAGAGTTGTACCGTTTTTGTGAGCTGTCTGAGCGATTTCAGCAGCTTTGTAGTAACCAATCTTGGTATTAAGCGCAGTAACAAGCATTAGCGAGTTGTCTACAAGTTCTTTAATACGTGTATAGTTAGGCTCAATACCTTGTGCACAATGCTCATCAAATGAAACACATGCATCACCTAAAAGCCTTGCAGACTGAAGGAAGTTAGCTGCCATTAACGGCTTAAATACGTTAAGCTCATAATGACCTTGTGTACCACCGATAGTAATTGCAACATCGTTACCCATAACCTGAGCACAAACCATAGTAAGTGCCTCACACTGTGTAGGGTTTACTTTGCCCGGCATGATAGATGATCCCGGTTCATTTTCAGGGATGTGGATTTCTCCAATTCCTGAACGCGGACCAGAAGCCATCATACGGATATCGTTAGCTATTTTATTAAGTGATACAGCAAGCTGTTTTAATGAACCGTGTGTTTCTACAATAGCATCGTGAGCAGCAAGTGCTTCAAACTTGTTTTCGGCTGTAATAAAAGGAAGTCCTGTAAATTTAGCGATGTATTCTGCTACTTTTACATCATATCCGTCAGGTGTATTAAGTCCTGTACCTACAGCAGTACCGCCAAGGGCAACTTCAGCAAGATGGGCAAGTGTATTCTTAACCGCTTTTATACCATAATTTAGCTGAGCCACATAACCTGAAAGTTCCTGCCCAAGTGTAAGGGGAGTAGCATCCATTAAGTGTGTACGGCCTATTTTTACCACATTCATATACTCCTGTGATTTTGCTTTAAGCGTATCACGAAGTTTTTCAACTCCCGGTATAGTAACCTCTACGACAGCTTTGTATGCAGCAATGTGCATGCCTGTAGGGTAAGTATCGTTAGATGACTGCGATTTGTTTACATCGTCGTTAGCTTTAAGTACAGGTTCGCCTTCTCCAATTTTTCCACCGGCAAGTACCTGAGCCCTGTTAGCCACTACTTCATTTACGTTCATGTTACTTTGCGTTCCTGAACCTGTCTGCCAGATTACCAGTGGAAACTCAGTGTCAAGTTCACCTTCCAGTATTTCATCGCAAACCTGTGCAATAGCATCACGTTTTTCTACCGAAAGCACACCAAGATCATGGTTTGCATAAGCAGCAGCTTTTTTAAGATAAGCAAAACCCTGAACGATTTCCTTTGGCATAGAGCCTGAGGGGCCTATTTTAAAGTTGTTTCTTGAACGTTCAGTTTGTGCACCCCAGTATTTGTCTGCAGGTACTTTTACTTCACCCATGGTGTCTTTTTCAATCCTGTATTCCATTTTCAGAATGTTTTATTGTTGTATTTGTTTGTTATAAGTATCGGCTGTCTAAGTGCCTGACGGTGTGTTAGGCAGTTTAAAAGCCTGCCAAAAATACGTATTATGCTCAGGTTTAAAAAATGATTTCGTAAATAATTTATAATGATTTTAGACAGCAGTTGTTGGTAAAAATAAATATTCGCCCTATATTTGGGGCTGAATTCAAATACTAAAAAAATGGAATTTACACAATATTTAGGTTTTCTTGCTTTCCTAACCATCATCTCAATAGGTTTTTGGTTAATGATGTTCCTTGTACCTTTTGTAATGTACTGGGTAACCGGTGGTGCTATCGAACTTTATAAAGAAAGAAAAGCAAACAAAAAAGATAAAGAATAACCGTATTCTCTCTACATAAAAAAGCCCTGATAATATTATTATCAGGGCTTTTTTATAGTTATTTGTTTCTAATTATTATTTATCGGAAAGTACATACTTATTGTTGTGCCTTTTCCTAATTCGCTAACAGCCGTAATGTAGCCTTTGTGGTTTTGCATTATCTTTTTGCAAAGGGCAAGCCCCACGCCGGAACCTTTATATTCTGAAGTTGCATGCAGTTTTGTAAAAATATTGAAAATAGATTCTGCAAACTGGGGTTCAAAGCCTATACCATTATCTGCAACGTGAATTATATTGTAAAATTCATTATCAACACCATTGTAGGTCATAGGTACAGGGCTGGCTGTAATTGTAATTTCAGGTGTTCTGCCGGGAGAAGAATATTTTATAGAGTTAGCTATAAGATTAGAGAATAATTGTTTCAAAAGAAACGGAACACCTTTAACTTTTGGCAGTGACTCTTCGGCTATTATAACGGTCGCTTTTTCATTAATAGTCTCAGCCATTTCGTCTTTTAATTCATCAATAATACCATTGATATTAACTTCATCAAAAGCATTATCAGTATGCCTTAAGCGTGTGTATTTAAGAATATCTACAAGTAATGTCTGCATTCTGCTGGCCGAAAGATTCATTCGGTTGATAGAATCCTGTACATTTTCTGAGATGTCTTTTTCTTTACTCAATATCCTTGAAGAGATGATCTGAATCTTTCTTAAAGGTTCCTGAAGATCGTGCGTACTTATCCAGTTGATATTTTCAAGCTCAGAGTTTGTATCTTTAAGTAGTTCACTCAGTTTGCGGTATTTTTCTTCTTCCTGGCTTATTATA
>Ga0157370_10001399_pt1 | contig 29911 bp, 31 predicted proteins | sample C35metaG_FD_113463 | JGI IMG/M metagenome (GOLD analysis project Ga0157370, IMG submission 113463) | Corn rhizosphere microbial communities from Kellogg Biological Station, Michigan, USA - C3-5 metaG | ecosystem: Host-associated > Plants > Roots > Rhizosphere > Soil | place: USA: Michigan...
AAACTTTAAATCATTTAATCGCAGCCATGGATTTAGATTATATTTCTGAACAAGACTATTTAACATCAAGGAGTAAGATCGAAATTATTACAACTAAACTTAGTGCATTGAGAAAGTCACAGCATCCCTAAACGTTTTTCAAGAACTAAACTCTAAACCCTAACCTTTTTCTTATAACCTTCTAAACCCTAATCGCTAAAAATTGTCAAAAAATATCGCAATTAAAGTAGAAAACTTAAGCAAAGCTTATCAACTGGGCCAAATCGGAACTGGAACCATCAGCCGTGATCTGGAACGCTGGTACGCCCGCATCCGAGGTAAAGAAGATCCATTTTTGCGGATCGGGGAAAGTAATGACCAAAATACCAAAAGTGAAAGCGACGTAGTATGGAGTTTAAGAGACATTAATTTCGAAATTGAGCAGGGAGACGCTGTCGGCATTATAGGCAGAAATGGCGCTGGAAAAAGCACGTTACTCAAAATATTGAGTAAGGTAACTGCTCCTACTACCGGAAAAATATCAGGGAAAGGCCGAATTGCCAGTTTATTAGAAGTAGGCACAGGTTTTCACCCCGAGTTGAGTGGCCGGGAAAATATCTTTCTAAATGGTGCCATTTTAGGCATGCGTAAAAAAGAAATTCAACTTAAGCTAGAAGAGATTGTAGATTTTGCAGGTATAGAACGTTATTTGGATACGCCGGTTAAGCGTTACAGCAGCGGCATGTATGTACGTCTGGCTTTTGCAGTAGCAGCCCATTTAGAAAGTGAAATTCTAATCATTGATGAAGTTTTAGCCGTAGGTGATGCAGAATTTCAGAAAAAATGCCTTGGTAAAATGGGAGAGGTAAGTAAAGGTCAAGGAAGAACAGTTTTATTTGTAAGTCACAATATGCATGCAATAGCAGAACTTTGCACCAAAGGAATTGTACTTGATAGAGGCCAATTGATGTTGTCTGACGATATTGGAAAAGCCATTAACTATTATCAAAAAAATCAGACACAGTATTTAAGTAGCGAATGGGTAAGATCAAGGCCATTGACCTCTCCTGGTTTCACAAAAGTTGTAATTGGTTTGGAAGGAAAACAACCTCATTTGAAATTAAATGTACAATTTTCAGTAAATAGTCCAGAAAATTCAGCACCTGCTTTCCTTGCTATTGGGATAAAAAATAGTTTAGGTGGCCTGGTGATGCAGGCTTATCCTTCGTTTGATCAATTCATTTTAATGAATAGTCAGGAAAATACATACAGTTGCCAGGTCGTATTAGATTACTTGATACCTGATCAATATATATTTTATGCATTATTGGGCATCAGCGAATCAGAGGTATATGATTGGGTAGATAATCAATTGGGATTTGAAATTTTTGAACCACCTACCCCGGAACGCACCATACCGTATTATCCGCAACATGGTTCTGTTATAGCGCCTGCTTATCTTAATAAATAGCCTATGGAAACTGCTCCAATAGTACTTTTTACGTACAATAGAGTATCTGACACCAAGAATCTGCTTCAATCTTTGTTAGGAAATGAACTATCGAAAAAATCAACATTGTATATTTATTCAGATGGACCCAAACCTGGTGCATCTGAACAGGATGTTGCAAAGGTTAGTGCTGTTAGAGATTTTGTAAGGACTAAGCAATGGTGTAAGGAAGTTCATATCGTAGAAGCAGAAAGCAACATCGGTTGTGGGCCTTCAATTATTCGGGGAGTTACGGAAGTAGTGAACAAATATGGTAGAGTAATTGTATTGGAAGACGATCTCAACCTCTCTCCTTTCTTTTTGGATTTCATGAACGATGCACTTAATGTTTATGAAAATACACCTAATGTATCTTCAATAGGGGCATGTAATTTTTTTGCTTGTGGACCGAAATTTCCCTCCACTTTTTTTATTCAATATCCAGATTGTTTAGGCTGGGCAACTTGGGCAGATCGCTGGCAATTTTTTGAAGCTGATGCATCAAAATTGTTAGATGAACTTCGATCTAAGAATTTGATACCAAAATTCAATAGCCATGGAGCATTCGACATGGAAGCTTTGTTAATCGCTCAGATCAATGATCACGTTTCGGCTTGGGATATACAATGGACAGCAACCTGTATTCTTAAAAATTGGTACAGCCTTTATCCTAATCTATCATTAACCCAACATTTGTATAAAGGTGGCGACGCAACACATTCTCATTTCGAGGTACTTCCTCCTTTACAGCAAGAAAGGTTAGTTTTTCAAAAAACAAATGTGGAGATTCTACCTCATGTTTATCAAGCCATGAAGCTTGGATATCAAAAAAAAAGTGATTTCTATGGGAATAAAATTGAAATTAAAAAAGACCGAACTTATTACCTCAATAAATTAAGAGAAGTCTACTATCCATTGAGAGGTGCATTTAAGAAGCTAAAGAATAGATGAATTCCCTTAGAAGATTTTTAAAGAAAGTTATTCCGTTACCACTAATCAGCTATATTCGTAAAATACGGTACAGGACTCCAGAATTTAAATGGTTCAAGTCTTACGGAAGCTGGGAAATAGCCAAAAAAAATGCTTCCGGATACGATGAAGGTCATATTCTAGAAAAATGTAAAACTGCGCTTTCACAGGTCCGTGATGGCTTGGCAACTTATGAGCGAGACTCTGTGCTTTTTGATAAAATTGAGTATAGCTGGGGGCTTTTAGCGATACTTCAAAGAGCCGCAATAGAAAATAACAATGAACTATGCGTTTTAGATTTTGGTGGATCGTTAGGTAGTTCTTTTTTTCAGAATAAAGATTTTTTAAGTAGCCTATCAAAAATAAAATGGTGTATCGTTGAACAACCAAACTTTGTAAGCTGTGGCAAAGAAAACTTTGAAAATGAAAACCTCAAATTCTATTATACCATAGAAGATTGCATGAAAGAAAATAAACCACAGGTATTGGTGCTAAGTAGTGTGTTGCAGTACCTTGAGGAACCGTTCGAATGGATTAAAAGATTTAATTCAATAGGAATTCCTTATATAGTCGTAGACCGACTTTCCTTCATTAAAAATTCGTGCGATGTACCATGTGTTCAGAATGTACCTGAATTTATCTACAAGGCATCCTACCCTTGTTGGTTCTTTGAAAAGGAAAAATTCACAACTGCCTTTACAGGTCATTACGAACTTTTAGGTTATTTCAATAGCGGTTATACCCCACCGATGAAATTAGATGGAAAAACTATATATTGGGAAGGGTTAATTCTTAAAAATGAAATATCTTAACTTAGGTTGTGGACATAATTTCTCCAATAATAAAATTTGGACCAACCTAGATTTTGTTGTAACAGGAGAAGGCGTGATTGCACATAATCTATTAGCAGGTGTACCATTCGAAGATGAATCTTTTAATCTGGTTTACCATTCTCATGTACTCGAACATTTCTCCAGAAAAGATGGAAAAAAATTTCTTCAAGAATGTTTCAGGGTATTGGCAAAGGCAGGTGTCATTAGAATTGCCATTCCCGATCTAGAGCGCATTGCTGAAACCTATCTTAAAATGCTGAAACTTGGCATAGCTAACGAAGATGATGATGTGATCAGGGCAAACTACAATTGGATGATGTTGGAGATGTATGATCAAACTGTAAGAAATTATGGTGGTGGAGAGATGGCTGGCTACTTATTTCAGGAAGAAATTATTAATGAAGACTTTATATACGAGCGCATTGGAGAAGAAGGAAAAGATATAAGAAACTATTATTTAAATCAATCTAAAGATAAAAAACCATTTAAAAGAACCTTGAACTACCTGTTCAGGATGGCTATTCATCGATTTAAATCTTTGATCAATAACAAAGAGAAAACTACAGCCATGCAGATTGGCCAATTTAGATTACAGGGGGAAATTCACCAATGGATGTATGATCGATATTCATTGAGCCATCTATTGAAAGAAATCGGGTTTAAAGATTGTAAAATACAAACAGCCTTTACCAGTTATATATCTGAGTGGAATACCTTTAATTTGGATGGGAAAGACAATAACATTAGAAAACCCGACTCCCTATATATTGAAGCAATAAAATAATGATCCATCACTTTGCTACGTTATTTGATATCAATTATTTAAGTAGAGGCTTATGTTTGGCAGAATCGCTTAGTAGGGTACTTAATGGAAAGTACCAACTTTATGTTCTTGCGTTAGATGACGAAACTGTTGAATATTTTAAAAAAAATCCATATCCATCCATCATTACCGTTCGTATAGCAGACCTTGAATTGAAATATCCTGAGCTTCTCCAGGCAAAATCAAATCGCTCACTTATAGAATATTACTTTACCATAAGTCCCTTTTTACCCCTTTATTTACTGGAAAACTACCAATTTCCTCGAATTACGAGCCTAGATGCAGATCTTTATTTTTACTCTAGTCCGGAAATAATTTTCCATACGTACCACAAAGATGATATTCTGATTACACCTCATGATTTCTCATCAAACATTACCTATTTACTTGAATATGGAATCTATAACGTAAGCTTTCAGTCGTTCCCGAATACCGAAAATGCCATTAGAGTATTGAGCGATTGGAAAGATAAATGCATTCAATGGTGTTATGATACTTTAGATAAGGATACCCAGAATTTCGCTGATCAGAAATATCTTAATACATGGTCAGCAAATTTCCCAAATATCCAACCTATCTATTTAAAAACTGCAGGAAGAGCTCCTTGGAATATCAGAGATACCAATTTGAGGTTGCATAAAGGTAAACTCATGGTTGATAATAATGAATTGATCTATTACCATTTTCATCATTTAAGATTTTATTCCAATTTTATTGATCATGGCTTATTATTATACGGCGTTTACATCATGACACCCGCTATCAAAAGCATCTATCGCCAATACCTTAAAAACCTTTTCAAGCTGAATATTCTCCTTCAAGAAACAAATGACAACCAGATCCTACGTTTCAATTACGCCAAAAAAAAAGAGTCATTATTAACCAGAATTTGGGAGCAGGAAGCAGGTATACTACGCTTTAATCCTTTCACAGTTTTTTTCAGTATAAGATTTTGGAAAAGAGCTTATTATTATGCTAATAGAAAAATGAATGGCCTATTTAATTGACTTAAAAACATTTACAGACGAAAGAGGAAACCTCACTGTGATTGAAAAAACTATTCCTTTCGATATCAAAAGAATATTCTACATCTATGGGGTTGATCAATCTGTACGGGGGGGGCATAGACATCACCAAACCAAGCAGGCTGCAATATGTATAAAAGGAAGCTGTAGAATCTACAATCACAATAGGAAAACTTCAGAAAACTTCATACTTGACCAACCCTTTAAGTGTTTGATAATCGAACCTGAAGATTGGCATACGATGGATCAATTTAGTGAAGATGCGATTTTAATGATACTTGCTTCTACTCATTTTGATCCTGCAGATTACATTTACGAAAGTTATGATTGATTACGAAAATCTTAATTTGGTAAATAAGCCTTTTGAGCAACAGCTCAAAGTTGCGTTTGAACAATTTTTAGATCGTGGCCATTATATTCTTGGTGAGGAGGTTAGACTTTTTGAGGAAGAGTTTGCTACTTATTGTGGAAGTAAGTATTGTGTTGGGTTAGCATCTGGCTTAGATGCATTATATTTATCATTAATAGCTCTGGAATTACCCAAAGGCAGTGAAGTTCTAGTTCCATCAAACACCTATATTGCCACTATCACCAGTATCATTAATGCTGGCTTGATGCCAGTTCTTGTAGAGCCGAAAATTGATACCTACAATATCAATCCTATTCTTATAGAAGAGCAGATCACCTCAAAAAGCAAAGTAATCATGGTTGTACATCTTTACGGAAAGATGTGCGAAATGGAATCTATCCTTCAAATAGCAAAAAAAAATAACTTATACGTAATTGAAGATTGTGCACAAGCTCATGGAGCAACAATCAATGGAAGAAAGGCAGGAACATTTGGAACATTTGGTGCCTATAGCTTTTATCCTACCAAAAATTTAGGTGCACTGGGAGATGCAGGAGCTATAATTACAGATAATGAAGAATATGCGATCAAGCTAAAAGCGCTTAGAAATTATGGTTCACACCAAAAATACTATAATCAATATATTGGTATAAATAGCAGAATTGATGAACTACAAGCCTCTTTTTTGAGGATTAAATTAAAAGGCCTTGATCAATTTAATGCTTACAAAACATCACTTGCCAATTTGTATTTTAAACAAATTAAAAACCCCCTACTGATCTTACCTTTAAAACAAGCCAGCTATATTGATTCTCATCACATATTTAATATACGATGTATTTATAGAGATGAGCTTAAAGCATTTCTGTTAAAGAATGAAATCAAATCAGAGATTCATTACCCCGTACCACCACATCAACAGGTTGGCTATCAGTCTTTTTTTAGTAAAAATTATCCAATATCAGAATTGATCCACCAAACCACACTAAGCCTACCTATTTCAAATCTTATGCAGCAAAAGGATATTGAATACGTATGTAGAGTGCTTAATAATTTTGAAAAATGATTACAGTTAATTTACAAGGTAGATTAGGCAATCAATTATTTCAATATGCATTTATATATGCAGCTGCTAAAACTTTAAAAACAAATTTTTATATAGATAAACAGACAGAATCTTTTATACTACCCAAGTATTTCAATCTTAAAGAAGAGTTTACTGCGCCATTCGACTTGTTATTTAATATCAAAGGATATAAAAATTTATTTTCTTTTAGATTAAGAAAGTTTTTTTACAGGATGCTTCGCATGATTTTTAATTTGAGGAAAATTAGCTTTAACAACGAAAGTGATCCACTATCTAATCTTCTGGAACTCCGAAATCAGACAATTTATGAGGGCTTCTTTCAATCAGCTTATTACTTTGCCAACATTGAAAAAGAAATAGATTCCTTATTTGAACTAAAGCAAGAATTCAAATCGGAATTTCAACGAGTAGTTGAAAAATTTCCGGCAAACAAAACTATTGTTGCTGTACACATCAGAAAGGGCGATTATATAGATTTGGGATGGAATTTATCCATTGAATATTATCATCAAATTATTAAGAAATTGCCAGTTGAAAGTTCTTACTTTATCTTTTTGTCTGATCAACCCAAGGAAATCGCAAACGAGTTTAATTATATTCCAAACAAATATATTTCTCATCACGAGGAAATTATCGACTTTCAATTTCTTTTGAACGCTGACATTTGCATTTTGGCAAACAGTAGCTTCTCTTGGTGGGGAGCTTACTTAAATAAAAAGAAAACCAATGTATTTGCGCCTAAATTCTGGTTGGGCAAAGACGAAGAGCTACCAAAAGACATCCTTCCTAAAAATTGGATCAAATGTTAGAAACACCAGTTTTATTCCTGATTTTTAACAGAGTAGAAACAGCTGTTGATGTTTTCGAAGAAATTAGAAAGGCAAGGCCAAAACAATTGTTTATTGCTGCAGATGGTCCGAGAAAAAATAATCAAAGTGACCAATATAAATGCCCAGAAGCACGAAATCAGATTCTAAATAGGATCGATTGGCCCTGTGAGTTAAAAACTTTATTTAGGGCTGAGAATTTAGGTTGTGGAAAAGCTGTAAGTCAAGCCATTACTTGGTTTTTTGATCATGTAGAACAAGGTATTATCCTTGAAGATGATTGTTTACCAAATCAAGATTTTTTCCATTTTTGCGAAGAACTTCTCTTAAAATATGCTAACGACGAATTAATAGCATCTATTTCAGGTTCTAATCTTCTAGGCACCTATAATCATAAAAAAGATTCCTATTTTTTTGCGCACGGCGGTATTTGGGGCTGGGCTACCTGGAAAAGAGCCTGGGCTCTTTATGATTTTGACATGAAAGGTTGGGGGCAGCCGGAAATTTTACAAAAGATCAAAGAAAATATTTCTGGTGATAATTGGTATAGTTTTTATTTTTCACTCTTCGAGTCTACCCATAAAAAATCAATTGACACATGGGATTCCCAGTGGTTTTATACAATTTTGGTTAATAATAAATTAACAATTAACCCAAAAGTAAATTTGGTAGAAAATATTGGCTTTAATATAGATGGTACACATACTAGCAAAACTGATGGAAAAATAAGTATTTTGAAGCGCTATCAGTTAAATTTCCCCTTGGTACACCCACAACAAAAAGCATTAAATGAAAAATATCTTCGTTTTCTTTACCGCCATTTATATAAACCAAATTGGTTGATTAATTTTTTAAAAAAAATAAAACGTAAGCTTATCAATTTTCGTATAAAATGAAGTTTTTAAAGCAGAAATTCAAACAATTTTTATATCATTTAAATATACATGGGATTTTTAGGCAATTTAATGAATGGGATATCAAAAGAAACAATTTAAAAAGCGTGACCACTGATGGATGCATTTTTTATCAAGAAAGTAGTGTAAGCAATCAATCAGGCAAGCGAGAGAATATACAAATTGGAAAAAACACCCACATCCTAGGGAATTTAGTGATTTTTAGTAAGGGTGGATCTATTAAAATTGGTGAAAATTGCTACATCGGCGATTTAAGTAGAATTTGGTCAGCTGACTCGGTACTTATTGGTAACAATGTTTTAATCTCACATAATGTAAATATCATAGATACTAACTCCCATGAAATAAATTATCTGGATCGAGCGAATGCTTTTTTGAATTTGGTATCCGACGCCAAGTTTCCAGTCAAGACATCCGCTCAAACAGCTCCCATAATAATTCATGATTATGCCTGGATAAACTTTAATGCAGTAATCCTAAAAGGAGTAACTATAGGCCAGGGAGCCATTATTGCGGCGGGTGCTATCGTTACGAAAGATGTCGCTCCTTTCACTATGGTTGCAGGCAATCCTGCTAAATTCGTAAAAAATATTGAACCTAATTTTGAGGAACTAATTGATAGGAGCATAAAACATTAACTAAATAAATGTTAAAAGTATTAGTAATTGGTTCTAAAGGCTTTATCGGATCTTACACTTATCACTATTTTAAAGGCAGAACTGATTATACTGTTTATGGATGTGATATTGTGAATGATTATAATGACCCTAATTATTTCCAGATCAGTTCCAGCAATGCCGATTTTAGTCTGCTGATTAGAAAAACCATGCCAGATTGGTGCATAAATTGTGCGGGCGCATCCTCTGTACCCAATTCATTTCTTAACCCTTTAAGAGATTTTTCTTTGAATGTCAATAACATTCAAAAAATCCTATTCTCGATTAAAGAGGATCAACCCTTTTGTAAATTGATACAATTATCAAGTGCAGCAGTTTATGGTGATCCGCAAGCCTTGCCCGTAGTAGAAACATCAGAGCTGAAACCACTTTCTCCATACGGAATCCATAAAAAACAAGCTGAAGAATCGTGTAAAACCTATTATGATCATTTTGGTATAGGTAGTTTTATTGTTAGGATTTTTTCTGCTTACGGTGCTGGACTGAGCAAACAGCTCTTTTGGGATCTTTATCAAAAACTGAATGCCAAAGATGATGTGATTAAATTATTTGGAACCGGAAATGAATCGAGAGATTTTATACATGTGAGCGACATTGTTCAATGCTTCGAATTAATCATCAAAAATGCAAAAGTAGATTTTGAAATTTTTAACGTAGCAAATGGCAAGCAGTTAAAAATTTCAGCTGCTGCCCAAATATTTAAAAAATTGGGAGGTTTTAACAAGGAAATTGTTTTTTTAGGAGATAATAGAATTGGTGATCCACTAAATTGGGAAGCAGATATTCAGAAAATAACTAAGCTCGGTTATAAAAGCCAAACATCATTGGAAGAGGGGTTAAAAGATTATATATCATGGCTAAGAGATTAAAAATCGCAATCAGCTATAATTATAATAAAGGTTGGATTGGCGGAACCTATTATATTGATAATCTTGTGCAGGCACTGAATACTTTGGATGATGCTGAAAAGCCTATTCTTTCTATTATAACTGGAAAAAAAGAATATTTCGATATCTTAAAGAAAGTAACTTCTTATCCTTACTTAACCTATCAGATCAGCACTGGTGAAACTAGTTTCTTTAAAAAATTAGTTAATACATTTTTATTCCGCACTATCAATAAAAGGTTGTTCAGCAGGTCTATTAAGAACTTAGATGGCGTTTTTCCATATTATAAATCGGAGCAACAAGACCTTGCTAAAACCAAGGTTTACTGGATTGCCGATTTTCAGGAGCATTATCTCCCCCATTTTTTTTCAGAAGAAGAAGTTATCCAGCGAAAAGAGGCACAAAAAGCTATAGCAAACAGTACTAATGTTTTATTATTAAGCAGTCAGAATGCTTGCCAACATTTTAAAGAAATATTTCCTGAGCACAAGGTGAAAATTAGAGTTCTTCCTTTTGCGGTAACGAATAAAAGTAAGCTTAACGAAGTTAGTCAATTAATTAAAAAATATAATCTGCCCGATAGGTTTTTTATTTGCTGCAATCAATTCTGGCAACACAAAAACCACATGGTGATTTTGGAGGCATTAAATTATATGAAATCAAACTATAACTGGAATATTCCGATTGTATTTACCGGAAATACAGGTGATTATAGAAATCCTGGATATTATCCAAGTTTTCTTAATTACATTGAACAGAATAACCTGAAAACCCTAACCTTTTCACTTGGTTTTGTAGACCGGATAGATCAATTAACATTGATGAACCATGCGCTAGCTATTATACAGCCCTCGCTTTTTGAAGGATGGAGCACTGTTATTGAAGATGCAAAATCACTAAACAAAATGATAATTGCCTCCAGCATCGATGTACATCAAGAACAGCTACAGCATAGCAATGCGAAGTTATTTGAACATAGTGATTTTAAAAAACTAGCTTATATTTTGAAGGAATCTCTTGCAAATGATCAAAAATTATTCGATGTATATAATTATTCTACCAAGGTGGGCCAATTTGCTAAATCGTTTATCAGTATTTTCAAATAAATGGATAGTCCAGTTTTATCCTACATCATTACCACAAGAAATCGGCTACCTTTTTTAAAGATCACCTTAGAAAGGTTGATAGAAAATGTCCTTCCAGATGAAGAAATTGTAGTTATTGACTCTAATAGTAATGATGGCAGTTATGACTATTTAAATACCTTGTTCAAAGCCGGAAAAATACATCAATTCGTTTCAGAAGCTGACAAAAATCAAGCTCATGGCTGGAATAAAGCAATGCTTATGGCTAAGGGTCTCCTGATAAAAAAAGTTATCGATGACGATATTTTTTGTTATTCGGCCATTAGAAGTTGTAGACATTTTATGCTTGCTAATCCTGAAGTGGACGTTTTGATTTCAAATGACCTGAGCAGCTCATTAACAAGTTTTCCATTGATAGAAAAACATTCTCGTTTAACAAAATTTATGGAATGGAAAGAAGGTAAAACGCCATCCTTTACATTTGGTGATGTTCATATGCTGATCAGAAAAAGTGCGCTTGCCTATATTGGACTCTATAATACTAGTTTTACGATGATGGATTGGGAATATGCACTGAGAATAAGTTACTTGCGGGCTAATATTGCTTATTACTCTGGTTATAATGCTCTTTCTGTTAGTCATGAACAAACGATATCATCCTTAAAAAATATAGCTAAAATAAAGGCGCAGGGAAAAAAAGCAGAATTTTTTTACGAATATGTTGGCGATAACTCAAAAATCTCTATCTGGTCTAAAATAAAAATTTTGATAGGAAAGATCTTGTTAAATAAAGAATCAAAAGAGACTAATAAAGAAGAGCTTGAATCCATTTATAGTTATTTACAACAGCATATAGATGCCTTAAATCGGAAAGGTAATTATGTCTTTCTGAAATCAAACTCATGAAAAAAAATCTAATCAAGGTCCACTTTCAAAATGGATTAAATTTGGATACTTTTAAGCGAGAAGTTTTTGATGTAGACCATATCAGTGATCTGTATGATTTTGAAGAATCTAAGAACCCTCAATTCATCATCTTTGGCCCTTATGGAAATGATGTTCCCGCCAAGGGCAATTACATTAGAATCGGTTATTTCTGCGAAAATATCAACCCTGATTTAAACTGTTGCGAATGGGGCTTCGGTGTCCCTAGCGAAGATGAAATTAATCATCCAAAGTACAAACGCATCCAATGGCATGGACTAGATCCAGGTTGTTTATTAAAATCATTGTCAGATAATGATATTGATAGGATACTTCAGGAAAAAAACAAATTTTGCAATTTTTTATACTCTAACCCTGTTCCCTATAGGGAGCATTTTTTTAAACAGCTATCCAAATACAAAAAAGTTGATGCTCCTGGCAAATCGATGAACAACATGTCACCGATTGATATAGGTTATGATGGTGATATTTGGCAACGTAAAAGGCAGTTTTTAACTCCTTATAAATTTACCATTGCCTTTGAGAATTATGCCTATCCCGGCTATCAAACGGAGAAGTTATATGACGCCATGAGGTTAAATAGCCTTCCTATTTACTGTGGAGATGAACAAATTACTAAGTTATTCAATCCCAAAAGTTTCCTCAATGTCTCTAGTTTTATCCCGACCCAAAAAAACCAAATGATTAATTGGCTGGAAAAATCTTCGCAACAAAACTTTGTAGATATCAGGCCACAATATTTTAAAAGTCCAAAAAACCGCTTGGAGAGAAAACTAAAAGCAATTGGCAGGCAATTAAAAATGAAGCTCCAATATAATAACCTCGATTTTTCATCGGTAATAGATCGCATCATTGAAATCGATCAAAATCAGGATTTGTATATCGAATACCTTAAAGAACCCTGGTTTCATCACAATATTATTCCAGAAGGTACGCAGAATAGAAATAGATGGATAGAAATTTTTACCACAAAGCCGCCAATTATTAGCTAGCTAATGGTCGACAGTCTAATTTCAGTTATTATTCCAGTACATAATTGTGCAGCCTATCTTTCAGAATGCATCAATTCTGTTTGTAATCAATCCTATCACAACATTGAAATTATCCTTATTGATGATGGCTCGACCGACAATTCGCTTGAGATAGCGCGGCGTTTTGAGAACAACAAAGTAAGAGTGGTATCTCAACTACAACAAGGTGCGGCTGCGGCAAGAAATCATGGATTTTCTTTAAGTAAAGGAAAGTATATCCAATTTCTGGATGCTGATGATTTGTTGGGAGATGGCAAATTGAAAAGTCAGGTGGAGGCATTACAACAACGCCCTGATTACATAGCAAATTGTCGAACCATCCATTTTAACGGAATTAATAACCCACATCAAAACCAACCCAGTAACTACGAAGATCAATTTTATGAAAGCACTTCTCAAACTGATGAATTTCTCATTAAGCTTTGGGGAGGATACTCGGCCTTCGGCTCAATGGTTTCTTCCCATGCTTGGCTGGTTCCAAGATCAATTGTTGAAGAAGTAGGAGGTTGGAATACAGCACTAAGTAATGATGACGATGGCGAGTTCTTTTCAAAAGTCATCTTAAAAGCTCAAGGCATCTGCTATCTGCCAGAGGTATTTGTGTACTACCGTAAACAAGAAAATTCATCACTTTCGACACTTGATTCGAAAGAAAAGCTGGCCAGTTTATTAACTTCAGCAACATTAAAAACTGGATACCTTCTTCAGAAAAATGACAGCGAATCCGCAAAATTGGCTTCCTATAAAATAATCTTGGATATTGCCATTAAAAGTTATAAAAAGTATCCAGATTTATATCATAAAGCCCTTTCCAACCTACCCTCTTTGAAGCGTAATAACTATTTACCTAGCTTGGGAGGCCCTGGAATTCAATTGATTGGCAAATATTTAGGCTGGAAAACTGCATTATTCATACAGTATTACCTTAAATCTGCAGTTAATATAACATGAAAATTTTCCTATCGTTCTTGCAATCTCTTCATCAACATCCTATTCCTGCATATTCATTTTGGGAATTTTATATTAAAAATGGAATTGAAGAAGCGGGGCATTCCTGGATTGAAGGTGAAGATATAGATTGGGCCAAAGGTTTAGTGCCACAAAGTAAAGAAGAACACTCTCGCTGGTTGGCCAATTCTTGGGAAAAAACCTTAGCCAAAATGAAAATTGAACGGCCAGATGTATTTTTAAGTTATTTATATCCACAACAAATTGATGAACAGGCTATAGGAGAGATTCGAAAATTAGGAATTCCTTGTATAAATTTCTTTTGCGATAACATTAGGGAGTTCCAAAAAATCCCAAAAAAATTTGGTGTTTTTGACCTTAATTGGGTACCAGAAAAAGAAGCCATTGCTATGTATAAGCAAGCTGGTATTAATTGCATCCACCTGCCCATGCCCATGTGGGTAGCACCTGCTTATCGTACGATTACAATAACGGAGAATTCTCAAATATCATTTATTGGTTCCTTTGACATACAGAGGCTATTACTGTTTGAAGAGTTAGCTAAATCTAACATTCCCCTTGTTATTTATGGTTCGGGCTGGTTAACGGCTCCTCCGGTTGAATCACCATCTAAATCCTCTCTTCATTTTCAAAAAAAATTGAATTATCAATTGCAATTTGTAATTAAATATGGTGTGAAGGCTTATTTGAGAAAGTTACAACAAAGTAATATCGATACTTCTATTAGCGAACCTCTAAAAAAAAGCCTTCGCGGAAAATTAGATTTTGGAAGTTACATACGTATATCAAAAGATAGCTTAATTACGCTTGGTGTTAATCGTTATCCAAGTTTTAACTATCCATTGCACCATCCAAATACTTATTCTAGACTGAGAGACATTGAAGCCCCTATGCTTGGTGCTTGTTATTTGACAGAAGCAGCTTCAGGATTAGCAGATTTATATGAATTTGGAAAAGATATCGAAGTTTACCAAGACGTAAACGAACTTGTTTTAAAGGCAAATTTACTCTCAAAAAATGCTAGTCTACGTTATTCCATGAGAAAAAATGCACAAAAAATTGCATTGGCAGAGCACTCTATTCCGCGTTCTATAGATAAACTCTTAATTAAGCTCAAAAGATAGTTTATTTTGCGATTAAAAAATGTTGATATACTAAGAGGAATTGCTGCAATCTCTGTCACTTATTTTCATTTATCGGGAAGTACTGATCTTACGGCAAAAATTGCAAACACTGGAAAATGGGGATATTTAGGAGTAGATATCTTCTTTGTGATAAGTGGTTTTATTTTGCCTTATAGCTTGCACCAAAGACGTTATCAAATTCGTGATTTTTTTAAGTTTATAGCCAAAAGATTTCTGCGAATAGGTCCAGCTTATCTGATTACTATTGCTATTTCAATTGCTTTAGCCATTTCGGCTGGTCAGTCTATTCCAAGCTGGCAAACCATATTGGCTCATTTAGGCTATCTGAACTATATTTTGGGTTATGAATCTTTATCGCCAGTTTTTTGGACTTTAGCCATTGAATTTCAATTTTATTTATTGCTGGGGTTATCATTCCAGCTTATCTCTCATCGTTCAAATATATGGCCAATGTTATTGATTGGCCTTATGTTTGCCTTATCTTTTATTTCATCTTCTCATTTTATACCAAGTTGGTTTAGTCTTTTCGCATTTGGTATTCTGATTTACAGAAAGGTAATGCTAAATACTTCTACTATCATATTTTGGTTGGCAAACACGGTTATTTTAATCTTTGCTGGTTTTAGGAATGGTATTCCAGAAGCACTGACAGGATTAGCTACATCATTGAGTATCTTGTATCTTAACATAAATAGCAATACACTCGTTTACAAATGTTTGCTTTGGCTGGGCACTGTTAGTTATTCGCTTTATTTGGTTCATTGGCATATAGGGAGGGTTGGTGTAGCTGTGTTCCGACATATTCATTTAATTGGAGATTTCGAATATTTAAGGCTGCTAGTAGGCTTAATTATTGCACTTGTTTCTGCCTGGGTTTTATATTTGACGATAGAAAAGCCCTCATATCACCTTAGCAATCAAATAAAATATAATGCCGATTAAGAATAAATTAGTATTTAAATTGACAGATCGAATTCTCCATTTTAAATGGAAAACAGAGTAATTATATATTTTAAAAAACCACCTGTTTTAGATCGTTTTTTAATAGGGGATCGTTATTTAAAGAAACTTAAAAATCTTCTTTATCCACCTAAAGTAGGCAGTTTAGAATTAGTTTTTCTAAATCTATGTAAAGGAATGTCTAAAATCGGGATACCATTTAAGAAAAATCTACCTTTTTCTCATTTAAAACCAACAGATCGTATTATTGTACTAGGAACTGGTAAACATGTACTAAAAGGATACAATAAACCCAATAAAATTATTGCCGGTATAGGCTTGATGACACATCCAGCACAGTGGCCAACTCTTTTTGAAGACTACCCTATTGCAGTTTATTTGCAACATTCTAAATGGACAGCAGCTATTTACAATAACTACTATGGAGTAGGTAGTTGCAAGATATGGCCAGTAGGCATTGATACAGATTATTGGAAGTCTAACTTAAAATCACCTAAAACGCAGGTATTGATTTATGTCAAGTTTTTGTGGAACAAAACAGAAAACCAAAAAGAACTGCTTCAATCTATCCATTCTTATTTGGATGAACAAGAAATCGCTTATAAAGTGATTACCTATGGCAATTATCAACGTAAAGAATATAAAGAGCAATTGGAAAAAAGTTGGGGAATGATCTTTCTATGCGAACATGAAAGCCAAGGCATTGCCTATCAAGAAGCAATGGCGATGAACGTGCCAATTTTAGCTTGGGACGGAGGACGGTGGTTGGATCCAATGCGCATAGGTTGGGGAGAACCTGAATTTGTAAAGGCTTCATCAGTGCCTTATTTTGATACTACCTGTGGCGAAAAATTCGAAAACTTAAAAGAATTTATATCGGGGTTTATGCATTTTTATGTAAATGCAAAAAATAATCGTTATCACCCCAGAAATTATATAATTAATCATCTTAGCCTGGAGAAAAGCGCAACACTAATGTTAAACATCATCAACGAAGTGTATGCTGACGACCAACAAATACCATGAGCAGCTTATTCAGAAAAATTGCTTACCAAATTAGGCATAACCCGGTTTTAGAACGTAGCGAATGGTTATGGAATTTATTAAGAAAGCCTTATCATGGACTTTTAAATCTATCCAGCAAAAAAAATGGAGTTAAAGTAGATATAGGAAACCTCATTAGTATTTATCTTCCACCAGCCTATACTTCAACACAGTGGCAAGATTATGAACCAGAGCATACTGCTTTTTTGGTGAATTGGATAAAATCCAATCCTGGTGCTTTAATTTTAGATTTAGGCTGTTCTACAGGTTTCTTTTCAACGGTTTGCCTATTTGCTGAGAAACAAAACAAGGTAGTTGCCTTCGATTCGGATTTGGAAAGTTTACAATCGACCAAAAACATGGCTCAATATAGTAACGGCAATCGTTTAAGTTTGATTTATGGCTTTGTATCTTATCATTCTACCACTGGATTTAAAGTAGGTCAAGCTATTGAAAACACGAATAATTTATTAGCAAATGCCAAGCTTTCTGGAAAACCCGGCACAACAAAGTACATCAATCTTGATCATCAGTTAACAGAAGAAGTTCCGAGTAACAGCATTGATATCCTTTTTGAGAATGAAAACATCACCCAAACCATATTGATTAAATGCGATGTAGAGGGAGCAGAATATTTTGTATTAAGAGGGGCAAAAAATTTTATTGAAACCCGTAAACCTTATCTACTATTAAGTATACATCCAGATATTTTACCTGTATTTGATCATTCTGTTAACATGATTGAAAGTTTCTTAGCAGAACTGCATTATAGTTACCAAGTTATTGCTATCGACCACGAAGAGCATTGGTTTTGTGAGCCAATAAAAAAAATATAGCATGAGGATATTGCTGATCATGGATCCTGGCATTCCTGTTCCACCGCCTTTATATGGTGGGCATGAAAGGTTGGTATATATGTTTGCCGAAGAATATACGCGCCTGGGGCATGAGGTTTGCCTTTTGGCAGGTCCACAATCAAAAATTTCTGGTTCCACCACACATTTTGGAAAAAATGACCTGAAGCGTTCTAAGAAGGAAAGATTTGCAGAGCTTCTTCAGGCTTGGTCTTTCTTAAGAAAAAAGAAAAATGAATTTGACTTGATTCATAATTTCGGTCGTTTAGCATATTTGATTCCCATATTGAATGCAAAAACAAAAAAAATCATGACTTATGGGAGGCCTGTGTCAACAAAAGGAATCAAGGCCATCACCAGTTTACCTAACAAAAATCTAACTTTTACCGCTTGTAGTAATTATTGCGTTTCTACGGGAAATGTTGCGGGGCATTGGCGAACTGTTTATAATGCGATTGATTTCAGCTTTTATACACTGGCTGAAAAAGTTGAAAGTAATGCTCCTTTCATGTTTTTAGGAAGAATGGATAAAGTAAAAGGGCTTCATCATGCTATTAATGTCTGTTTAGCTACAGGAAATCGCTTATATGTAGCTGGAAATATACCTACAACCCCTGATAATTATGAATACTATCAGAGATTTATAGAACCAAGATTTGATAGCAAGCAGATCATCTATTTGGGACCGCTCAATGATGAACAAAAACACAATTATCTTTCCCAAGCCAAAGCACTGCTTTTCCCCATAGAATGGGATGAACCATTCGGAATGGTAATGGTAGAAGCTATGGCTTGTGGCACACCTGTTATCGCTTTTAATAGAGGTTCTGTTCCTGAAGTTGTCAAAGAGGGAGTTAATGGAATAATTGTAGAGAATGAAGAACAAATGATTCATGCCATCACACAAATTGAAAAAATAGATCGTAAAGAATGTCGACTTTATGCTCAAGGACAATTTGAACTCACTATTGTTGCAAAAAAATATCTTTCATTGATATGATCAGGAAAATATTAAAAAAGATTGCCTACGAACTTCGTTTTGATAATCCTCAATATTATCAACGGATTTCAGACAAAGTATTTAAAACTTACTACCGGAAAAAGCTCAGGAAAACACTAAATAAATTAAAACCAATCGAATTTAAAACTACGCCTACAACTCTCACAATCTGTATGCTTTCAGGCCACAGACATTTCCTTGAATCAGTTGCAGCGATCTATAGTTTCTGCGCATGGGAAAAAAATGTAAATCTCCATTACCATGAAGATGGTAGCCTTAAAAACGATGAAATTGCATTTTTAGAACAAAAATTTAAGGGAATTAAAATATTCAAGAAAGCAGATCAAAATGGGATAGTCCATGATTTCCTCTTAGCAAATCAACTTCCTAAATCTGCTGAACTAAGGAAAAAATATGTATTCGCACTGCGACTGTTCGATGCTATTATCCATAATCGATCACCTTACTTATTACAGTTTGATTCGGATGTGCTTTTTTTCAAAAAGCCAAAAGAATTATTAGATATTTTGGCTAATGAGAATCTTAAAGGCTGTTATAATAAAGATGTGGTAGATGCCTACACTTTTAGCTCTGAAGTTTTAGCGAAATATATTGATAAGCCTATGCTTAGGATGTTTAATTGCGGCTTGCTCCTACACTGTTTTGAAAAATTACCCTTTTTTCAATACATTGAAAAAATCATTACCAATGAGGATGAATCTTGGAATTCTTGGCATATCGAACAAACTTTATTTGCTATGTACGCAACCAATGAAGGAGGATATGAACAATTACCTATAGTTTATGACCTTGCTAGAAAAGAGCGTAACCGAGGCATAGATATTACAAGCGAACATTACGTGCATAGCACAGGATACGATTTGCATAAAGATTTCCTATACAAAATTTATCCGACCATTAAGCATGAAATTGGATGATTGTGCTTATTAGTTCGGGCCAACCCTCTCTTAATCCAAGATTGGTAAAAGAAGCAGACGCTTTAACTGAAGCTGGTTATGAGGTTACCGTTATTTATCAGTATTGGAACCAATGGGGAACAGCTTATGACCCAGCATTATTATCTCAAAAAAAATGGAAAAGTATTCGGGTTGGCGGTACTCCAAATGAAGAAAAAGTAACTTTTTGGAAAACAAGATTGATTAATAAAATTGCTGTTTTTTTTGCTAAAAACTTTGGTTTTGATAATGGTATTGCAGAAATGGCCATTGGCCGGTGTATGCAATTACTGATCAAAAAAGCAGAGTCGATACCTGCCCAATTTTATATTGCCCATAATTTAGCCGCAATTCCCGCAGCTTACCGTGCCTCAATTAAAAATAAAGGAAAATATGGATTTGATGCCGAAGATTTTCATAGAAATGAAGAAAGCAATGATCCCGATAGTTTTGAAGTAAGGTTAAAAACATACTTAGAAGATAAATATTTTCCTAAATTGAATCATTTTACTACAGCTAGCCCATTAATTAGCTGGGCTTATCAAGAAATTTATGAACAATTAACACCAACAACGCTTCTTAATGTTTTTCCGGCTCAAAGAGTAGCTAAATCCTCAATTCAATCTGATAAACTCAAACTTTTTTGGTTCTCTCAAACTATTGGTCTCAACCGAGGCTTAGAAATTGTTATTGCTGCAATGGGTTTATTAAAAGATCTTTCGATTGAACTCCACCTTTTAGGCGCGCATGACGAGAACACAATACAAACATTTACAGAAATTGCAGCTAAGGAAAATATTAATTCCTATCAAATTCAATTTTATCAACCAATAGCACCAAATGACATTTTTGCCTTTGCTGCACAATTTGATATAGGTTTGGCTACAGAAACTTCCATTCCAAAAAATCGGGATATTTGTTTAACTAATAAGATTTTCACTTATATCCAATCACAGTTGGCAATTGTTGCATCAGCAACATCCGCACAGCAAGACTTATTGAAAAGCTACCCTAAAATGGGCAAATTATTTAGCAATAATGATCCGCGGTCACTAGCAGATGTATTAACAAACTATGCAAAAGACCGACAACTTTTACTTGCCCACCAATTGCAAGCCCTTCATTATGCTCAAAAAGAACTAAATTGGGAAAAAGAAAGCTTAAAATTAATTAATCAAGTAAGACAAGTAATCGCTTAGTGAAAAAAGTATTAATTATATCTCCCTATTTTGCTCCTAGTAATTCTGCAGATATGCAAAGAGTAAGAATGAGCCTTCCTTACTTTGAAAAATTAGGCTGGCTAGCCGAGGTAGTAATGGTTGATGAAAGTTTTTCAGACTTGAATAAAGACAAGTTATTGATGGAATCAATTCCCGATTCTATAAAAATTCACAAAACAAAAGCCTTACCAAAATCGTGGACCAGCAAATTGGGATTAGGTAGCTTAGCAATTCGGTCGATGTTGTTCTATAAAAAAAGAGTATCTCAGTTATTAAGGCAGCACAAATACGACCTTATTTATTTTTCTACCACCGAATTTCCTGTATGTGTTTTGGGCGCTTATTGGAAAAAGAAATTCAGTGTGCCTTATATAATCGATATGCAAGATCCCTGGCATACCGATTATTACAACAACAAACCCAAGGCAGAAAGGCCAAAAAAATATTGGTTTTCCTATCGTTTGCACAAATATTTGGAGCCTAAGGCGATGAAAACAGTAGATGGGCTTATCAGCGTATCTGTTAGCTACATCCATACCTTGCAGGAACGTTATCCAATACTCAAAACCAAACCCACCAAAGTAATTACTTTTGGTGCTTTTGATATCGATTTCAGGATAGCCCAGGCACATAGCGAGCAGCTCCCCCTAGCTTATCGGCCTGAGCAAAAAATCAACCTGGTGTACATTGGCCGTGGTGGCTTTGACATGAAACCCGCATTAAATACTTTGTTTGAGGCTTTTAAACAAGGTCTTGTTACGCAGCCACGTCTTTTTGAAAATGTACACCTGCATTTTATTGGTACAAGCTATGCCCCAAAAGGGAAAGGTACACCGACCATCTTCCCGGTGGCTACTGAACTGGGCATTGCCTCTTATGTAACAGAATATACCGATAGGATTGGCTTTTACAACAGTATCAAAAATATGCAGTATGCAGATGGACTGATCATAATTGGTTCTAATCAAGGAGCCTATACCGCCTCTAAGCTTTATCCCTACATTTTGGCAAAAAAGCCATTGCTTGCAGTAATGCATCCAGAAAGCAGTGTGGTAAAAATTATGGACGACTGCAGCGCAGGCTCTTTAATTCCCATCGGTCAAACTATTTCGGTGGCAGTCCAAACATTAGCCATTTATTTGGATGCCGCCAAACATCACAGGCTTCCAGCAACCAATTGGAAAGCATTTGAGCACTATACCGCTTTTGCTATGACCCAAAAGCAGGTTGAACTATTTAACAGCGTAACAGAATAATGGATTCACTTTATAAGTTTATACTCAGAAGGCCTTTCTTTAGGGGGCAGGATAGATTTTTCAGCTACTTGTTTAGCCATGGCAAATTGGGCAGACAAACCGTAACCGTAAAACCCCTTGAAGGCGATTTCAAGATTTGCTGTGATCCTTCAACTTGGATAGGCGCTAAAGTTATTTATACTGGTAATTACGAAGCTGCTATTAAAAAAATCTTTAAATCAGTTATTAAAAAGGGAGATCGCATTTTGGATATTGGTGCAAACATCGGTTTTCATACACTCTATTTTGCAGAATTAACCGGTAACAGTGGAAATGTAATCGCTTTTGAACCTGTACCACATAATTACAGTGCTTTAAATTTCAACATTGGCCTAAATAATTTTAAGCACATTACTGCTAAAAATATTGCATTGAGCAATAAAAACGAGCTGATTTTAATCGCTGCTGATGTAAGCAGCCCAAATCCAGGAGCTTATAATTTATTTGATAAAAATGGAGATATATCAGTTAATTGTTTTGTAGGCGACGAAATTATCAACAATGACCGTGTTGATTTTATTAAAATTGATGTAGAAGGTTATGAGAGTTTTGTAATTGATGGCCTATTACAAACCATCAAAAACAACAAACCAAAAATTATATTTGAATACGACAAACATTATCATCAAAAAACCGGCCGATCAGAAGATTATGTTTTCGTTTTGTTAGCTTCATTGGGTTATCATTTTCAGTACATTTATAACGATGGCCTTCAAACCATCAGTAATTTCCAAAAGATGGTATCGGGTAATATTCTAGCACTTCCAAATGGGTAAAAAACTGGCCATCATTACTACCCATCCGATTCAATATTATGCGCCTGTGTTTCAGCTTTTAGCAAAGCAACTACAACTTAAGGTTTTTTATACATGGGGTGAAGATTCACTTAATAAATTCGACAAAGGCTTTGGCCGGGAGATTGAATGGGATTTACCACTGTTAAAAGGATATGAATATTCATTTCTAAAAAATACAGCAAGCAATAAGGGCACGCATCACTTTAAAGGAATTGTTAATCCAACTTTAAATAAGGAAATTAAAGATTATAACCCCGATGCCATTTTAATTTATGGTTGGGCCTGGCATAGCCATTTAAAAGCTATGCGTTTTTTTAAAGGCAAAATCCCGGTTTATTTCAGGGGCGATTCTACACTATTAAACAATCAACAAAAATTAAAAGCCTTTTTTAGAAGTGTTTTTCTTAAATGGGCCTATCGCAATATTGATGTGGCCTTTTGTGCAGGTACGGCCAACAAAGCATATTTTGAAAAGTATGGTTTAGAGCAATCACAATTAATTGTTGCCCCACATGCCATCGATAATAAAAGGTTTGCCGCAATCCAAAATGAGGAAGCAGAAAAATTAAGAATCGAACTGGGCATAAAAAGTGATGAAATTTTAATCCTTTTTGCCGGCAAACTGGAGCCTGTAAAAAACCCGCTATTATTGCTTGATGCATTTAAATCAATAAAAAAAGTTAATATACATTTGTTGTTTGTTGGAAATGGGATTTTAGAAGAAAACCTAAAATCTGAATCTAAAGATTTAAAAAATGTTCACTTTATCAACTTCCAAAATCAAACCCAAATGCCTTCAATTTATCAGGCCTGCAATCTATTTTGTTTACCATCCACCAGTGAAACCTGGGGCTTATCTGTAAATGAGGCTATGGCTGCTACAAAAGCCATCTTGATTTCTACCCGGGTTGGTTGTGCCACAGATTTAGTAAAACCATCAATTAATGGCCAAGTATTTGAATCAGGTAATGTAGATGATCTTATACGTAAACTAACCGAACTTACAAATAGTAAAGAAAAACTGACTCAAATGGGGATAGTATCACAACAAATTATTCAGGGTTGGTCGTTCGAAAACCAGGTTAAAGTAATGGTAGATACTTTTTATAAGAACCATGCAAAATAACAATCCTACCAAACTCACCTTAACCTTATACTTCCCGGTTTTGGTATCATATTTATTAATCAATAGTCCGATTATATCCTATTTTGTGGCCTGGTTCGGCTCATTATTTATCTTTTATACCACTATATTATCTCCGGCCGCTATTATTAATCGCGATTTACCCATCCATAAACAAATTATGAGGCCAATTTTTCTTACCCAGCTCATTTTTGCAGGCTTTATGTGTACCACCTCCATATTTTATTTTATGGATCATTTGGGCTATCGCTACCTTACAGAAATCAATTACGGAGCTCAGTTTAAAGAAAACGAACAAACTGTACTTATTGCCAGTTGCCAGCGGGTGAGTTTACTCGCCCATGCAGCTTTGGTTACAGGAATGCTAATTGTTCAGAAACATAAAATTAAACTTAAAAGTACCCAAGCTTTCGATGATGATTTTTTGATCTGGCTCAGTATTATAGTCTTCGGATTAGGCTCTATTTGCCAATTTTTTCCGGGACTTAACCAGATTGCCCTTCCACTTACGCTTATAGGAATATCCTGCGCAGCAGTATTATTTGTTAAAGGATTTATTAAAAAAAACTTTAATTATTTAGCCATTGGAGCCACAATCTTTACCATTAACTTTATCCACGCATCACTTTCTGGCTTTAAGGAACCCATTATTACCAATGTTATCATATTGGCCTGCGTATTTTTTCCTTATTTTAAAAAGTTGATACTCTATCTGGCCATCCCCGTTACTTACGTATTACTGTATTTCTTGCCCACCTATAACAACACTGTCAGACAAAGCTGGGGAGGAGAGGTAAGTGCTGAAGAGGCACAAAACCAAGCTTTTGAAACCTTTAACTCAGATAATGTAGAAGAAATTGAAGATACAAACTGGGGGTTTCTCACCAGAAGGCTGAGTGAGATCGAAATGTTTACCCAGTTTGCAGATTTTGTACCTAGTCATCATCCTTATTACGGTTGGGAAATTGTTGAAGATTCTTTTGAAGGTCTTGTTCCAAGGATTTTTTGGTCTGGCAAACCCAATATGGAAACTGTTTCTATGGAGCGGGTTTATGATGCAGGGGTTGCCAATAAAATGTCAACGGTTTCTGCCAAAACACGGCCAGTAGTTGATGCTTATTTGAGTTGGGGTATTGTTGGAGTATTTCTTTTCATGCTGCTTTATGGGATATTGGTGCAACATCTTTCTGATAAGTCTGAACAGATATTTGGAGGTTACGAACTTGGCTGTGTAATTATGTTTAATAGTATTTTCCAAGGCCTTTGGCGGGGAAATAACTTCGAATTTATGTTCAATAATATTTTTTGGGGTTATGTAATTATGTGGTTCCTATTTTATCTGCTCAGAACTATAAAAGTACTTAAGCCTGTATTTGATTAGCTGGGAGGGGTTTAGGGGTTAGTGTTTAGCGGATTAGGGGTTTAGCTGATTTATATTGAAAATTATTCACATTACTGCTTCTTACAAACCTGCATACATATATGGCGGGCCTATACAAAGTGTAGGTAAGTTGTGCGAAGTCCCGTCAGTTGATAAGCGGTTGGCGTTTGACGGTAATAATGCCACTGTACATGAACTGGAGGTATTGACTACTACAGCAAATGGCAAAAATGAGTTAGATGTTATAACTGGTGTACCTGTTTTAGTTGATACCGTGCCTGTTACTTATTTTAAACGCTGGACAAAAGATCACAGTCATTTTTCGCCTGGGTTGTTGTGGGCGTTGAGAAGAAAGATCCTTCGCTACACTCAGGATGACAAACTAAATATAGCCAATCAAAACCTAAAAAAACCACCCCATCTTACAGACACCCCTCCAAAGGAGGGGAATGTTTTACACATCCATGCCTGGTGGAATTTAGTTTCGGTATTAAGCTGTTTAGTGGCCAAATGGTATAAAATACCCGTTGTTTTGTCTCCACGGGGAATGCTCACCTCCTATACTTTTGGTAACCGGAATTCTATTTCAAAAAGGATTATCCATAAATTAATGGGTAAACAATTATTAAAATATTGCCACATCCACGCCACCAGCGAACAGGAAAAAAGAGATATATTGAAAATCGTAAGGCCGAAAAGTATCCGGGTAATTGCCAATCTGGTTAGTTTAGGTACTGAGGTTGCAGGCAGTGGGTATCAGGTAGCGAATAGCAAGTATCAAGATTCTCTAATTTTTAATATTATATTTCTTTCCCGCATCGAAGAGAAAAAAGGGCTAGAATTACTTTTTGAAGCTTTAACACTTGTTCATATTCCCTGGCAGTTAAGCATTGGCGGTACAGGAAAAGAAGAATATATACAAAGTTTGAGAGACAAGGCTGAAACGCTAAAACTTACCGAGCGAATTACCTGGCTTGGACAGGTGAGTAATGAGGATAAGTTTAACTTAATGGCCATGCATGATTTAACTGTGCTCACCTCCTACAACGAAAATTTCGCTAATGTAGTGGTTGAAAGTTTAAGTGTGGGCACTCCTGTATTGATCAGTAAATTTGTTGGTCTTGCCGATTATGTAGCTGATAAGAACCTGGGATGGATTACTGGACTAGATATCGAAGAGATCAAAACCTTAATAATTCAGGCTTATCAGGGTATTGAAAAAAGGAAAGAAATCAGAACGGTTGCTCCCATGTTGATCAATACTGATTTTAACGATGATACTTTGGTTAAACAATATGTTGAATTTTACAAAGAAATTCTAGCTAGCCCAACAGCACTTTAATCCTTAAATGAACGGAAATTTTAGCTTTATCATTTTAACCTTTAATGAGCAGATCCATCTGCCCAGATTGTTGGAATCTATCAAAGCGTTAAATGCCCGGATATTCATTTTGGATAGCGGAAGTACCGACGAAACCTTGAAAATTGCCGATCGCTATGGTGCTGAAGTAAAACAAAACTCTTTTATAAATCACCCGAAACAATGGGATTTCGCTTTAAAAAACTTTAAAGTAGAAACACCCTGGACAATCGGCCTCGATGCGGATCAAACCGTTACACCAGAACTGCTTGAAATGCTGGTCAACTTTAAAGAGGAAGACCACCTCGATATTAATGGTATTTACTTTAACCGCAAAAACTTCTTCCAAGGGAGCTGGATCAGGTTTGGTACCTTCTACCCTTTTTACCTTTTAAAAATGTTCAGGACAGGGATCGGGTTTTCTGATCTTAATGAGAACATGGATCACCGTTTTATTGTACCGGGCAAGACCAAAATCTGGAAAAAAGGCTGGATTTTGGAAGAAAACCTAAAAGAAAACGATATTGCCTTTTGGAAAGCCAAACATGAACGCTACAGTGATCTGGTTGCACAGGAAGAGATAGAAAGAATGCAAAAGCTTAGATTACAAAGCCTGAAGCCTGATTTATTGGGTAACCCCGATGAAAAGCGGGCATGGTTAAAGCAATTGTGGTGGAAACTTCCACTTGGATTCCGTCCCTATCTTTACTTTGGCTATCGGATGTTTTTTAAACTCGGTATATTTGAAGGTCCCACGGGAATTAAATTCCATTATCTTCAAGGCTTCTGGTTTAGAAAACTGGTAGATAAAAAAATTAAAGTAATTCAAAAAAACAGAAGTTAAATTTATAAATGCCGATAATATATGAGCCCAGAAGAAGCAAAAAAGGAAGCGAATAAAAAGGCCATCAAATTTGTGGTTGCCCTGTTTATATTATACATCCTGTTTAGCCAGGGTAATTTATTTATGAATAGCGTGATGACGCCTGGTTCCAGATTCTATAATGCCTATATTGCCGATCACTTTGATTATATTCAAGGTTTAAAAACTGCATTAATTGTACCTGCGGCATGGATTATTAAGGCTTTTGGCTTTTATGCGATTCATAATGAAATGGACGTCATGGTAGTAGCCGGGCCTTATCTTCGCGTAAATTATTCCTGCCTCGGCCTTGGCGTAATGAGTTTTTTGGCCGCCTTTGTATTGGCATTCCCTGCGCCATGGAAATCGACTTTTAAAATGCTGGTCATTGGTTTTATTGCCATCTACGTTCTGAATGTACTGCGCATTGCAGGTTTGGGTGTATTATTGGGATTCTTTAAATCACAGCGGAACAATTTTACCTATCACCACGAAATTTTTAATATCATTGTATACATCTGCATTTTCGCGATGTTATATTTTTGGATCAAAAAAAGCAATAAATCAGTTAAAGCTCAAACCATTGCCAACAACAAATAAAGAGGGAAATTTGCTAAAAACACAGTTACATAAGAATTTTGATACTGGCAATTTTAAGGTTGGTGCTCCCATCCTCAAGCAGGTTTTATGGTACTTTACGGATGTTATCTTTTTTAAGAGCCGTTTGATGCCAGTCAGCTCAGTACTGGTTACTTTCTTACGGTTATTCGGTAGCAGGATTGGTAAAGAGGTACGCATAAAACCGGGTATTCACATTAAATATCCATGGAAACTGGAAATTGGCGATTATAGCTGGCTCGCTGATTGTTACATAGACAATTTGGATCATGTAAAAATTGGAAAAAACTGCTGTATTTCCCAACAGGCTGTTCTCATTACCGGAAATCACAATTATAGCCGCACAAATTTCGATTTAATGACTGGGCTAATTGTACTGGAAGATGGGTCTTGGATTGGTGCCGCAGCTATAGTTGGTCCTGGTGTAACCCTGCATAACCATGCGGTGTTAACAATGGGAAGTGTGGCGAACAAAAACTTATTGCCGTATAGCATTTACCAGGGCAATCCTGCGGTAAAGGTTAAAGACCGTGTAATAAAAGCGTAATACAAATTCAGTTTAAAATATAAAACGGATTGTCTAACAGCAATCCGCTTTTTTTGAATAGCTATTTCACTATTTATTGACAAATATCAATGGTTTAAGATTTCTTAACAATCAAAATTACCTTATTTAAAAAATTATCAAGACATTTGCATCGTCTGTCGTCTTAAACCTATTTAAGTTGGTAAATTTTAAATTAATGAAGAATAGGTATTCCTTATCTTCTAATCTTATTTTAATTACTTTTTTAATCGGGATAGTAAATCTGTTTTTTTACGATTATAAGAGTACACAGGAACTGGTTATTTTTATATCAATCCTGATCACGCGTTATCTGCTTTTTATCTTGATCAAACGCAGGTTCGGGTGGAGCAAGTACTTATTGGTGCTCATTATTATAAGAAGCGTATACCGTCTATGTGTTGTAATGGGTGATGTAGATATTCATCCGGTGACCAAGATAAACCTCTCTTTACAAGCAGTTATTTCCATACTGGCCTTTGCAATCCTATTTATTGTTCCAAAACTAAAAGAGTGGACAAATGAGCGAAGGAAATATCTTTCTGCAGCCAGGGTATCTAACGCCCAGCATTAGTTTTATCTGAAAGGCATAAATAAAACATGCTTTAAAGAAAAACTGACCTCCATTTCTGAAAAAACCTTCAGTTTTCTGTTTCTCATTATCCAGAAAATACCAATCTTTCTACTGGCTTTACACAACAATTATTTCAACGAAAAACGGTATAATTGCCGAAAGCAAAACAAAATGAATGTTATCCTAGCCTCTACCTCTACGCTGTTTGGCGGCAATTATCTGGAATACCTAAAAGATGAGCTCATTA
>Ga0157370_10001401_pt1 | contig 29907 bp, 24 predicted proteins | sample C35metaG_FD_113463 | JGI IMG/M metagenome (GOLD analysis project Ga0157370, IMG submission 113463) | Corn rhizosphere microbial communities from Kellogg Biological Station, Michigan, USA - C3-5 metaG | ecosystem: Host-associated > Plants > Roots > Rhizosphere > Soil | place: USA: Michigan...
AATATCCTATTGCATCTTTCTGCGATTCAAGGTGGTGCAAAAAGTTGGACTGTTCGACGAAACACTCGGAGTGGGGGCGGGAACGCCATGGGGGGCGGGCGAAGAGAGTGATTATCTGCTCCGTTCAATCCGGCAAGGCGCACATCTTCGCTACCAGCCGGACATCTACATTCATCATCCCGACAAGACCGCCATGTCCGACCCTTCGCGCTTTCTGGCTTACGCCCGTGGCCATGGCCGGGTGCTGCGACTCAACGGCTATTCCTGGATAACAGTAGGGAAAGATGTCGTGGTGGCGCTGGTGGCGTTCATCGTCAAAAGCGCCCTAGAGGGCCATATCATGTATCCCTATTTGTATCGGGCATGGGGTTACATCGCCGGCTATAGCGCACCGGTATCTTGACGGCGCCGGCGGTCGCGCGGGCGGCGCCGGGTTTGGGCGTGGAAGAAGGGGAAGGCAGTGAAAGTTTTCGATGCAACCCAACAGGGTCGCGCTGGAGAGAGCAGCCGCGTCTGGATCTCGCGATTGCTATTGTGGCTGGTCCTGGCCGCCGGCGCGGCTCTTTCAGTCCGGGCCGTCTTGCGGGCCAAGCTTTCAGGCGAAGATTCCTGGTTTCCGATGACCCAGGCGCTCGATCTCCTGCGCCGCGCGCCCGATCAGCGCCTCTATGAAACCTTGTTTTTTTCGCGCCATGTGAAATTCCAATATCCCCCGTCTTCCCTGCTGCCTCTGGATTTTGGACGACTGCTCGGTGTCAGCCAGATCTGGCAGTACAACCTGATCAATGCAGGTGTCCTGATCCTGACCGGCATTCTGTTCGCACTTTTTGCCCGGAAAATCTTCGGCAAGGTCTGTTATCGCGGAATTCAGCTGCCCGTTGCCGCGGTGGCTTACATCGTCGCGCTGCGATTCTATCCGAACAATCTCGCTTTTGAGATTGGCCAGATGCAACTGGCGCTGGGTTTGTTGTTCCTGGCTGCCTGTTACGCGAAGCTAAGCAATCGGCCGGGCCTGGCGGGCGGCCTGATCGGCGTGGCGGGGATGACCAAGCCCCAATTTCTGCCGCTTGCGTTGCTGGCGGTTTTTCGGCGCGATTGGCGCTTCAGCGCCGGACTTCTTGCCGTCGCGGTTCTGCTGACGATTTTATCGGTACTGCTATACGGCTGGTATAACCACCTCGACTATCTCAAGGTGTTGAGCTTTCTGTCGCGGCGCGGCGAATATCAGCACCTCAATCAGTCCATCGGCGGCTTGCTCGACCGCTGGCTATACCACGGTCCTTCCCTTGACCGGGATCCCTTGGGAGCAATTCCGCAGTCGGCGTTTCCTCCCTATATTCCCGCGGTCTATTTCGCCGTCCTGGCGACCAGCATTGTGTTTCTTGTTCTTCCGTTTGTGTTGGCTGTCAAAGGGGAGGACGCGACATCCGAACTGATCGGTTTTTGCATGGCCGCCACCCTTTTCACGATGGCATCGCCGATCGCCTGGGTGCATCATTTCAATGTTTTGCTTCCGGGCTATGTGGTGGCGATCAAGGCTGCGTTCGACCGCTGGCAGGGCGGACACCTGTATTTCTCGCTGTTCCTGGTCGGCGTCTCGGCGGTCCTGGTCGGATATCCGATCGTTCCCGCGAGCGCAGTTACCGACCCGGCTCGCAACCTTCTACAGTCCCATGTGCTGTTCGGGGCCTGCATACTGGTCGGGATATTCCTGCGGGAGGCGGTTGTTGTTCCGCCACAGGCCAAGGGCGATGGCATGAGCCCTGTATAGGGTTCAGGAAATGCTGAATATGCACAATCGCTCAGTGGCGTGTTGCAACGTCCCGGGCTTTCCGGCCGAACAAACGTCTATGATGTATGTGATCCCGTTTTTCCGCGCGTAAGCGGCTTCCTGGTCGGGCCCGGCCAAACGATTGACTTCCAGGACCTTACGGCGCCATTCGTCATAGTAGGACGGAAACCACATCACGGCGGCTCCGTTGCGGAAATCCACCCAGACACGCCTTTGCGAGGAGTATTGGAACGTTCCAGCGTTCAGGACTGCCGCGTCCTGAACCGATCCCGGCTCGGTCCGTCCAACTTCCCCGCGGAAATACCATGTCGGCATCAGAAAGACGGCATCAGGCGCCGTATGCTCTTTTGCCCAAAGCCCGGCCCGCTCCCATTCGGCAATCCAGTTGGTGGCGCGCAGGTTTGCGACCCAATTGCTGGCGGTGATGACGCCGAGCCCTATCACAATCAAGGCGATGGCGATCAGCCGGGGAAGTTTTGAATTGCGGATCCGCGCGACCGGCAGGATCGAAGAAAGGTTGGCGCGCGTGGAAAGAAACAGCAGGGCGCACGCGATCGCCAAATGAAACACCGGCTGGAAGGTCGTGGTGCGCATTGGGATACAAAGCACGATCGCCAGCAGCGGACCCAAGGCCCGCGAATAGGTCGGCCGGTCGCTGAACCACCACCGTACAGCAAGGGTCAGGGCGGCCAGCACGGCAAGAAGTTGCAGGATCGTGCTGTCCCGGAGCAGATGCAGGTTCAGAATCGTGGGACTATGCGTCAAGGCGGGCAGGATTATGCCAACCGCATAAAGCCCCAGCAGCGCCGCGAAGGCGGCGGCGAACGGCCTGCCCTGGCGGCCCAGAAGGGCAAAGGACCCAAACCCGAGTACGACCAGGAGAGCGAGATTGAGTTTATCGGACAGCGGAGTGTCGCGGAAAATGAAATGGTAGGGCCAAAATTCCTCAAGGAACGCGACATAGTCAAAATCCGGCGTCTTCCCGAAGTCCGGATTGTGCAGAATGTTGAGCAGCACTGGCGCCGCGAGAAGAATCGCCGGTACGGCTCCGATCGCCACCCCTCTGACCACGGTCCCCATCCGAAGCCGGCCGTCCGTCAGCAGAACGGCGACAACCGCAACCGCCATCACGCCATCCCATACCCCGATGAAGGCGTTGTCGAAAAATATGAGGCCCTCCAGCACGCAGGCCAGGACCAGGTGTTGCCGTATCAGGGCATAAAGGAAGACAAGCGTCAGGCCATTCGCCAGTTCGGAATGGGTGAAGTAGTTTATGAACAGGCCGCCATCGCCGGCCCATGATTGTCCGCGCAGCAGGGAGGTGGCGCAGAGAAGGAAGGCGAAAAGAATCTGTTCCTTTCGGGTATGGGCGCCGAGAAGGGTGGCGCAAAGGCCGAACCCGAAAAATGCGAGCCAGCGCGAGAGAAAGCCGAGGGCCAGGGACAGGGCGGAAACCGGGACATGGTTGCCCAGGCCGCTGAGAAGCATCCAGGGACCGGATGCATAGTGGCGTAGAGACTGGATGAATGTGTCGGTGGCGAACTGGGGAAGATCGTAGAGCGCGCCCAATATAGGCAGGAAATACAAATCGTTCCTGACGCCGACCAGACAACCGGTAACGACCAACGACGCCAGGGCGCCCAAGGCCGATATTGCCAGAATGGCCCGGAAATCGGGATTTTTCACCGGCATCGCTGCGTCTGCGGCATGACTTTGCATTGCCCGCGCCCTAGCTCGCTGCGAGTACTATGGCGAACATGCAGACGCCGCAGACCAGACTGTTTCTGTCACGTATGGCGAAGATGATCGGGTCGTCATCGATAGCCCTGCGATGCGCAAGAACGACAATGCGGCTCAGCCAATACAGCAAAACCGGGCAAATCAGCCAGAGCATCTCCGGCCGCCGGTAAAGGCCCTGAACGGCGAATGACGAAACATACAACGCGAAGATCGTAACCGCATTCAGGCCGCTCGCGGCGGCAAGCGCACCGACGATGGGCAAATCAACCAGACGGTAATTGCGGCTTGTAGGGTCCGGCAATTCCTTGTCGATACGCATGGCCAGCTCGGTATAACGCTTCACCAGGGCGAGGCAGGTGAAGATGAGCATCGAGAACGCCAGCAGCCATTCCGACGGTGTGACGGCTATCGCGATGGCGCCGGCTATGACCCGGACGGTGTAGAGCGATGCCAACGTCACGATGTCCACTATCAGCTTTCTCTTGAAGCTGAAGGAGTAGGTGAGGGTGAGGAGGAAATACGCGGCGAGGGCGCCGGTCAGGGGCATCGACACGAGGAGGGTGATGGCAAAAGCTGCCGCCAGCAAGGCCGGTATCACCAAGACCGCGTAAACGAGCGGAATCGTGCCTGCCGCGAAGGGGCGGTTCCGCTTGGTCGGATGTTTGCGGTCATCAGCCAGATCGACAAGGTCGTTCAGCAAATACACCGACGAAGCGCATAGCGAAAATGCGGCGAACGCGGCCAGAGCGGCAAGAAAGGCATGCGGCGAATAGGCATGCGAAGTCAGCAGGGCGACAAACACAAGCGCGTTTTTGGCGTATTGGTGAACCCGCAGGGCCTTGCGCCAGGTCTTCAATGTCACCCGGGGCTTCTGTAAAACCTCCACGGATACTTTAAGGCCCTGTGTCTTTTGCGCGAGCCGGCCGGAATTGCTTACGACGAATGCTTTTCTTGCGTGCGCCCAGATCGGGATGTCGGCGCCCCGGTCTCCAGCATAGTCAAAACCGCCTTCTCCGAAGGCTTCGACCAAGACTATGGCCTTGGCCCGGCCGGTAAGATTGTTGACTCCGTCTGACGCAAAGACGCCGTCGAAGAGGCCCACATGCTGGGCGACCTTTTCGGCATGCGACCGGTCGCTTGCCGTGGCGAGATAAACTTTCTTGCCCTGAGCCTTCGCGCTGCGGATTAAGTCTAGGAGGTCGGCATTGTAAGGAAGCGTCGTATAGTCGACCGCGGAAACGGTGCTGAGATAGGCTTTGATCTGCGCCTTGCCGCGGAGGAGAGACGCGATCACCGAACAATGGTGACCGACCCCCCTGGTCATCGAGGAAAAGTAGCTGTCGTACAAAAGGTCGGTCCGGATCAGTGTCCCATCCAGGTCCACGACCAAGGGGATATCGTCGGGCCGTGACGATGCCGCAGTGGCTGGAAGCGAAGAGATGGAAATCGTGTCGGGCGTCATGGTCGGCCTACCGGTCGAACTGCTGCACCGGAGCCTCAGGGGCGTGAGAGCCGCCTGAAAGTTCCCTGCCATGATTCGCAAAGTAGGAAATAGCGGCGACCGGCTCAGATCCGCCGGAAGGACAAGCACCCAGCGTTGTTAACCGGCGCATGCAAGATCGCTCTCTTAAAGCCCAGCTCTTCAAGATGCAGATCATCCAGATCTATAAGACAGCGCCCGCTAATACACGTTTAATACGACTTGTAAGTTAATGACGACCCGCGTCGAAAGTAATAGTTGCACCGGGTTTAGTATTTTACAACCCCCTGACAGTACTATCACGTTTGGCGTGCCGTGGCTTTTTCGCGAATCGGGTACTGCACTTGGTGCGGTTATGTGCAAGCCGTTTGCGCGGCAGGAGCGCAGCTCTCGTGGGAGTGTACGTTGTCTGATCCCAGGCACCATAATAAGAGTAAAGGACCCTAGAAGGCTGCACGATGAGTCTCGGTTTTGCTGGAATAGTGGCCGCCATAACCGGTCTTTCCGTTCGCGCCGCCAATCAGGTTGTTATTTTCGGCGTGACGCTGGTCGCGGCGCATTTCCTAGCGCCGGCTGATTTCGGAGTCTTCGCGATCGCCTCTGCCGCGATCGCCCTCATTCGCACGCTCATGTACACGGGCGCGTTCGAATATTTGTTGAAAGCGCCCCCGGGCGAGGAATGCCCCACCGAATGTTTTTTGATAAATATTGTTCTGGCGGTTGTGCTTACCGCGGGACTTCTGGTTCTGGCGCCTGCCGCCAAATGGGCTTTCGGTACGCCCGAAGTTGGCCGGATGCTCATATTCATGGCGCCATCCAATCTCATGTCCGCCTTCGCGGCCTGGCAGGAATCGCAAATCCTCCGCGCGAAAAGAATCCAGGCCTATTACGCAATCACCGCGATTTCCGAAGCCGTGGCAGGCTTGGGTGCTGTCGGCCTGTTGATAGGCCATTTTGGGTTGATGGCGCTGGTGGGCCAGGTGTACCTGCGGACAATCGTTCTGATGATCTCTTATCTGATACTTCAGAAGCCGTACTGGTCCGGCTCGCTCGAGCGCCACAAGCTGTTCGATATCTTCAAATGGTCCTCGAGCCGCTACGGCAGCACGTTCGTGACCTTCATGGCCGCCTATGGCGCCGATTTCTTTCTGGGCGCGCTTCTCTCGCCGGCCGCGACGGGTATCTATCGGGCCAGCAACCGGGTGGTGACCGCGGTGGCGGATATATTCTCGCATCCAACGCAGATCCTGGGCGCCGCGATCTTTTCGCGGCTATCATCCCATCGCCAGAGTCCAAGGGATATATGGCCGCGCATTGCGGGCGCTTCGGCTTTTCTGGGCTGGTCGGCGTTGGCGGGCCTCGCCGCAATCGCAGATCGCGCCGTGCCGATCGTCCTGGGAGCGCAATGGAGCGGCAGTGGTCTGATCATAGCGATACTGTGTGCCGCGCGAGCGCTATCTCTGGTGGATGCGGTCACTGTGCCGCTCCTGGTAGCCTTCGACAAATCCAGAGCGGTGTTCAACGTCCAGCTTGTCACCGCCCTGTGTTCGGTCCCGCTTTTGTGGTTTGTCGCCCGGTTCGGCGTGGCTGCGACGGCGGCGGGCGCGGTGATAATATCGGCATGTTCCACGCTATTTTACGGGCGTGTCTGCATCCGGGCCTTCCCCGGATCCGCGGACCGGCTCATGCAGTTTGCGCCCATCGCCTTGTTGCCGCCCGTCATAACCTATCTCGGCGCCTGGATCTTTCTGTTCGCCGCGCCAAAAATGGGTGACCTGCATGCCGTGCTTTTTGCGATCGCCGCGGGAATTACCGCATGGTTGATCACGGCGGCGATATTGCGTCGTTCAGCGATGGACGCTCTGCACGCGCTGAATGCCTGATTGGCGAGGGCCGATCAGTTGTCACGCATCAATCCGCCGGATCTGTTCGGCAGGAATTGAAGATTGAAGTAGCGTGAAGCCGACGAGCGCTGTGCGAGAAAATCGGAAGAGGCCACGCCGGCGAAAATGCCAAAAACCAGCCCCGGATCAGGCGCCGGCTGGCTGAGCAGCGTAGGTATAAGAGCCAGAACCGCCGCCCATGCAAACGCGGCCCGTATCCCCTGGTCTTCGCTCACCTGGACCAGGTGGGTAGAAAGCCTCGCCGGTTTCAATACCATCCATATCGCGCCGAAAAACGTGATCAATCCCAACAGACCGACCGATCCCGCTATGGCTGAGATCAGACCGGACGAGCGAAGGCTTCCCGCGCCCACGCCGATCCAGTTTGAAGCCCAGAATGCGTCCCAAGCCTTGTGGGCCCAGAAAGACCGCTGAATGCCGGAAAGGCTGTGAAGCTTGCCGAAAGTCATTTGCTGAAGAATGTCCAGCATCAGCCTGCTCATGGCCGGCACGAACACTTCGAGCGCCAGGAGCACGACGCTGGAAATCGCCATGATCAGGCCAAGGGTCATCTTTTTCGATAGCGGCAGCCGGAGTGGGGTAAAGGTCATGCGCAACAGCAATAGCAGTGCATAGCCCGCAATGCTGACATAGGCGGTGGATGACGTCGTCAGCAAAAGCATGATCAATAGGGCCAAGGAAGTCGTGCCTGTCAGCTTCGGCATTTGGGCGCGCATCCACAATTCCGTATTGAGGATCATGAATCCGAAGCCGTAGGCGGCGTAGGCGGAAGGTTCCGGGAAGATGCCCGCCACGCGCTGCACACCGCCGACTTCCTGTACGAGCTGCAGATAGGTGCCATTGCGGAAAAAATCCAGAATGTCCCGCATGCCGGCTTTGCTTAGAATTATATCGAGGACTCCGAACATGATATGAGTCCAGCTCACCAGGGCTATTGTCCGAAGCAGGGTTTTGTTGCGGTTTTCGAGGCCCGCCGCAAGCGTGGCACAGAGGAACGCCAATAAAGTACCTAAAAGATAGACGGCTGTTGTGATGTTCTGTGAAGAAAATTCAACCGGGGATGTCGCGAAAATTCCTCCAGCTCCTCTGGTCGGCCGCAATTGGGCGACATTGGCGACGTGAAAGAATAACCGAGGCAGCACGAAGGCTGTGACGGCACCATAAATGCAATAAAAGACGAGGAAGGGGTTTTGCGCCACCGCCTTCGCAACAAGGGAAAAGCGTCCGGCGGGAGACAGCAGGACCCTGAGCACCAAAAAAACAAGCGCAAGGCTGGCCGGTGCCACATTGGCGCCGCCGAGTGATGGCAGAGTTATTGCCGAAGAGCCCCCCAGGAGCGAAGAGAAAAGCACCAGGCCGACCATCATGGTGATGGAAGCCGGCATCATGACGATACCCGCCAGAACGATCAGATAACCGAAGATCGTTACTGTCATGGGGATTTTTGCAAGACGCCCGCCCGGCCAGAATGACACGGGCGAGATGGCCAGAGAAGAATTATCTGGCTGACGCGGCACTCAGACATCGCGGTCCATCGTTTTTTCCACAATGGCCTTGAACCCGGCCCGGAATCGTTCCTCCGAGAATGTCTCTGCATGGGCCCGAATCGCAGTTGGGTCGAAGGCAGTTTCCCGTTCCTCGAAATCCACTATCGCCTGTTTCAGCGCGGCAGCGGTCTGGCTGGAGAAGAAGAGACCTGTTTTCCCTTGCACAACCGTTTCAAGGGCGCCGCCTCGACCGAAGGCCAGGACCGGACGGCCACATGCCATGGCCTCCAAAGGCACGATGCCGAAGTCCTCCTCGCCCGGGAATAACAGCGCCCGGCAATTCGCATAGAGATTCTGCATTTCTTGGTCCGACAGCCGGCCGGCAAACTTCACATTTGGAGAGGCCATGGATTGCAATCTGGCCAGTTCCGAGCCGCCGCCGGCAATAACCAGCTGTCGGTCGAGGTCCCGAAAGGCCTCAACGGCAATGTCGGCCCGCTTGTAGGGAACCAGCTCGCTGAGAAGCAAATAATAATCCCGGGTCGGGGCAGGCGAAATGGTGTAGCGCTTGAGATTGACCGGCGGGTTCAAAACCTCCGATGTCCGTCCGTAGTATCTCTGGATTCGCTGGGCCACGAAACGCGAGTTTGCGACGAACGTATCGACGCGGGCTGCGCTTGTGACGTCCCACTGCCGCATGCGATGGGCCACGCGCCCGAACAGGCTTCGAGCCGGCCAGGGAAGCTCTTTTTTGTAGAGGTGGTAATGGTCCCAGATGTACCGCATCGGGGAGTGGCAATATGTGATGTGCTTGGAGTTCGGGGGCGGGATGATGCCTTTGGCGGGGCCTGATTCACTGGAAACGATCAGGTCATATCCGGACAGATCGAGTTCCTCGAGCGCCCGGGGCATGAACATCAGGTATTTTTTGTATTGGGTCGCCGCCAAGGGCAGGCGACTGATGCTGGTACATTGAATTTTGTGCTGTAACAGCTCCGCGGAGATGCGGGAGCGGTCAATCACATGCGTGAAAATATCGGCCTGCGGAAAGAGGCGCGCGAGCTGTTCCAGGACCCGTTCGCCGCCCCGCATCCCCACGAGCCAATAATGGATAATAGCAACCCGCAAAGCTTCACCACCCTGAATAGCTTTCGGAATGATAGGCTTTAGAGGTTTTTACCGGATTAACTAGGGGCGGACGCAAAATGCTGCGCTAGTGCGAGCCGTCCTGGCTGAGCACGGCGGGGATCGTCATAACCAGAATCGCCAAGTTCATGCGTGCCGATTGCCGCCTGGCATAAAGAACGTCACAGGCCACCCGCCGGCGATAGGTGAGATTGTTGCGCCCGCTGACCTGCCACATGCCCGTTATTCCCGGGCGCACCGCGCAATAATGTTTGAGCCAGCGGCCGTAGCGGGGGGCTTCGTCGAGGACGATCGGCCTGGGGCCAACCAGGCTCATGTCCCCGCGCAAAACATTTATCAATTGAGGCAGCTCATCCAGGCTGGAGCGGCGCAGGAAACGCCCAAGACCGGTGATACGGGGATCGTTGCGAAGCTTCTGGTCCAGGGCCCATTCGGCGCGGGCGTTGGCATCGGTCGCAAGTAACTGATCGAGCCGCTTGTCTGCGTCCATGACCATGGTGCGAATCTTGAGGCAGGGAAACATATTCCCGCCATGCCCGATCCTCCGGTGCACGAAGATGACCGGGCCGCCGTCATAGAGCTTTACCAGCAGCGCCAGCACAAAGATGAGGGGGGCGGTGAACACCAGCAGCGCCACTGCGCCGATCACATCAACCAGACGCGTGACCAGGCTGCTCTTCTTTTTGGGAAAGGGGCCAACCAGCGGGTCATGAAGCGCAATGGTTGCAACGCGTGGGACTGCAACGTATCCGGGCGCTTCAATCGCTTCTCTTTGTGCCTGCCCCATGCCGCCCCTAATTTCGCTTACGCGCGCCGCTCAATTTGTTTGTGAACGCAAAAACGCCCGATTCGCTGCAGCAATCGATTTGTAGCAGATACAACCATAGGCGGCGCGTGAACTCAACGCGACCAAGTGTGCGTTCACACAATGTTCTTTTTTTATGGTTAACGCCGTCATAACTTTGACATAGATAACAGGGGGTTGCGAAGGCCCTGGAATGTTGCTGGCTATTTCGCACTTGCAACATAACGGTGGCCAAAAAGGGGAAATTTCTCTGCTAACGAATTGGTAAGAGGTCTCCTACCACTATCCCCGCAATCTTGGGGCCCCAGTGAAACCGAAAGCGCGCAGTCTTTGGAGGGCAAATCTTGGGGCGATCCCAGAGATTTTCATACTGCGACTAATTAGTCGCAGCGCGGGGACGGTCGTGCACCAGTCCTCGGAAAAATGGTCTCCGCGCAAGACCTTAGCGTTTATCGGGATTTCGTGCGGCGCATTCTGGGCTTTGGTGGTATACTTAATCTGGGGGTAGTTCTCCAGGTTGCCACATGGTTTGCCGCTGCTGATTAGCGGTTAAGCTAAACAACATAATTTGGAACGATGCGTCTAATTTTCAGCACGTTCATTCGCATTGCGCCCGCGTTTGGCGCCGCGCTGCTTTCTCTTTTTGTGATTCCTGCCGCGGCACAAAGCGTGGCGCCGCCATCCAGTTCTATGGCCGTGGGCAGCATCGCTGAACCGCCGCAGGGCTATCTCGCTTTCTGCGGCCGTCATTCGGATCAGTGCGGGCGTGCCGGCGCATACATGGCCGAATCAGCCAAGTCCCGGGCGGTAGCGATGTCATCGGGTGACGATACGGTGCATCCCGCATCGACGTCTCCCGGTATTTCCGGCCAGAAGTTCGACTGGCAAGGCGTATTCGCGCCAGCCGCGGCAAACAGAGACCTCAGACCGACGAGCCTTGGCGGCGTCGCCGGCACGCTCATGACGGCGTCTTCTTTTCCCGCCATGACAGCAGAGTTGTGGAAGCAACTGGAGAGCACAAACAGGGTCGTCAATGGTGGCGTTCGCTCTGTTTCCGATGCCGCCCATTATGGGGTCCAGGATTTCTGGGAACTGCCGTTCCAGGGCGGTGGAAATGCCGGCGACTGCGAGGATTATGTGCTGCAGAAGCGCCAGATGTTGCTGGCTCGCGGTGTCCCGATGGCTGCTCTTTCAATCGCCCTGGTCAAAACCTCCTGGGGTGAGGAGCACGCTGTCCTGCTGGTCCGCAGTGCTCAAGGCGACTATGTCCTGGACAATCTGACGCCGTGGATAAAGCCCTGGATTGCTGTCTCCTACAACTGGATCAAATGGCAGTCTGGTGACAATCCCGAAGTCTGGGTGCGCCCGCCGGTGCGCTAGTCTTTCAGATCTGCGTTTGAAAGGCTGTTTCCGTCGTTCTCAATGCCACCGGGATTAGAAGCGTAAGTGCAAAACCAGGCAGTGGCATTGAACGGCAGGTTTTTAGCAGCCCCTGCCACTGGCGTTCAGCGCGTTGCGGAAGAGCTGATCAAGCAGCTCGACGTCCTGCTTGATGAAAGACCATCCGGCGTTCGCTGGACCCTGTTTGTGCCCTCCAATGTCAAAAGACATCTTGCCCTAAAGAATATAACGGTGCGGCGCGGCGAAGGGCTGGGCGGACCGCTATGGGAGCAATTCGAGCTGCCCAGATTGGCGCGCAATCAGCTTCTGGTGAGCCTTTGCAACCAGGCGCCCCTTTTGCAGAAGGGCGGCGTGCTCATGATTCATGATGCGCAGGCCTTCATTTCTCCGGAATCCTATTCCCCGCTGTTTCGCGCCTGGTATCGTTTCAGCGTACCAAGGATGGCCGCCAGCGCCGAACGGGTCCTTACGGTTTCCAACTATTCGCGAGACAGGTTGATCGAGTACGGCATTACCACGCCGTCGAAAACCCAGGTGGTTTATAACGGCATCGATCACGTCTCTTCGATCGAAGCCGATAGCGGCGTGATCGGCAAATGCGCGCTTTCGCCGCGAGGCTATGTCGTTGCGCTGTCCAACACGCAAAAGCACAAAAATATTTCCTTGCTTTTTGAAGTCTTTCGGCAGCCGGACAAGCGGCATTTGAAGCTCGTGCTTGTGGGCTCGGCCGGAAAGGAAGAGTTCGAACGCAAGGACCTGCAACCACCGGACAACGCGTTGTTTTGCGGCAATGTCTCTGACGCCGCGTTGAGGGCGCTCTACGAGAATGCGCTCGGTCTGGCTTTCCCCTCCACAACGGAAGGTTTTGGACTGCCACCCCTGGAGGCGATGCTGTCAGGCTGTCCGGCGATTGTGGCGCCCCGGGGCGCGCTTCCGGAGGTGTGTGAAGATGCGGCACTCTATGCAGATCCTGATAAGCCGGAGGCGTGGAGCGATGCCATAAATCTGCTGGAGCAGGATCCGGCCGCAAGGGCCGCCCTGGTCGATAAGGGACGCCGCCGCGCCGCAGTCTTCAAATGGCGTGAGAGCGCCCGGCAATTGATGGCCATAATCGAGCAGGTTCTGGGGGAGCACATCCCTGCCGCGGATTAGGTCGCGGGCGCTGGCCTGGGGCTGCCGGCCCAGCCCAAATTCCCATCACCTGACGGCATGAATTGCTCATAATAGTTCTTATACGATAATAATAAGGTAAACGGACTGTCGGTGGTAGGCCTGGCACGCTTCCTGCGTAAGCTACTGTTATGGAAGAAATTACGCCCGAATTGGAACGCCGCATCCAGGTTGAAGAGCTCTGGGGCCGCCGTGTTGTCCTGGAAGAATCAATGAATGCCTGGCGATTCCGGGAATACCAATCCCGCCGCCTCCTATGTCTGCTTCGTGACGAAGCAGACGACGGGCGGCCTGTCCGCGCGGCCGCAGCAACCAATCGCCCCAAAACGCAACAGCCGGCCAGACATCTGAATGTCATCAGCCTTCGCCGTGCGGCGGTCCTGGGCGGGCTTGTCCTGTTAACTGGGCTGGTGGCGCAGCAAGCTGGCGGCAAACTCTTGGCATGGGGGCTGAACTTGCCCACGCAAAATGCGTTTTCCACTTCCAACGCCGGTGAGCCGCGGACAGAAGCGCGGATTTCGAAAGCCGAACAAGATCTCTGGAAACACCCCAGCGAGATGCACGCCTCCAAACTTCGGCCGCTGGACGCCGATCTGAAAAGGATATTCGGCTCTTCGCTTTGAGTGCTAAAAACCGGAACTGGTTTTTGGACGCTCTCCTGATTTTTCAAGCTCACACGTCAGCTGCCGGGCTCGCGCCTTGATCCGGATCGCTGTTCTTTGCGCGCTATCGCGGTCGTCCCCTGGGGGAACGGTCAAACGACATGCCGTGTCTGTCTAGAGCGAGTATGCAGCCAGGCGGATGATTTCGACCCAAAACGCCGCGCAGGCCGCAAACGCGGCACACCGGCTAAAAGGGCCAAGCCAATGACGCTCAGATGTTACGCGGCTTTCATGCCGCGGATACGCTCCACTATACTCCACCGCCAATACGGCACCTTTCGACATCGCCCCCGAAGCCGATTTCCCATACATAACAATAGTTAACGCTCCAGCGCAAATTTTGTTGTCACCGCGCTGCAATGTCGGGCCGCTCTCCGCGTCTTCTCCACGCGCAGCTCCCAGCAAGCTCCTGACAAGTTAAGGTTTATTCGTCCCGCATCTGCGACGGGAACCAATTCGGTTGTAAGGTCACCGGATGGTTATCAGTGACAACAGGCCGGGCGACCGCGCGATCACGCTGCGCATTCACGCGCAGACCGATGGACGCTTCCAGGTGCGCGATGGCGATTTTATTTTTGGAACGTCCCAGAACGAAATGCTGGCGGTATGGACCGCTGTGATGGCGGCCGATGAGCTCGCAAAGGTGGGGCATACGGTGCGGGTTGTCAGAAATTCTCGGGGCAGAGACATCGAAGAATACGTGGTCCGCGGGCGCAGGCCGGTATAGCGTGCCGCGGACCGGACCTGGGATCGGTTGCGGGTAGCGGGATCGGGTTCGCGACAAGACATCGGATAGCGGAGACAGCTCTTAGATCGGCCGTGATGGTCCGATGGCTGGCTTTTGAGATGGTGGACGGTTATCCGAGTTGTCGGGGGACGGGGTGTCATCGGAAAGCGAAAAATTCCCCAGGGGCTGCGTCAGCCGCCCCACAAATATCCGTCATACTGATCCGGCGGCCGAGCCAACTTCTTTGAGACAATGGCTGTCACGCGCCGCGCCGTTTATCGCGCGCGCCCCCCTGCTGCTCGCAGCGCCTGTCGGTGCGGTATTGGCTTTCGCCATCTATTTTGTCAGCAGGTCACGGGGTTATTTTCCCGACGAAGGATCGTTTTGCACGGTCGCGCAGGGCCTTCTGCATGGCCGCCTTCCTTATCGCGACCTGTTCAACGAAAAGCCGCCCCTGCAATACTTCTGGACCGCAGCGGTGATGGCCATCAGTCAGCCGGCGCTTGCGGGAGCCCGGCTGGCTTCGACCTTGGCGTTGGCTGTTGTCCTATCCTTCATTTTGCGCGGCCCGGCCAAACAGATCGGTCAACCGGCGCAACTGGCGGTCTGGGCGATTTTGGCGCCCTTGGTTGCGATGGACATGTTTGCCTTTAACAATACGGCGGAGTCCTCGCTTGCGGTCCTTTTCGGCTTAAGCGCGCTGCTTTTGCGAAAAGCCGCCCTGGGTGAAGCGCCCGCGGGCAAGAGCGCTGCCGCGCTGGGGTTTTTATCGGGCCTTGCTATCGGCTTCCGCCAGTCAGCGATCGTACCCGCGCTGCTGCTGATGTTCCCGCCGAACAAGAACTTTTCAAAGACTGCCTATTGCGGAGGGCTGGCGGCCGGCCTTCTCTGCTGGCTGGCGCCCCTGTTCATGCTCGGTATTGGGCGCGACTTTTTCCATTCAACCGTCAGTTTTCATCTCAACAATTCGTCGGCCATGAGCTATCTGCGAGGCCCCGCCATTGTCGATATGGCTGCAGGACTTCTCTGGATTCTTTGTCTGGGATGGGTGGCGCGCGTGCGAGCCAACAGCCGAGGCCTGCCCTGGCTGTTGCTATGGCTTGTGGCGCTCGGCTGTTCGGCGTTTTTCCGGATGGATGCCTTTCGGCTGTGGCCTTCGACCGCTGCCGCGCTCGTGCTGATCGCACACGAAGTGCCGGCAAGAAATGCGCCTTCCCGGCTTGCCCCTGTCGCGACGGCACTGACTGCGCTGCTGCTTTTGATCAACTTCCATCCAGGCAAGTCCGGCGCCCAGTTGCAGCTCTCGAGCGCAATTGCCCGCGCGACCCGCCCCGAAGACCGCGTATGGGTCGGTCCGTTCAATCCCCTTGCCTATTGTCTTGCTGAACGCCAGCCAGCTTCGCGCTACTATTTCATCCTGCCCTGGACGGCCAAGACAGAGGTGCGGCAGCGGATCATCGCTGATATCGCCGGAACTCAGCCCCGGCTTATCGTTCTCAATGAGCGCGATGAATTTGACATATCGCAAACCCTGCCGGAGTTGTTTGCAATCGTCTCACAGCGTTATCACCCGATACGCACATATGGCGACACGGTGTTTTACGAGCGCAATGGTCTTTAAGGTGGGGCAAAGCGCTGGAGCTGCCTTCGCCCATGACTGCAGAGCTGCGATCGGTCGCGCGCCCTAGTCGATGACTTCGACAATCATGGCATGGTCGCCCACCACCAGCGGCAACGACCTTACGTCGCTGTATTTGCGGATAGGATCGGTCTTCGCAGTGATATCGTAGACGTTGACGGTCTTATGAGTTGCGCCAAAGTTGATCACGACTTCCTTGGACTGATCCACCGCCTCCCCCCACACGACCAGTTCAAAATTCCCATTGCCCTTTTGCAGCAACAAGTCGTGCACGGTGGCTGGCTCATTCGGGATGGCGTAGTTCAGGCGTCCCATTTCGGCGCCCGTGCTCTTGTCCGCAAGGATCGTGGTCAGATTGTGAATGTAGGTCGCTGCGAGCTTCGGCTCATAATGAGCGGTATAAATGCCCTGCTCTCCCGGCCCTCCCTCGCCGTCGACCAGTTCATAGATGAACGTATAGCTCCAGCCCCGCTTGAACTGCGACAGGTAGGTATTCACCAGGACTTTGCCTTGAACGGCCTGGCCGCCCGCGTTTATTCCGGTATCCCACCCTGTTTCCGTCGTTACGCGCGGCAAAGTCGTTAGCTGTGCATTGGAATAACCGTCAAAGTGACCGCGCCAGGTGCGCCCATATTCGGCATACAATCCGTCCCAGGCGCCGTTGAGCGTCGGATCCGCCGCCTGCCAGGCCTGGTTGTCCTGATACATTCGCTTCGTGCTGCTGACGTAATTGTGAACGTTTGCATAATCCGCATATTGCGTTCCGTCCGGCATCTCCGTTCGGGCGCCGGTAGGGATCGTGAGATACTGCAGCCCCACATTGGTTGGCTCCGCGCCACCCTCCGACACGCCAAAGACCGGATACGAATGGAGCACCTTGTCGGCTTTCACGGCTTTGTATAAATCCTGCTGGCACTGGGCGACCGGTAGCCAGCTTCCCTGCCCGCCCCCGCTACTCCCATTATATTTAATGAGAAAATTGTTCGGCTCGTTTGGGCCCTCTATTGAGAGAAGCGCGCCCGCCGCCGCAAGTTGCAGCGCCGCCGACATTTCCGGACCGAGTTCGCACCACAAAAGGAGATCGACTTTTACGCCGGCTTCTTCGTGTAGCCTTAGCAAACCCGAAAGGTGCCCCGCACTGTCACGAATATTGCGTATGCCGACGTATCGCAGAGGCTCGATGTAATTGCCGGAGTAATATCCCTGAGCGACGTGGATGTTGATGCCCAGAGAGTTCAAAAAGCTGTCAGCGCTGATAGCCGCCACATTCTCGTCTCTCGACATAGAGACGGCCTCTGCGCTGAGCGGCAGTTCCCATCTCGGGACCAACAGGAAAAGCCCTGAGGTCAACCCGAATACAATGCGACCGACCAGCAATGCGTGAGCTCCCGTTGCGCAAGCCGGAAATGTACCATCTTTCCCGCGCTGTTAAGAGCTTTTCCGGAAATGGTGGTCAAGTGCAATTGATTTGAGATGACAATGTCATGGGCAAGTGGTTTTGCCCGATTTCTTGGCATCATATGCTAAACGCCGCCGTCCGGCATCGGTCCTGCGGCTGGCGCTCGTCTGTCAGGGAGGGGTCAGGGCCTGGGGTCCTGTGATGGATAGATAAGCCATGCGCTTCTGTTCCCAGCGGCCGCGCGTCACCGTGTCCAGGATCAGCCCCGCTGTGAGCGACAGGAAAGCCAGCACCATAAGGCCGGTTGCCAAAACCGCGGTGGGCAGGCGCGGTACCAAGCCGGTCTGAAAATATTCCGTCACGACGGGCGCGCCGATCAAAAGGGAGGTTAGCGCCAGCACGGCGAAGAAAAGAGAGAAAAAAACCAGCGGCCGTTCTTCACGAAGCAGATGAGCGATGGTGAAAAGAATGCGAAAGCCATCCCGCCAGGTGTTGAGCTTGGAAACAGAGCCCACCGGTCTTTCCTTGTAACGCGTGTCCATCTCGCCCATCGGCATCATCAGCCGCACCGCATGCACGGTAAGCTCGGTCTCGATCCCAAATCCCTCGGCGGTGAACGGAAAGCTTTTTATAAAGCGGCGGGAAAAGACCCGGTAGCCCGACAACATGTCGGAGAGATGTACGTTGAACAACAACGCCGTTAAGCCGGTCAGCATGCGGTTGCCCAAAACATGGCCCGGCCGATAGGCCGCGGCGTCGGTATGAATCCGGCGTGCGGTGAGAAGATCAAAGCCATTTTCGATTGCGCTGCGGATCATCTGTTGCGCCGCCTCGGCGTCATAGGTATCGTCGCCATCTACCAGGACATAGATGTCGGCCTCGATATCGGCGAACATGCGGCGGACGACGTTGCCTTTTCCCTGGCGGAGCTCCTGGCGCACCACCGCTCCGGCTTCCTGCGCCCGCGCCAGGGTCTGGTCGCTGGAATTGTTGTCATAGACGTAAATCAGCGCCTGGGGGAGCGCCTCGCGGAAATCGTGCACGACTTTGGCGATCGCGGCTTCCTCGTTGTAGCACGGTACCAATACGGCGATGCGTGGCGTCATGGTTTCCGCTTCAGCTTTCATCGGCGAGCCGATCATTGATTAGGTGGTGTCCAGATTGTCTTCGAGCTGGCGACAAGGTGAACAAGAGATTTTGCGATCAGGACGGGTTTTTCGAAGGCCCCTGCTTCAGCCGCGGCGCCGTCACGGCGAGGCCCTCAGAGAACAGCCAGAATCCCGCGACGATAATCCAAACAAGAATGCGATCCATGAACCAGGCATGCTGGATCGTGTGCTGCCAGAAAAGCGGAAACCAGAGCGCTATGGGGAGCGTAGACAACGCCAGCAGGGTCGCCCTGACCCGATCGGCCGGCCACGGGCTGGAGCGCCGTACGGAACGCAGCCCCCAAATGCCGGCTATGATGGCGATCAGGATGGTTCCCGCTACGAGCACGTGCGAATATTCAGCAAGGCTGCTCAGTCCTCCGACAAGCTTTTGCACGAAAAGAGCGGGCGAGGTCGGAAGATTATCTACCTTTCTCAGCGCCATCCGCGTCTCCAGTTGGCGGCCATAGTCATAGAGGACAGATGACCCGAACACGGCGACGGATGCCGCAAGTTTGCAGACCACGCAGGTTATAGCGGCAGCCAGAAATGCGGTGAGTGAACCCAGCATCGCCTTGATTGGCAACTGCGCGGAAGCGGTTCGTGGCAACATCATCGCGGACGTTCCCACAATCATCGCAACGCCCAACGGCAATCCGCCTGTCAAAAGCTCCAGGATCATCGTGAGGGCGCCGAAGGCGGCCGCTGCCGCCAGCATTGTCTTTGTTGACGGTCCGGTTTCCGCGCTGACGCAGGCGAACAGCAGATAAACAACGAGCAGCATATCGCTTGGTGCGTGCCCCAGGGATTGCCCGAATTCTCCGAGGCCGAACAGACGCGCGAAACATACAAAGGCGATGACAAAGCCGACATAGACTGTCGACCGCCTTTGCGCCAGGCGCATCAGCGCTATGGAAAGGCCGCCAAGCAGAAGAAGAGACAACAGGCTTTTGTAGATGGCCCGCATTCCTGCCACGCCGAGCGAAGGGAGAAGAAGACGTGTCAGAACAACCTGGCCATGAAGATACCGATGATAATATGTGGTTGAAACCACGTCCCCGTCGCCCCTTACGAGTTTGTGAAGCGCAAGGCAGGGTGCATCGTAATCGGGGGCGCCTTCGGCGGAGCTCGGTCTGGAAATCCCGGGAATCAAGGGGGAAATGGAAAGTTCGTGGCGAAGTCCGCTTGGCTGATCGACGGCCATCCCCAGGATAAGGCAGTCGTTATATTGGTGGCTGCCGATGATACTGTTCCCGTGCGCGTAGTTGGCATCGGTCAGATCGGCTTGCGCAAACGCTTCTGTCAGACGCGCCCGCGCTTCGGACAGATTGTCATAGAGAGCGAGCTTGTTGGCTCCGAAGAGAAGGAGCATGGCAAACAGCGCGACGCTCACCCCCCAAGCAATTGCCGGCCAGAGATTTGCCGTCCAGAGCCGCCAAACAGCCCGCCAGCCCAGCGCGAATTCCGGCTCGGACGCCAGTGTGCGGTGTTTCATGATCGCTTAGCTCTACGTTCAGGCCCAGAGTAGCACCGTGACGTCAGGCGGTGGTTAACGGTTCGGCAGGGCATGCACAACATCAAGGTGATGCCCCGGTTTATCTGGGTAACTATCGTGGCGGCGGACCACATTCGGGAAGCGCAGGTCCATTGTCCTGCCCTCAGTTGCGCGGCGGCAACCGGTTGAACGGCCGGTGATCAGCAGTCATCGTAAAAGGCCGCTCTTAAAATAATATGAAAGCAGCCGGGACTGGCTTCGTTGGATAGGCGTTTTGCGCTGGTTTTTGTGCCAACGCTTTGGAGACAGGAAAGCGCGCAGGCCACCGTTCGGCCGGCCGGTTAACAGGAATTTCCGGCCAGGAGCGCTCCCCTTACTTCGGGAGAGAACAAGAACAGATTCTCTCACCGCTGATCACGGTATCGACCTGCTTGCCTGCGACCGCGGCAAAAGGGGCGTTAGGCAGCCACGGCCGGGCTGCATGAAATCATGCGGCTCGATCATGATGCACATTGCGGAGCAGACCACGCCAGGATCGGCTTCGATTACTTCCTTTTCCGAACCTTCAAGATCCAGCTTCAGGATTAACAGCCGCGATGTGGAGTCCGATGCCATCACAGCACGCAAGGTCGTGGACGGGACTTCCAGGCCATCTCGTCCAAGATGATGCGACCATGACCCGTGCTCGCCCGTCTGAGCCTCACACCATTTGCGTCCCGCCATAATGCGGCTTGGACGGGCTTGATTTTGGGATGACCCTGGCAGTTGCGACAAAGGCGCACGAATGTCTTTGGATCAGGTTCCAATGCGACAATAGTCGCTTCGGGAAACAATTCCGCGAAGAACAAGGCAGAATAGCCCACATTGGCGCCTCCATCGATGATGAATGGCGAGATGCCGTTGGCCTTCCAGTCTGCGGACACGCGGTGAAGCTGATGGGCGGTGGCGTTGTCTGTGGCATATTCTCGCCATCCGAAGATTTGGGACAGAACGAAGAGGTCGCTATCGGTTGGCGTGACCTCCAGCGTGCCGGATGTATCCGCTCCCCGCACCGGTCGGGGTAGCCGAAGGTATAGAACGGATGGGGAACATAGGGAGGGGTGCCATGGCCATCCTATTGCGTAGTGTGACTGTTTGAGACCTCTCTGATGAAGCCAGCGGGCAGATTAACCAAAAGGTTCAAATACTTGGGTAAGATCCGACGGACACTGCTTTAGTGGGAGAATGCTAGGGCTTAGACGGTTCGAGGACTATATGCGGCCGACATTGGTGTGGGTGTTTGCGTTGCTGCTGACGGCACCAGGGTGCGCGGCTCTGCCCCGCCTTTCCGATAGCGAGCAGGAAGCACTCGCGCGCAGCGAGAACGCCTCCCAGGCGCCTGCGGACTTGATCTACGGCCAGGGCGCTGCTGCCAGGGGCGACTGGGATACCGCCTTGGCATTCTTCCAGCGCTCCTACAGGGAAAAGCCCAGCCTGCTGAATGAATTCAACTTGGCCACCGCCTATCAGCGGACCGGCCGCGGTGACCTGGCCGTGCCTCTCTATCTGGACTTGGTGGATCGGGGCCAGCAGACGGAGGTGACCCCGATCGAGAACAGGAACGGTTCGTTCGATCAGAAGGCGCCCGCAAGTGACATCGCGGATGAAGCCCGCGAACGCTTGATCAGGATGCACGCCAGCAGCTTGCTGGCCAACCGGCCCGCCGCCGCGCCTTAGCCGGCCTAGCGCGTCCCCGCGCAGGGGAAGGCCGATACCAGAGCTTCGGCGACCACCGATGCCGCACCCTGGCCCATCGTTTCCGGATGCTCATCCATGAACTTGGTCGTGATCAGGCGGGCTACCGGCTCGGTAACCCCCGATTTCACGCAAGGCGTAAACCCCGCCTGTGAGCTGACGGAGGAATAATAGAACCCCTGCTCATAGCCGATGATATAGGCCGAGCATATTTTCGAGTTGCTGTCCTGACAGGCCGCCCTGAGATCCTTGGCGGTGAAGATTTGATCTGCACTTTCGGCGTGGCCTGCCGAAATTGGTATCATCGCCAGCGCTAGCGTGATCACGACGGGGACAACTGGTCTGGGGTACCGCATGGAAGCTGCCTCCTCGAAAGCCAAGTCAGTTAAAAGCTCTTCCCGTTTCTATCTAGTTAATTTTTACCTTCCGGGCAATCCATTGAAATAACAGCGCTTTCCCCGCGAATGACGCTTTGTGCAAACCTGCTCGCCCGCGAAACCGAGGGGGCAACGTTCTGTTGCGTTGTTTATCTGCCAGCGAGGCCGGAAAGGGAAGAGAGCTTTGCAATCTCCAGGGCGATTGCGAGCCGCCCGGCAGGGTTGGCAATCCGCCTGGGGAGCATTTGGATTTCATGCTGCTGAATCCAGTTAAGCCAGCCTGCCCGCACAGCTTCGAGCGCTTCTTCGCGCACGCCCGCGCTGACGTTATTCCAGTGTTCGAGCACGAATCGCGTGCGGGGCACGAAGATCTGCGGGTCCAGTGGCGCGACCAGATAGGATTTTTCCAGCAGGCTTGAGATTGTGGTGTTCGGCTGACGCTCGACACTCGCAATCATTGCAAGCCGCAGCCAGCCATCGGCGCGTGCCGGCGACAAGTCCACTTCGCGCGTTGTCAGCTCCTTTATTCTGCTGATGTCCGAACCGCCGCCATCGCTATTGTTCATGATCTGCTGCGCCTGATAGCCGTACACGGCAGACAGCGGCAGCAGACGCAGGGTCAGTCCAAAAGGACTGACGATTTCCCAACAGGAAAACAGGCAGAGCGCGGACACGAAAACAGTGAACGCAGAGGCCGCCGCCAGTTTCGCCATCTTTCGAACGCTTGGCTGAGCCGGACCCTCATCAAGGGCAACTATGGAGTGCGAACCATGGCTCTGTGAGATGGAGATGGAATAACCCGCGCCCAGGATCAGGGACCAGAAAAGCGCGATGGCCGGCACCTCCAGAGAGAAGTCGCTCCATCCATGAATGAGGAATACCAGGGCGACGGCAACGCAGCCGCGGATCCAGGTTGTCATGCGTCTGCGGACGCGAACACCCCAGGCGGTGCGGCCAATAACGAATCCGATGCAGAGAAACATCGGAATCGTGCCGGCAATGCCGGCCTGTTCCAGCCATTGCAGATACACATTATGCGCCGCGCGAATATTCCAGAGCACGGGAAAATTCAGCGCGGTCTGGAGAAGCTTGTTGACCTCGTCAAAGGAGCCGATCCCGTAGCCAAACCACGGTGAGGCCAGGAACGCGTCCCAATGCACGCCGTATATCGATTGCCGCTGATCTACCCAGTCCTTGAACGAGGCAGCATAGCGATCCAGCAACAGATCGCCGCTCCAGGCGAAAATCACCACGCCGACGGCGATTCCGATGCCATAATATAAATTGTGCTTCTTGATGCCGTGCCAATCGCGAGAAAACATCTCCCAGATGAGGAGTATTACACAGCTGACCAACGCTGCCGTGCTGGCGCCCCTGGAGACGGTCAGGATGAGACATGTGCCCAGAAGTGCGGTCGCGATGATGGGCACGGTCACCTTGGCCAGCCAGCTGCCGCGTTCGGCCGAAGCATGGCGGCTGGCTTCGAACACCAGGCACAGGGCCAGAATGAAACTGGCGGCAAACAATGTTCCAGCGGTGTTGGCGCTTTGCAGTGAGCCGGAAAGGCGGTCGCCCTGGAAAGCGCCATAGACGCCGAATTTCAGGGCGGGAATTGCATGGGCGAGGAGCGCCCAGAACCCATAACCGCTCATAGCGGCGACAACCACCTTGAAAAAAAAGCGCGCCCGGTTATCCGAGCTGGCGATCAGCCAACCAAGCATGAAGGTGCAGGCAAGGCCGGAGAGTTTGAGAAGCCCGACGAAAATCACCGACCTGTCAATGGCAATCGCCGGGGCGGCGTCGACATAGCTCCAAATAGGATGCGAGCCGTTGGGTCCGAAAGGCGTAGCTGCCCAGGCGATCGCCAGGCATGCCAGCGCGAACAAGGCGCCGGGTACGGCCAGGGAATTGAAACGCTTGGCAAGAGCGGATTTCGCCCACTCCTGCGTCAGCAGCAGCAAGGCGAGCAGAAAAGCCAGCAAACCCGAGAAGAACAGCGCAAAGTCGTTGCGGTCGGCCCCAAAAGACAGAAGCGCCGCAAGAATGAGGACGGTGCTGGCTATGACCGCGGCCTGTTCCTGACGCGGCAGCTGCGGCGTCCAACGGTCAGCGTTGGCAGGCGCCGCTGGCCAAAGTTGGCCAATCATGACGTGTAGTATTTCTCGTATGATCCGTAATAATAGGCTGGATCACCGTATCCGAACTTGGATTGCTGGCGCTGGTTGACCCGGGTGAGAGTGATGCCCGCGATATAAGCGTCAGCGGCCTGAAGGACCTTCAGCGAAGATTCGACGGCTTTACGGGGAGTCGAGCGCCATTTGACCAGCATCACGACAGCATCAGCCCGGTGCACGATCGCCCGGGCGTCCGCCACCGCCAGGACCGGCGGCGCATCCAGAATGATGAGATCGTAGGTTTTGCTCAGCTCGGTCAGGAGCTGCTCCATGGCCGGCGAACTGAACAGATCGCGCGGCGTATAGGGCGAGCGCCCGAGAGGCAGGATGACCGCGCCGGTGTCGGCGTCAGGCAACACCACATCTTCGACTTTGCGCTTGCCGGAAAGGACTTCGATCAGACCTTCTTCATGATCTTCGGGAACGAAGGAATTGAAACCGCGCCGGCGCAGGTCGCAGTCGATGACGATGGTCTTGTCGCCCGACAGGGCTGAAATGCGGGCAAGACAGAAAGAAGTGGTCGTCTTGCCTTCATCGGACAGCGAAGAGGTGATCGCCACCAGTTTGACCGCCCTCCCCGTCCGGCACAGCAGGAGCGAAGAGCGTAACGTCCGGAACGTCTCGGCGAAGCCGGACAGCGGTTTCTGCACGATATAGTCATAAGGCTCGGGCAAGTCCGCTCCCTGCTCTTCGTCCACGACGGAATCCAGCGCGGGGATGCTGCCAAGCGCGGGAAGGCCGAAATCATGCTCAATATCATCCGCGGTGGTCAGCCCGCTGTCGAAGATCTCGGCCAGAATGATAGCGGCCAGAGCGCCAACCAAAGCAACAATCACCCCGAAGGAAAGGTCGAGGACGATCTTGGGCTCGCTCGGGGTCGTGGGAATGGACGCGGGCGAGATCACGCGCGCGTCAGACTGCTCCATGCCCTGCTGCGCCGTCGTCTGCTTGAAGCGGTCAAGAAACGAGGTGTAGAGCGCGTTCGCTGCATCCGCATTGCGCTGGAGTTCGTTGAGCTTGACGCCCGCCTGATTGTTGCCTGCCAGGGTGTTGCGGGTCTGGTTGACGCTGCCCGCTACTGAACCTGCATGCTGGCGAGCGACCTGGGCCTGCGCCTCCAGGTTCGAAATAATGCGCGTGACTTCGGCATGGATCTGCGTGTCGATGTCCGCCAGCTGGCGCTTGGCCTTCAGCAAGTCCGGATGTCTGTCGCCGTAACGGCCCGACATGTCCGCGACCTGTTGGCTGGCGATGGCGCGCTGCGCCCTCAGGGATTGCACGACCGGAGAGTTGAGGGCTTCGCCCACGTCCTCGCCCGTGCTGCCCCGCGCCAGCTGCGACTTGGCGGTCGCCAAGCGCGCTTCAGCTTCGGCCTGTTGCGCGCGAGCCAAAGCCAGTTGCTGGTCAAGTGTGGTAACCTCCTGCTCAGTAAGCGTGAAGCCCTGGGAGCTGAGCAGATTGTGGCTTGCCTTGTAGGCCTGAACAGCGGCTTCGGCGTCGTTGACTTGCCTGCGGATCGAACCCAACCGCGCGTTCAACCATTCCGTTGCCCGCTGCGTGGCCTGGTACTTGGCGGCGATCTGGTCGGTGATGTAGGCGTTGGCGAAAAGATTGGCGAATTTCGTGGCGTCTTCCGGGTTTGCAGACGTGTAGGAAACGTCGATCAAGAAGGTGTCGCCGGCCCGTGCGACGGTCAGGCCGCCGAGAAGCTTGTCGACCACCTTCTGGCGCTGAAGCGGATCATTGGGAGACGGCTTCTTGGTTTGGGGCGATATCCATCCGAAGAGCGTCTTGAGGAGGCCCTGGCGGCTTTTTGTGCCGTTCCAATCCGGATCGTTGAAAAGATTGGCTTCCGACGCGACGTTTTCGGCGATCGACCGTGAGCGCAGGACTTCGGTTTCCGTGTCAACCGCACTGGATTCATCGGGAAGGTTGGAAGTGACCGACTGATCTGCGGCAACGATCTGCTGCTTGCGCTGATCGATCAGCACGCGCGACATCGCCGTATATAGCGGTACCTGCTGGAAAGTAATGAGGGCAGCGGCAGCAAAGATCAGGGCCGCAACGGCGACAAACAGCTTCAGCCGGCGCCTGAAAATAGAGACAAGGCGATGGACGTCGATCGACGTTCCAATGTTCTCGCCATGTACCGCTGCTTCGGAAATAGGCTGTACTGGGACTTTCAATGCTTTTCCTTCGTACAACTATCTTTGCAGCACGAGATTTAGCATCACCCTGTTTATGTCGAAGTTAATGAAGCGGTTGGCGCCGCTCGAAACTTGACTATCGTGGTTAAAATTCAGCCCCAAGCCGACTTCGCGCGTGAACAGATATTTCGCGCCAAGGCCGGCGCCCCATCTGTCGTCCGTCCGATCCAGCCCCTGATAGGAATCATGATTATAGGAAAATATTCCGCTCAGGATAACATTATAGCGAAGCTCATGATCGACCTCGACCATTCCGCCCGTGTCGACATAGCCCGCTGAAGTCTGGATTGCGGAGTCCTGGACAAACCGGTTGACCTTCAATGTCACCGTGGTGAGCTCGGTGGGGAACCATTGAACGGTGCCGTGTATCGCAAAGCCGTCCAGGTTTTGGTTCACGACATGCGGGAAATCTTGCTGGTAATAGCCGATGCCCACCTCGCCGGTCACAAGGCTGGTGATCTGGAAATTAACGCCGCCCAAAACCTCGGAGCCATGAGAGTTGAAGTTGAAGGGAACAAGGGGTGGCTGAACCGAATAGTTGTGCTGGTTGATATTGCCGGACACGAACACTGCCGTATCGGGGCTTAACGCATAGTCGGCCCGAAGCGTTTCGCCATAATCCTGCACATTGCGATAGTGCTCATCGACCAGGGCGCCCGTAAGGGGGTCGCGCCCGTCGAGATAGTTGTAGCTGTCCCAGGTTCCGCTCAGGGAGACCTGTAAACGGTTGAACTGGTGCGATCCGGATGCCTGTGCCTGCCAGACACCGAACTGGACCGGGTTGATAGTGTTGCGCAGCGCAGTCTCGGCTTCGCGCGGTTCGGTCTCCAGATCGTAAGAAGCGCCGCCCGTGACTTTGGTGTCAGCCAGAACATCCAGCCTGCCATTCAGTCCGCCGCCATAATCCTCGGAATTTTCGCTGCCATGGTCGAAATACCGATTGATGCTGGCATGGGTGAAAAAGTCCAGTTCATGCTGCGACCATTGGGATTTCAGCCCGATGGACGGCTGCAGTTGCACAAAGCCGGACCCCTGGGTACCGGTCGGTTGCGCGAAAATATTGTCGTTGTAGCCGGTTACAACGTTCAGCCGCGGATACATGAGGAAGGTGCTGACAGGCACCCCAAGCGCGTCATATTCCGGCCGTGGGCGATCCAGGACGCCCAAATCGCGATCACGCGCGAAATCGTTCTGCGCCTGTCCAAAAGCCGCCGTGGCGGCCCCTAAACATAGTGAACACAGAAGTGCTGTTTTTGTAGCTCGTCTCATAGGCGTAGTGCCCCCGCGCCCAACGCCTCGCGGCTTGGCTTTGCTCAGTTGGTGTTATAGCCGGAACTTCCGCCGCCGCCAGGACCCGTGTCGGTCACGATGGAAGAGATAGTCGTCGGACCAGGGTTGTTATCGGAACTGCTTCCCCCGCCCCCGTTTGACCCATCATGATCCCCGTCGTGCCCGCCTTGGCCAATGATACGGCCGCTACCACGGTGACCGGAGCCACCATCGTTATCCTGGAACGGCGGGCTTCCCGAAATTCCAAGGGCGGCGGGACTGTCATTCTGATCCACCAGCGCGAGGACAACCTTCTCCAGCGACGCCAGCGCTTCGCGCGCCTCCGCAGAAAGCGGCTGACGCAAATTCTCGCAGGACACCGGGACCGGCGTGGTGGCGAAACGGCCCGCAGTTGTCGGGCAGAGCGAAAACGCCTGCAGGGCCGACAGGACGACCCGTGGATAGTCTCCCGAGGCCATCACGGTATCTTGCAAGGCCGACTGGATCGCCGCTTCCCTGGCGGCTGATGACATCTTGGACGCCGAATCTTCCGCACCCTGGATCACGGCGGCCAAACGCAAGGCCAACCTGTCCGCCTGGGGCTGGTAGCTGATCAGCTGATTTCCAGGAATATTATCCTGCGGAGCCGCCTGTGCCAGCGTCGCGCCGCAGACCATCATCGAAGCGGCAATAATAGTGCGTGTCTTCACAGTTACCCCCCCGCTTTACGCGGATTTTTGAAAGTTACACCCAAGTATGCTGCCATGCAACCTAAAACCACCTTTCGTCGATCCGTATGGTATCGCCAGGAAACACTGGGGTGGTATCGCTCAACTTTTCCTTATGCTCTGTCGCTTCGCCAGGATGGCGGATGAATACCGTGTCGTTCTGGGCCCGATAGGTAAAGCCACCCGCAGTCGCCACCGCATTCATCACCGTCATGCCATTCAGGCAGGGATACTGGCCCGGGATCTTGACCTCGCCCAGAATGAAGAAAGGCCGTGCGGAGACAACTTCCGCGGTGATCTTTGGATCCTTCAGATAACCGCCATCGCGATAGGCGATGACGAGTTCATCCTGGAATTGCTTTACCGTCTTGTTCGCCGCGCTCACATTGCCAACCAGCGGCAACGAGATTTTACCGTCGGAGGATATGACATATTCGCCGGTCAGACCGACCTCGCCATAGACGCTGATCTTGACCTTGTCGTTCGGCCCCAGAATGTAATTCTCCATCGAGAATGCGTTTGCCGAAGTGTCCATGGCAGGGGCAGGCGCACTGGTGGACACGGATGCACTTTGCGTCTGAGCTGCTTGCGCGTCAGCTGCGCGTCCCATCAAAAGGAGCGAGCAAAACGCCAGCGCCAATCCCGTGGGAAAACGCGATCTCATTTCTCCTCCTACAGCAAGGGTTCGATTAAAGCATGGAAGCGACGGGGGTAAAATGCCCCGAATTGTATTTACCTTAACTGGACTGGATGACCTTCTGGGTTCCTTTCCAGAGGCGTACCGCGGTCAGGACGCCGGTCGCATAGGCCCCGGTATCAATTCCTATCCGGCCATCCCCGAGAAAAGGCCGCTCCGCCGGGGTGTGGCCGTGAACGATGACGTAATCCATCGCCTCGTCCACCTCCAGGAAGTCCCTTCGAATCCACAGCAAGTCCTGTTCGAGCTGCTTTTCTATTGGAACACCCCAGCGGACGCCGGCATGAACGAAAAGATAATCGTCCTGCTGCAGATACAATTCGAGCTCGCGAAAGAACCTCAAATGATTAGGCCCCATCGCGTCATGCAGAGCCGAGCGAGCTTTTTCAAAGTCTTCTGCCGGACTGCGGGCATTGGGAGGCTGGATCTGGTAGGAGGACAGCGTGGTGGCGCCGCCATGATTTATCCATGTACGGCCGAACTCGGCGTCCTGGAGAAACAGCAGTAGCGCCTCTTCGTGATTGCCTTTCAGGGCCTTCACCTCGAGGCCGGGGTTGGCGCGCAGCCGGATGATATGATCGATAACCGCGCGGGAAGCGGGGCCGCGGTCAATATAATCGCCCAGGAAGACCAGCAGCGGCCGTTCGCCACTCAGGGAGTCCGCGGCAATGTCCGCGCTGATCAGATCAATGAGCGGCTCCAGCAAATCCAACCGTCCGTGGATAT
>Ga0157370_10001403_pt1 | contig 29902 bp, 13 predicted proteins | sample C35metaG_FD_113463 | JGI IMG/M metagenome (GOLD analysis project Ga0157370, IMG submission 113463) | Corn rhizosphere microbial communities from Kellogg Biological Station, Michigan, USA - C3-5 metaG | ecosystem: Host-associated > Plants > Roots > Rhizosphere > Soil | place: USA: Michigan...
CTAAAAAAGTTATTGGTGGAGTTTAGAGAAGATTCCCTAAAACACGCAGTTGAAAAACTTGATTTGATCAAGCTAAAAAACGACGAAGTAAAATATGATGGCTCATATATGAACGATGTTGATCAACTGCAACTGGTTTTGAACTACTGTCAGAAATTAATAGACAATGAAAGAAATACCAATGAATTGATTGTTCGAATGGAAGAAGGTCGAAATGCGATAGTGGACCTATTTAAAGTTATAGCCCTACCTCCCAATATGAGGGTCAAAGTTCACTTGCATGGTGATTCATATGCAGACTTTTGGTATGTGCAAAAGGGGCAGTTGCTTTTTGGAGATTCATATTCAATATAAAAAAGAAAGAACCGGTTATCATCTATTTCTGCATATCAGATTCAGAAACTATTTTCTAAGTTTCTACCTTTCTTCAGATTTAAAAAACAATCGAAGCACTTTGAAAAGCATGTATGATTTGAGGCTAACTAGGTATATGGCTCGTATTACATTACAAGTGTGAAAAGCCAGAAAGATCAGTTATTTATAGATCTTGGTTATCGGCTTACTGTAACTAAGCTCAAAACGGATGTTGAGTTAAGCTGTATCAATCTGTTAAACAACAACCTCTATATCCAGCAGTTTAATTCGGCTTATTCTACAGTAGAAAGCTTTTTTCAGCTAAGGCCAAGGCAATTAATGCTATCTGCAAAATTCAAATTTTAACAAACAATGAGACCATAGTAAGATTGACAACTGTTGCCAGGCCTGATGGCGATCTGCTGCTACGATTAACAGAACGATATAATAATTCCAGCGTTTTCTGGAAGGATATTCAATTTGTTTCGGACAATAGCTATGATAAGTTGGTCGTACTTACTTATCTGCACGAACAAACCCTCTCAGGACCTCTCTATACTGTAAAGTAAGCAAACGAGAAATCCCACATTCAAAGAAAGGCAAGCGCCTTTATTTTTTTACCTCAGAACTTAGTCAGTGGCTACATTCAGGCTATCAACAAACAGCAGAAGAAATACACCAAAGTGTAGCCAGCAGCTTTGCAGAAAAACACAGGCGGCCAGCAAAACGTTTTTTCTAGGTATTGTTAAATTCCACCAAAGCAAATTTGCGTTAATTGCCTATTCAGGGCATTTCAATAATTCTGGATAGGCAATGGCTAGAATTCAATCTGATACAATACGTAATAAGTAAACTTTACTTTTTTTCTTGTTTAGGATTAGCAATAGCTAAGAGCTTAGTGATTAGTTGGTATACAAGGGTATAAGGGTTTCTATTGTGATAAGGAGTTGAGTTATCATAGTGAGTCGCTAATTTTTCAGCCCTTTGAATAGCATCCTGGGTACGCTCTTTTAGCAGTGGAAGCATGAAGGTGATAAAGTTATATGTACCCTTGAATGCATGTTTATAGTAAAAAGTATCTTTAGATGTTATTACTGCAAACTCCTCTGTTTGAGGTTTAATGTCTTTTAATACAGCAGTCAGCCGCTCATAGATAAAGTTTCGGTGAACAGCATTCCCTGGGGCAATATCTTCAAAGTGAAGTAATATCCATAGTTCGAAAGCATCATTGCTCCAAGCTATCTGAAGTCCTGCTTTTTTCGCGGTTTGAATCGCAAGATCCCATTCAGTACTATGATGAGGGTTAACCTGACTCAAGTCTTCGTTTTCTGCATCACGATCATAAACACACCAGATCTCCTGTGTAATGCCCTCTTTGATGGAATATCCATCATTAAAAACCATGAGCCCATCCTCAACACATTGACTAACCGTTGCGTTGAGGTTTAATTTCCCTTTTCGCTGGTTGGGGATTGCATTAACTTTTAGTCCATCATGCTGAAAGCTCCTTAAATAATAAGGTTCACTGACCGAATCTTCACAAAATACGATAAAAACTGTCTGGGTATCTGGGATTCTTTCATCACTGGTGATCTCATCCCAAGGTGCTACTTCTTTTTGCTCCATATTAAATTTCTTCTCCTTGCTCTTCCAGATAAGATCCTAAAATAGGTATTGCACCATAGATTCCACTCAGGTACTGGCGGGCAAAATCAGCATTATTCCGAATGCCTTTAAGATCAGCCAAGGAATAGAGTCTGGTCTCTTCCCGTAAACTTTTTTCAGTAAAATAGAACTGGTCCCTACGCATCAGATCATGATCCATCAAATTGGTATCATGACTGGTAAAAAGTAATTGGGCATTCGCTTTATTTACCGCCGGATCTTGAAACAGAGAAATCAACTTTTTTAGAAGCGACGGATGAAAATTGCTATCAATTTCGTCGGAAACAAATATGCCACCACGTTCAAATAGTCGTGCCAAGATACCAATGAATTTATAGAACTTCTTGCTTCCTTCGGATTCGTCACGAGCCAAATTCAGTTTTGCTTTTCCACTAACTTTACCTTGATCATCAAACACAGGTTTCCACAACCATACACGTCTTCTTTGGATTGGTCGATCGGAATCTAAAGTTTCAACCTCAACATCCTCGTAGTTCATCCCCGCTTCGCGTAACCATTTCAGCACGATATCTTTTTGGCCACTACTAATGAGCGCATCGGTTTCTCTTTCTCCAATTCCTCTATAATCTTTTACAAAAAATCCAGAAAATCTTGACATCCCTTCAAAGTATATCTGATCTTTAAAGTAGTCCCTGATAAGCGTCGATATCTCACCATCGTAAGCGGTACAAAAGGTCAGAAATAAGGTGTCGGCTTTAAGTTTTGTGAGTGGAAGGCCATCACCTTCGTCAAACCGTTCTAAATTGACGTGAACCTCTTGACCTGTGCGCTTGAAATAATAAGTTTCTTTAATCTCCGCAGGGCCAAATAGCCATTCAGATTGAATATCCCCGGATAAATTAAGTTCAAACCCATACCTAAATTTTTTTCCATCTAATACTAATATCACCTGAAAATAACCTGCATTTTGCCCGTTTCCAGTAGCATACATAAACGGATTGAATGTCATGAAGGCAAGTTGATCGGATTCAAGGGAGTTGATTATTAAATTACTAAAAACCTGTAATCCCTCCAGTACATTTGATTTTCCGCTTCCATTAGCACCATATAATGCCAGGATACGCAATACCTGATCATCCTGGACGGAGATAATATTGCGTTCATCAACCTTTTTATCTTCTGAAACAAGACCAGTAGCTTTAAAATTGATAGATTGGATAGCATTAAAAGAGCGGTAGTTGCCTACACTAAACTTGATTATCATGATCTCTCCTCATTAAGGTAATCAAAGATAGTGAAGATTGATGGTATTTGCGGAAAATATGCAAATTTTAAATTAATATAATGCGATGGTTCATTTATTTTCAAAATCTTTGATCTAATCTAATTCTCTTTTTCCTTTACTAAGGTGTCATGGTACTCCTTAAATACCCATAATTAGGTATTTTTAAATTATAATTAGTTTATTATCTTAGAGATAACCAAACAAAAAATAATCCGGTAAGTGTTTCAACTGTTTTTCGGCTTTATTTTTCATCGGTATAACCGGCCAAAACTATTTAGTTCATCTATTATCAGTACATGAAATGCCTATCAGAATAGTTTCTGAAAAAAGTCTTCAAGGAATGATTAAAAATTGCAATACTTTTTTTCTTATTAATGGTAAAGCGCCTATATTCTTCAACAGATTTGAGCTTGGTAAGGGAAGACCCCACTTTTCCGTCTTCAAAACGATCTCCAGGCGCAGATAAGCTCACAAACCAACATCATCTAAATCTCGAACAATGCGATCACTATACAAAATTTGCTACTTGCTTTGCCTGCTATCGATGCAAGGCCTGTCCAAGGTATCATCCCAAACCATTCTAAAGCCAGCAGGGGTCGATGGAGTAGCTTTCTGGTACCTTACAGTAAACAACAATAATATTTATTCCTGGACGGATATTTCTGGAAATCAGTTTGGAACTCTGCTGAATGATCCTGAAAAGCTCGGAGAGAAGCAAACACGCGTACTGACCAACACCAGAACTGCTGGAAAAAACATCAATTTCCATCCTTCACTTGTACTCTCCACAAAAGACCTGGGGCTTTTAAATTTTAAAAACCTGAGCCTGCCACAGCTCACCATAATTGGCGTATTATATCCGCGTTACCAAAATGACAATACCGTATTATCCCTTACCCTTAAGGATTATAACGGCAGTGTGACCTGGGATAAAAATACCGTCCAGGGAGGAAATGGTAAAGTTTCTCTACTGCAATATGGTACCGCTGGCCAGCGAAACAGTTTTATCAAGAACCAAGTGACCGATCAAACAAACGCCATGAAGATTGGCGTTTATCAGCGTTTTCTAGCTCCAGAGATTTTCAACGGTTTCCGGAGAAAGCGTGATGCATCACTACAACTAAGTATGGATGGCGTCATCCCTGAACTAATCGCATTCAAAAAAAGACTAAGCCCAAATGAAATCTGGCGTGTTGCAAGCAATTTGTCCATCAAGTATGGCCTGACACTGGACAGCTCCTATGTGGCTAGCAATGGAATGGAACTCTTATGGGATAGCTCAGATAAAAACCTAAGCCCATTCCATAACCGCGTGATCGCTATAGGATCAGACAGTAGTGGAAATCTGATTCAGCCCAAGTCCACTACTACCTACCAGGAAGGAAAGCCTGCAATTGACTATAACGCCGACGGCTGGAACGAGCGTCCTGAAAGCGGTTTCGTGAAATTTATTCCTGCACAGACCAGCACCATTAACCGTTCATTGATCATCGGTTTTAAGGATAGCACCATGAATAGTCTAAAGCAAGGATCATTTCTGTTTTTCGGTGATGATAACCAATCTCTCATCTCAGGGCTGGAAGAAGCCGACGCTGTAAAATACCCCGGAATGATGGCCGTAAAACGAAAATGGATCGCCTACAATAAAAACAAAATCACCCTGCCTACCACAGTCGAAGTCTCGGCTGGGTTACATGAAGCAATTTATCAGCCTTATGATTACCTGGACTACCGCTATGTACTCATTAAATACAAAGGCGAAAGCAAAGAAATAGATACCACATTGCTTTTTGATCATTTTTCCCGCTTTATCAATAACAAGGTACTAAAAACTACTTTCTACAACTGTAAAATCTCCTGGATGAATGTAGGATGGACTAGCAGGGATGGGTCGGCCTACCAGAGATTCTCCTTTGGTAAAGTTCCGCTGCTACGTTTCAATAAAGTTAACACGATCAACGTGCCTTTTGATATCTACGAAAAGGACAAGCCCATTACCGCTAAAGAGTTCCCTCACGATCGCATGAATATCTCTTTTAAGAAGGATGCGCCTTTGAATCTGGATGTTACTTTTACTAACGGGGTAAAACCTTATAAATACACCCTGGTTAAGCAAGCAGCAACCGACGTGGTTACTTCAAGTGGTGCTATCAATACGCCTGGAATAGCTGTTCCCTCAAAAAATCCTGGAACTCCGCAAAGCGATGAACCCAGAAGCGAAGATGAGGATCATATCATCAGTTACTCCGGAGAGAATGAATCCAATCGCATCCAGATTCCTAACCTCAGCGCGGATACCAATTACCTTTTGACCATTACCGACAAAGTCAACCAGGTTATCACGCTTCCACTCATCTTAAAAGTAAAAAAATAGTCCACCCTCAATCTAATAACAATGAAAAGTATTTTCAATTCATTTAAATCACGGCTCTTGGTGGGCTGCATCTTTGGTTTAGCAGTAGCCTTGTTATCAACTGCCTTCCTTAGTGTTAAAGATCATATAAATCCTCTCTTTAAGCAATATAACCAGCGGCAACCATTTAAATTTCAACAGATTTCTAACGTTATCTACGATCGGCCCAGGGAAGCATATAGCAGTGACTCCAAATCACAGCAAAAGTCAGTAAGCTTGCATCCAAATCGAATAATCGCAGCGCCAGTCACGGAGCATGCGAGATTACTTCCGGAAATACCCGAAGAAATCATAAACGTAACGGCGGAAGCGGGGTATTTTATCAGATCTTCTTCGGATTCCGGAAAAACCCTGGCCATTCCTTATTCGCCTTCAAAAATACCCGCTGGTTTCTCCGAACGGGATGTTTTTTCTTTCCATTACGATAAGAAATCTAAGAAGTGGCAATCATTGAAGCGTGACAGTATCAATGCAGACTTACATATTATCTATTCAGCAGAAGCTGTAGAGGGTGATTTCATCAATGGAATTATTAAAGCACCAGAAAGCCCCCAAGGTAGTGCCTTTGTACCTACTACCATGAGCGGACTGAAGCTGGGAGACCCTGCATCCGCAGTAAATTTCATTAGCGCACCCTCAGCGAATAACCAGGGGACGCTAAGCCTAGATTATCCCATATCCCTTCCGAAAATACCGCATGGCGTTCAGCCGTTTTTGAAATTGAACTATAGCAGTAAAACTTCTGCAGGATGGCTAGGAGAAGGTTGGAACCTTAACGGGCTATCATCAATTACCCTGGATACGCGTCTATCTAGTCCTGGTTATGCAAACCTAAAGGAAACTGAGACCTATTTACTTGACGGAGAGACCCTACTCATGCTCGATAAAAATCGATCGGTCACAGCAGCAAGAATCCCAGGAATTCCAAGAGAAAAAGATCGTCAGTTTTATCCTCGCAGGGAAAATAAATTCGAACGCATCATCAGAAAAGGAAATAGCCCAAAAGATTATAGATGGATCGTAACCGATAAAACAGGTACAAAGTACTATTATGGCGGAGTTTCAGCGCTGGATGCCAATACGGTGCTTTCGAGTGAAACTGGAAATATCTCCGAATGGAAATTATGCCGAGTGGAAGATAAATATGGAAACTACATGAGCTTAAGCTATGATCTATCAGAGAAACAGTTCCCTGGCAGCAGTACCAAAATCAGAGGCATTAGCATCAAGGCGATAAACTACTCAGGTTTTTCTAATGGCGAAAACCAATGGCCGGGAATTTATAAAGTGGTCTTTGAAAAAGCCCAGAAACGCGATATTAGAACCCTCAGTTTTACTGGGCGCTATGGTTATTTAACCGGAGACCTGGATAGTTTAATCAGGATTGCGGTTTTTTACACCGAAAACGGAAAGACAAATCCAATCAGTGCTTACGCATTTCATTACAAGACCGGGGCATTCCAAAAAACGCTACTCGACAGTATCTCCCAATTCGGAGAAAAAAATGTGCTGGCAGGACAAAAATTCACTTACTATAATGAAATCGCATCAGGAGATTTTTTCGGGGCAGCGAAAGACTGGAGTACCAGTGATGACCACTTAAATTCAGGCGATTTCTTTGGTGGAACTGTATCAAACAAAGCAACAGCCATCGCAGCAAGCCGCTCTATGGGTAATGGATTTGATTTTTACTTCGGGGCAGGGATATTGGGCAACCCCGCTACAAAAAACAATACGGTAGGTATGCAATTCAGCGGCTCTTCTTCGAGCTCAAAAGGGATCAATACCTTAATCGATATAAATGGAGATGGATTGCCAGACAAAGTTTGGAGCGATGCACAGGGGCTACATTACCGGGCAAACCTGGGCAGTGGATTTGATACCAAAAGAATCGATATCTCAGGAATCAGGCAATTTTCCGTGCAGAGCTCCAAAAGTAGTGCTAAAGGATTCCAGGCTAACTTCGGCGGATATTTCGCTGGAAGAGATGAATCTGAAAGCGAGACAACCATCAACACCTATTTCGCCGACGTAAATGCAGACGGGCTAATCGACATCGTTTCAGATAACCAAGTTTACTTCAATACCGGGCTAAAAGGTCAAAACAACCACAAGTTTGAAATATCCAGCATCAATACACCCAATCCCTTAGAACAGGGAAAGATCGAACCGTTTGATTTAACTAAACTCAAACAAGAAAATGCCCAAAGGGTCAACCAAAACCCATTGCAGGATCTCATAAGGGTATGGGAAGCACCATTCGACGGAACCGTTACCATCGAGGCGCCTATTGAGTTAACAGCTCCCGATCCAGGTTATGACCAGGAGGCTTACGATAAATCTGACGGGGTAATCGCTTCGATCCAATACAAAGGGGATACCATTTGCAGGATAAAAATCCCTGCAAAAAGCAAGTCGGTATTTATGAGGAATAGCTATACCCAAAAAGTAGCTAAAAATCAGCGGATCTATTTCCGTTTGCAATCTGGAGATAGCGATGAGGCCAACGGGGCCTTTGATAGGGTAAAATGGCAACCAAAGATTACCTACGTCAATGCTCCAGGTAAAAAACCGGACTATGACCAGCATGGCAATAACTCAGGTGAATATAATGTTGTTAATGATTTTCTGCTTTCAGATACCAGTACCACATTGGTAGAAGCATCGGCACGCAAAATCGATCTTTCAGGAACTTTGAGCAAAGCCAAAATGCTTGATACCGTTTGGTTAAAGGTGGATCAGCTCAAGCGGATGATTAAGCAGTATAAAGGTTATACTAAAGATACATTGATTCATCATAAAGAACTCCTCAACCGAATGTTATTGCCAGCTGAACTTGTGAATGGCAAATTCAATGCTGAGCTAAAGCCCGATAGTATTGACAGTATAGGCAGTATTCTTCATTTCTCTGTACATGCCAAAGAAAACATCGATTTTCATCACCTGCTCTGGAAACCCAAAATCACCTACGAAAAGAAATATATCGAGCAAACACTCGATGCGAATGGGAATCTGGTTAGTTGTAATAGCTGCCCGGTAAGAGCGGATAAAAAGGAACTTTATCCCGTGCCGCATTATATCTTCTCGGATTCATTGTTTTTCAAAGGATCTGCGCATCATTTTACAGACTCACTGCTTCCAGCGATCTTACCGGTGCTTGAGTTAAAAGATACCTTGAGATTTTCAGGAGAAGGCGTATTTACCCTAAGGGACAGCATTTCTATTTTGAAAAGACAGACTTTTACCTATAAGCCTGGACAAACCGCGCTAACCCTAAAACCGTTTGAACCTTCCGAAAACTTGAGCAAAACAATTTTTGGCGCATTCGAGCTGCTGGATCCAAAATTGAATAAACTTATCGGTCAGCCTTCTTTTGAATTGATTGCTCCTGCCAGCAAGCTATCGATCATTGCAGGAAAAAGCACAGTTAACCAGGCGCCTTACCGTATACAAGTAAAAGGCAAATACCGCTTTAGAACTGAGATCAATTTCAAAGGAAATACTAAAAAAGGCGAACTTGAACTATCCATGTACAAAAACTCCACGATTCTCCTTGGAGCATTTAAAATCGCTTACGACGGAGATTCCTTGCATTTGCCTGAACTTCCCGTGGCATTTAACTTAAATAGTGGTGATTTGCTTACAACAACCCTGAAGTTTATTGATAGCGCTGTGGTGGGTAATATGACCCGCTCAGAGATTCATTATAATGAAATAAAAGATGCATATGTTTACACCAAGCGCGATGATGGAAAATTTGGTCCGATGTATCGCGGATGGGGTCAATTTGTGTATCGCGGCATGGGGGCAAGGCGAGAGGCAGCGATCAGCGAAGCAGACCTATTCCTGCCGATAAAAAAGGCAGGGCAAAGCGTGAATAAAATAAAAGGCGTTTTGGATAAAATGGAAAATAGAGACGATAACGCAGATGTTGAAATAGCCGAACTAAACGATATTTCACCAGTCAATGCAATCTTTTCTAAAATGTCGCCTTATCGAACAGATTCTTTCTCCAGATGGCAGGGGGTAGATATTGATCTGTATTTGACTTCAAATGAGCAAAGTTCATCCAGGCTTGGACTTAAAGATGTAGCTTTCGTCAATCCATTTGGTGATCTTGCTTCCTCTGGACTGGCAAAAGAGAAAAATTTTGCTTATGGGGTGAGAAAACGCATAGTTTCAAAAAATACGAGCAGCACTATCGGTTCAGATCCCTATGCGATATCAAACTCCAAATCCACTAAAAACACGCGCGTGGTGAGTGATTTTATGGATATTAACGGAGACCGGTATCCTGATATCATTGGAGATGGACAGTTTCAGTTCACAGATGCCTGGGGAAAGCTTAAAGGCGTTACCGGTAATGCATTGGGCGTACACGAGAGTAAAAACTCAGGTAAAGGCTTTGAAACAGCTGGAAACTATAGCCACTCCGAGTCTGGCAGTTCTGCAATGGGAGGCAATAGAGTAGTTGCCCAGGTACCCCTTTTATCTGTTCAGGCTGGCAGGACAGCTGTGGGCGCAAGTTTAAAAGTTGGTCTTCCTACTTCAATCACCTACGGCTACGATGAGACTGTAGACAGTTGGATGGATGTCAATATGGATGGCCTGGCGGACAAAGTTACTCCGAATGGCGTAAGACTGAATTTAGGTATGGATTCCCTTGGTAATTTGAGATTTGGAAATGAAGTATTGCGCTATCCAAGCGCGCAGCTTAACTCTGGTTACAGCATATCCATTCCACCAGGCTTGTCGCTTGGTGTCAGCCTGGCCAATGGAAGTATAAAAGCCGGAACAGGCATGTCTATTTCTAATGGATCAACCGATTTTACCCTTCAGGACTTCAACGGAGATGGTTTACCTGATCAATTTACCATCGACAAAGCATCTGGTAAGATGTACCTGGCGGTGAATACTGGTCTGGGTTTTCTAAAACCAGAAAAAATAGGCGATTTGAGTATACCTGTATCTGATCTTAACCAGGATGAATCAGCAAGCCTTCCAGTAAGACTCTTGCCACGTTTCCGCGCTATCGGACCGCTAAACATTCCAAATCCGGCTGCTGACTGGATTGATCTTGACCGGAGCAAACTTACCGGCTCAGTTGGTCAATCAATTTCTGGCGCCTTTACTTTCGGGTTCAATGTATGGATTCCTTTTACTCCGTTCCTCAGACTGGTATTCAATCCTGGAGTAAACAAAAACTACGGCCTATCAAAAACCTATAGGCAATTTATGGATATCAATGGTGATGGCTTCCCAGACTATTTGTATTCCGTGCGCGAAGGAGAGTTAAAGGTGAGCTTGTCTAGAGTAGGGAGAACAAATCTGCTTAAAGAAGCATCCAATAGCTTAAAAGGAAAAATGACCTTTGATTATGCGAATATCAAAGGCGAGCCAGGAAATCCTTATGGACGCTGGGTGGTGAGCGAATGGAAAGCCCAGGATGCTTTCAGTGCTGACCGTGAAGTGCCCAATGCAGATTTTGATCGCAAGCAGGTTTTCTCCTACAGCAAAGGAAAATTTGACCCTTTTGAACAGCTTTTTTTAGGTTTTGCCAAAGTAGAACTCACTGATATGGATTTTGCTGGCAAGCCTGTCCGGACAATTTCAAAGCAGTACGATGTAAAGAACATTTATCGTCAGGGCAATTTGCTAGCTGAGGTGGTAAGTGACGCGCAAAATAATAAACTAACGCGCAGATCTCATACCTACTCCCTTTACGAGATTGCCCCGGTAAAAGACAATTATAACGCGAAAAGACCAATTACCGATAACCAGATTAGCGCAAGAACAGGTGAATGGATCGTATTTAATGGCTTAACCCAGACCGAGAATTTCAGTTATTCAAACGGAGATTCATTGCTGCTGAACCAGTCCATCTTTAGTTACAACCCTTTTGGGAGTGTAGCCAATTATTATTACCGTGAGGGCAAGGTTTCAACTACTGCCTTCGATTATCATACCCAGGTTTCATACATCGACCCATCTTTACCTGCTTATATCTTGGATAAGCCGGAAAAAGTAGTGATAAAATCCATGACAGGAACTTTAAAGGAGGAATCGTGTAAATACAATGAAGTGGGAGACATAGAACAGTTGGTGAGAAAAATGGATGAGAAAGGTAAAAACGAAACGACTAGGTACAGTTACGATGAAGGCTTGAAAAACGGCAACCTTAAATCAGTAGAACTGCAAAATGGACTTCGCTTTTCTTATGAATATGACAGACTCACACGTGCCTTCACTGAAAAGATCGTTAACGAACGCTATGGTTATATCAGCGAGCAAAAATACGATTACAGGTTTGGGGTTCCTAAATCGGTCCGAGATATTCACGACAATTACCTCACCTACAGTTTTGATGAGTTCGGGAGGGTAGTGAAAGTCTTGGGACCACTGGAATGCAATGATTATTTTGCAGATACCTGCAGGAATAAGTATACTATCCAAATTGATTATTATCTACCAAAAGGAAGCGAAAACAGTCTGGCCAGATCCACAACCACTCATTTTGATAAAGAATACCCTGAAGGGATCCAAACGATTAATTTTTCTGATGGTTTTGCAAGGGCTGTGCAACAAAAAAAGACAGCAGCGGTTAGCAGCGGTGGGAAGCTCGATAAAACCATTTATTGGACTGTAAGTGGTATCCGTATGCTGGATGCACTGGGCAGGTTAACCGGTGAGTACTTTCCGACTGTGGACCGCGAAAAGTCCGGTAACGGGTTAATTACCATCCCTGATAAGATTTCACCAACCAGCTATAGGCTAGATGCGCTCGATAGAACGCTTGAAGTGAAGGCGCCTGATGGAAAGGTGCTTTCAAGCTCGCGATACTTTATTGATAAGGGATTTAGCATCAGTGAAATAAGGCGAATCAACGAAGAAAAACACGGTGGTGACCGTATTTCCAGAGATTATAAAAATGGATCAGGACGTACTGCTAAATCTTCTTTCCTGAATAAAAAAGGTGAAGAAGTCTTTACCAGTTATGCTTATGACGGACTAGGGCAACTTCGTAGTGTAACGGATAACGCTGCAAAAGTAACCATATACGATTACGATTTAACCGGTAAACTGACCCGCGCCGTGTATTCAGATGGCAGCGTTATTGAAAATAACTATGATGCTGCTGGTAGGCTAAAAACTAAGATAGCAGGAAAGGATACAACTGGGTATAGCTATGAGTTTAACCACCTGATCGGGACTTCATATTCAAGGCACCCAGAGAATAATATCCGCTATTATTATGGAACGGATAAAGATGACCGCTACGGCCGTGACAGAGTTGTTTATATGGAAGATGCAGCAGGAGCGGAAAGCTATGAATATGGACAAATGGGGCAGGTTATTTCCTCGACAAGAACCATTCTAGCTCCTTTTTCTTCCAAAAACTATTCTTTTAAAACCAGTTATGTCTATGATTCATGGAACAGGATAAGAAGCATGGTCTATCCAGACGGAGAAAACCTTACCTACAGCTATAACCGTGCGGGACTACTGGAAAGCGTCTGGGGAAAGCGAAAAAGCAAAAAACTCGATGCATCAACCAACCTGAAATTTTATGTGGAGCGTATAGCTTATGATAAATTTGATAGAAGGAGCAGCATTCAATACGGCAACGGCGTAACCCGAGCTTTTCGTTATGATTCATTGAGGGCTTATGTGTCTGGTATAGAAACAAGCATGCCTAAAGCTGGACTATTCAGCAGCATCAAAAACAGCTATTTTTATAACAACCAAGGCAGTCTGGAAAAAGAAATCAGCACCAGAGAAGGTGGCGGTAAGAACAATACTTTTACCAGCAATTTTACTTATGATAACCGCAGTAGACTCTCGGCTGCAAATGGAGAATGGGGATCAGGTACAACGGCGCTCAGTTTCAATCTGGGGCTGGAATTCGATGATGCCTATAATATTAGCTCAAAGAAGCTCACGCTGAACAATCCCAATGACAAAAACGCCTTTAGCACCATTTATGATCAAAACTTTTCTTATCAAGACAGGCCAAACCAGCTATCCAAAATGACCGAGCTGAGCGAGTTGAATAAGGATAATAATTATAAAGAGTCCAATACCGAGTTCTTTACTTATGATGCAAGCGGGAATCAATCCCTCAAAACCCTCACCGAAAAATCGGGTCAGGAAAAAGTAGGAGAGCGGAAATTGATCTGGGATGAAGGTCACGGGCTCATTGCAGCCAGTGTAAACGGATTTGTTAGCCATTTTATCTATAATGCAGTAGGAGAGCGCACAGTAAAACTGAGTTTCAAAGATGAAGGCGTTTACGTTAATGGCAAGTTCGGTGGGCGTAAAGCGATCCCTGCAACTTATAGCCTATATGCAAATCCATACTACTCGATCAGAAATACCCAAAACCTGTATACCAAACACATCTACATTGGGGGCGAGCTACTGGCAAGCCAATTAGAAAACAGTGTTGCTTTTGACCGCGAAGAAAACCTTCCTGATAGAGATTACAACTTAGCATCGCTTAAAGGAAGGAGTGATGAACAAACCCAGGAATTGTATGCTAAGCAAAAGAGCAAACTGAACCAGCGCATTGCCAAAACGTATAAAACCTTTGGAATACCCTATCCGGAACTAAATCAAACTGCCTTCGAGGACTTCAGGGAGGAGCCTTTAGCGCTGAGTTATAACATTAAAGGGGAACTTATCGCCAAAACCGATAGTCTCCCACTAAATAACACAGATAAATTTACCCTTGTCTATTTTTACCATACAGGCAAAAACAGCAACTCGGGATTCGTTACCAATAAAGCAGGCGCCGCGATACAGTTTGCCGATAATCTTCCATTTGGTGAAACTTTTGTTGAAGACCAGCAAGGTTATAGTTCCCGGTTCACTTACAACAACAAAGAACGGGACCAGGAAACTGGACTCATTTATTATGGACAGCGTTATTATGATCCACATACCTACCAGTGGCTGAGTGCAGACCCGATGCGCGACAAATACCCATATAGCAGTGCCTATAACTTTTGTTTGAACGATCCTGTAAACATGACTGATCCAAATGGAATGGACGCGATTTATTCTGATGCAGATGGCACCTATCTTAGAGATGATGGAAAAAATACGGGAATGGTATATGTAGATCAGGGAGAGGATGGTCTGAAAGAAGTTGGACCCATTTCGCTAATTAAGGATATGACTCCAGCCTTTAACAAACAGCTCGAGAAAACCCGAAAATATTTTAGTGACATGAAAGACGTTCTGGATTATACTCAAACGGATGATATTACCCGGCTGTTTACTTTCAAAGGGCTAGTGACCGATTATTCTCCAAATGATATCAAAAACAGTGGGGGTGAATTTACAAAAGACAACGCTGGAGAATACTCGTTTTACAATGGAAAGCTCTTTAGATTTGATGATTATGGCAACTACAACTATGGTGTTGCTGCAAAAGCCTATGGCTATTCCGAAACGACAGCTTTCGCAGGCGCCGGAGCTAATCAGGTTTGGAAGTTTGTGCGATTAAAAAACTTCGCTGCTGATTTTTCTAATTTCAAGGGATTTTTCGACGATAAGCGAGATACTCAGGTTATTAGTAATGGTTATAATCATTCTTTTCAGAAGCCATTGATTCAGCCGACAATAGCACCAAGGCCACTACTTCATTAACTTACAAGAAGCTTCGTCTTAACTTTTTTAAGGGGGCATGTATTTGTCCCCTTAAAAAAAGAAATAAGCGGACTGATCGAAAACGATTAAAGGCTAGAATTAGCAAGGCCAAAATTTGAGAACATCTGAATACCCCTCTCTAGTATAGCTTATTAGCGATGTTCACATGCTAAGGTCAAATGGTGAAATTGCTTAACTTTAAGATAAGCTAGACAATAGTTTTATGCCAGATATACAAACATTGAGCACCAGGATCAAAGCATGAGATATAAAAAGCAACAACCTATCATTTCCTTTGAAGATTTTTTAACGCTGCCAAGGAAGTGGACGGATTTACCAGTGCTACAGGAAGACGTTTTCAGGTTGATTCCTTTGAGGACAATACGATGAATTTATTCCTTTGGATGCTGAATGAGAAATATTTTTTCCGTTAGACCTGGAAAAAGTTTATCGTGCTTATACTGAACTTGATGATGTTCGTACGAAACCACTTAAAAAATATGTTCCGATCTTCCATTCTCCAGCTGGTGAGCTACTTCTTAGGCTTGGATTAATTACTGTATGATAGCCATAAGCCGTAAAGGTCAGTTTAAAATCACTTTCGCTCACGGCCAAGTTCGTTTAGCTCTTTTAATGACAAGCCTTCAATACTAAATGTCCCAAACCAGGCAATAGGCTTGTCGTTATTTAAATAATCTGCATAATAACCTAACAGGGTGCTGAACAAATTGTAGCTCAAATAGCCAGGTTTTTTCAGATATAGCCCAGTATCAATCTGTTAAACAACAACCTCTATATCCAGCAGTTTAATTCGGCTTATTCTGCAGTAGAAAGCTTTTTTCAGCTAAGGCCAAGGCAATTAATGCTATCTGCAAAATTCAAATTTTAACAAACAATGAGTAAGATTGATAACTGTTGCCAGGCTTGATGGCGATCTGCTGCTACGTTTAACAGAACGATATAATAATTCCAGCGTTTTCTGGAAGGATATTCAATTTGTTTCGGACAATAGCTATGATAAGTTGGTCGTACTTACTTATCTGCACGAACAAACCCTCTCAGAGAGTTATAATGAAGAGTACGCGTATCTGGACAAAATGGTATGAGTCCGAAGCGTTAAATAGGAGGAACTATTCAAAATCATATCTCTCATTCTGTTGCAAGTTTGTTGTAATGTATGATTTATTAATACTAATTAGTATAATTAATTTAGTGCATTCGTGTAAAAAACCGGTTAGTATTCGTCATAATAAACAAGTAGTTTGTGTAAAAAAATTCTGATTGACTAAGTTATTAGGTAACATCGGGCATCAGAATTTACGGAATCTTAACTATCAATCTACTATGAAAAGATGCGCTCTTATCTTGATCATATGTACGCTGACTTTTGTTAAAATTTCCGTTGCACAGAAACTAGCTTTTAGTTATGATGCATCGGGAAATCAAAGCGAACGGCGTTGGGTATGTATCAATTGTCCTTCAGCGAGGCAAATGGCTATGGACAAGAAAATAACTAATTTACCAGCAGGCGAATTAGGGGAAGGTCTGATCACAGAACGTGGCATCAAGGCTTATCCAAACCCGCTTAAGGAAACACTCAATGTTTCATGGGGTGCTCCAGATAGGATCTTTCTCAAAAGCATTCAGGTCTACAGTGTTGGGGGAAACTCAGTCTTTAAAAAGAACTATAATGCTGATGATCGGCAAACGACTATCACTTTTCAGCAGCTGCCACCCGGGACTTACCTGTTGGTAGGACAATACTCCGATTCTAAAACTGAAACTATCAAGCTGATCAAAAATTAACCACTCAACCTCTACACTCTCCCTATGAAACCTATTGCCGCCCTAGCAACTATCTTACTGGCTATTGTTGTCCAAAAAGCACCAGCACAAATCAGAAAAGGCACAAAAAAAAATGATAGTATAAGTAAGCCAACTGACACCTCCCGGAAGGTTATCGGTACAATAGCGCCCATCGTCTCTGAGGAGATTAAAATAGTCAAAGACGTCGTACCACAGTTTTCGAAGAATAATGTCAAGTCTAGTTCTTCGCAGAATAAGATTGTTTATCCACCTCTGGACCCAACTGATCCAGGAAATCCACCAGTGGATCCCGGTGACCCTCCGGTTGATCCTGTTGACCCTACCGACCCGGGACCCTCTGGTGCGCCGGAGGCAGGACGGACGCTTTCCAGCATTGATGTCTCTGCCAGTGGCTCATCCGTATTTAATATTCCTTTTTCACTGCCGCCGGGTATCGGGAAGAATGTTCCCGCTCTAGGACTTTCCTATACCGCGCAATCCGGTAACGGTATTGCGGGTTATGGCTGGAGCATCTCTGGTGCTTCTACTATTACACGCCTTTCTACAACTGCTTTCCATGACAACAGAATAGATGGTGTGAACCTGGACGCTAATGACCGCTTTGCCCTTGACGGACAGAGGTTACTGCTCAAAAGCGGTGTTTATGGGGGCGATGGGGCTGAGTATCAAACTGAGAACTATTCGAACATTAGGGTTTTTTCAAGAGGGAGCTCTAGCTATGGGCCTGGGTATTTTGAGCTATGGTATCCCGATGGTTCTAAAGCTTATTATGGTATTGACTACAATTCGCGCACATCTATGGAATACGCGATATGTTACAGCGAAAGCCCCATTGGCGCAAGAATATATTATAGCTATTTTCAGTCAGAAAATACCATTTACCTCTCCCAGGTTCTTTACGGTGCAATAGGAACCGCCAGTGCTATCAATGCGGTGAATTTTCAATACACTTATGCGGGTAGGAGTGAGCATGGCTATATGGGTGGACAGCCTGTTTTCAGGGATAGGATTCTCAGCAGTGTAAACGTAACTGGAAATGGCAGTAATTTCCGGAATTATACCCTTACGCATAATATGGTCACACCCCTGAACTATCAACAGCTCAGTTCCGTTAAGGAATCTGATGGAAGTGGTTCCAAATCTTTTCAGCCTATTTATTTTAGTTATGGGTCTACGGGGGATATTATCACTCACTCTACGATATCAAACCTGAGTCTTTCGGGTATCGCTGGTAATAATTCAGAGGTAGTTGCCGCAGATTTCACCGGGAATGGCTCGATGGATTTTTTGCTTTACCCCAAGTATAACAAAACCAAGTTCTGGGCCTTTTATGATATGGAGCCCGGGTCTCCATACTATCAAATGGGCTATGAAGTTAATACCGGCCAATATAGGGAACTATTTCCCGCCAGCTGGCTGACATGGAACAATAAGGTACTATCAGGACAAGGTATGGTTCTGGTGAAGGATCACGCCTACAACCAGTTCAAGTTTGATGTCATGTCCTCGGGCACTGTTGCACCGGTATATTTTCAATACGACCGGATATGGGATTCAGTTCCAATGGGACCAACCTATTATTCTCAATGTGACTATCAGGATCATGCAAGTCCACTTTCCTGGAGTTTTGTCTCGGGTGATTTTAACGGCGATGGTTTGACTGACGTTGTTGCAATTAACGATTGCCTGGCACTAAGCTCGGAAACACCGCAAGCTAGTGATGATCCGATGTATAATCCAGGCAACTGTGATTATGGGTATAGCGATATAGGATCCAAGGCCTACCTGATCAATCTTGATAGGCGCATAAGCTCGAATTTTGTAACCGATTTAGGGGCATTAACGCAGTCTTATTCATATACCCATAAATTATTTACCGCGGATGTTAACGGTGATGGCAAGACAGATATTATCCAGGTAACCTATGGCCGCATGCTGGTCTACACCATGAACAGTTCTAACGCCCTGGAGCTATTATGGCAAACACCGGATACCAGGATTGTACTGGACAAGCCTATTCTTCAAGGTGATTTTAATGGTGATGGTAAAATGGACATTATGTTTGCCACAGGCTTTAACTCTTATTTTGCAACTTTTCTCTCAACTGGAAAGTCATATACGAAATTTGAACAGTATCAACCCTTTGCCTATGTTCAGGATACCTGGGATGGAAGACCTGGGGTAGAACGCTTACAACAACATTACCTGATTGTAAATGATGTAAACGGAGATGGAAAGGCGGATGTGATTTCTGCCCAAACTACGACAACGAATAATAGCGCATATGGAACGATAGATGTAACCTTACATCATAGCAGCGGCATGTCTGGCTATTCAGGCCCGCTCTTTAGCGGGGGAACGCCCACTAGCAGGTACACTAACCTGAGACATAATCCGATACCGATTTTCCTCAATCCAACAATGCCAAACCTGAACCTGGAATTTGGCTTTATGAGCGATAACAGCATTTCACTATTCAATTTCAATAAGGACCAGCGTAAAGAAGCGCAACTGGCCAGTGTTTATCAGGATGGGGTATACCATACTTTGGAATACAAAACACTCCGTAATAATGATTATCAGAATGATATTACTTTTTATCAAAGCGGCTATGAACAAACTTACCCTTATGTAGACCTGCAAGACATTCCGGGCTTTGCTGTAGTAAGCAAACTAACCAGAAGCTACAACGGACAACAGGTGAGCCAAATATTCGGGTATGGGAAAGCTGTTAGTCACTTAGGTGGTCTTGGGTTTCAGGGTTTTGGAGAAGTCATACGCAGCAACTGGCATACGGGTAGCAGCGATAACAACCGTATTTTCAATATTAATATCTCAGACCCACAATTGCGAGGAGCGCCTGTTAGGAGTTTCAACACGAAATCCACCTATATCAACCCTGCAATAAAAAATCTAGGACTAAGCCCGACAAGCACTTCAGATGGCGCCTCAGTGAACGACTATATCAACAGGACCGATCAGATTTACAACACTCAATTATTGCCTAATAAGGTATTTATAAATATCCCAACCGGTACGCTAACCAAAGATATGCTCACCGGAACCTTTACCAGCCAGACCATGGAGTATGATGGTTATTATAACGTGACTAAAAACCAGACCAACTTTAACGGCGGCGGTTCGAAGACAGTTGATGTTACCTATGACAACAACCCTGCCGGCAACTATATAGGAAGAGTACTAACCACCAATACGAGTTTAAATAACGGTTCAGATACCTTCACTACGGCAGAGGAATATAGCTATACAGGTTTTTTACCCGCACAGATTAAAAAGAAGGGGAACGGCACCGGGTGGCTAACGGAAAATATGAGCTATGATGGCTTTGGTAACATAACCCAGAAAACAACAACAGCATCAGGTGGTGCGCAGCGCTCTATCTCGATGGGATATGATGCGACCGGGCGTTTTATGGTAAGCTCCACAAACATTGACGGAACAACTGCCACAAGTACTTATGATGCTAGTACGGGTAATCTATTAACCTCGACCAATTCATTTGGACAGACCACCACAAATAGTTACGATAGCTGGGGGAGGATCGTTTCCACCACCGATTACCTCGGTAAATCCGCTATCACCTCTTATTCGGCCGGACCGCTTGGTGGAACAATTATTACAGAAAGTAACGATGTGGGCAGTGTCAACACAACCTCGCTCAATGCGTTTGGTCAGAAGGTGGAAAATAGGACAAAAACGGTTACCGGAAGTGAAATTGCAACGGTGACGCAGTACGATGCCTATGGCCGTCTTTCCTCTCAGAGTGAGCCCGCTCCTCCGGGATCTGCCAGCCAATGGAATTCCACGACTTATGATGAATATGGAAGGGTAAATCAGAACACTAGCTTTACTGGCAAAGTAACCAATTTTACTTACAATGGATTGAGTGTAACAGTTAATGACGGGACCAAGAGTATAACCACAAGTAAAAATGCTGTTGGCCAGATCGAAACCTTGCAAGACCCTGGAGGTACGATAAATTATAGTTACTACGCCAACGGAAATATGAAAACGGCCAATTATGCTGGTATTACCCAGAGTATTGAACAGGACGGCTGGGGAAGGAAGACGAAATTAACCGATCCATCTGCAGGGGTATATGCTTATGAATATGATGACTGGGGGCAGTTAACTAAGGAAACAACGCCTAAGGGTATTACTCAGATGAGCTACGATGGGGCTGGAAAGGTAACGCAGAAAAAATTAACTGGTGATGATACCAATATGCAGCAGGATTACACTTACGACGGTACAACAAAACTGTTAACCAGTATGACCCTAACCAATTCTGATGGGAACAATGCAACCTATACTTATAATTACGACGGGGATAAGCGGCTAAGCAGCACTGTTGAAGATAACCTGCATGCCCGTTTCGTGAAAAGTTATACATACGACAGTTTTGGGCGGATTAGCACAGAAAATTATGAGGCCAAAAATAAAGCGAATAACCTCATAGCTACTAAGGGTATCATGCTCGAATACCAGTTTGGAGGGCTTCTGCAAACGACCTTATTAGGTACCGGACAGGTATTGTGGAGGGTAAATGCACTCGACGGTAAGGGGAATTTAACTCAGGCCATGCAGGGAGCTGCTTTGAAAAATACTAAGCAATATGATAGCTATGGCCTACCTCAGCTAAGCTTGCTGGAGAATGTATCTTCTACGCCGGTGACGTTGATGAATCTGGGTTATAGTTTCGATGCGCAGCGAAACCTGCTCAACGGACGGAGCAATTCTGCTTTTAACTGGAGTGAAAGCTTTAGTTACGACAATCAGGACCGTCTTACAGCATTTAATGATAATCTTGGAAATAACAGCCAGACTTATGATAACCGTGGCAGGATAATCGATAACAGCCAGTTAGGTACTTATGCTTATGATGGCAATACTTACCGCCAGAGCGAACTGACTTTAAATTCGGGAGCGAATCCTTACTATCAAAACAGCCATCCGCTTCAACAAATAAGCTTTAACAGCTTTAAGAGCCCTGTTGAAATAATCGAGCAAGGCGTTGAAAAAATCAGCTTCCAGTACAATGCTGCCCTGGGACGTGCTCATATGTACTATGGCGATGATCAGGCCGATAAAATGCTGCGCCGATACAGACGTCATTACAGCGAAGAGGGCGACATGGAGATTACCAACGACATTCAAACAGGAAAAACCAGCTTTGTGTTTTATCTGGGTGGGGATGCTTATAGCGCACCTGCCATATGGAAAGAGGAATATGCGGGCGGAGGAATGCAGGCAGCGAACCTTTATTATCTTCACCGGGATCACATTGGCAGTATCGTGATGATTACCAACGACCAAGGTGGGGTGGTAGAAAAACGGCAATTCGATGCCTGGGGTAACATTGTCAAATTGCAGGATGGTTTTGGGAATGATCTGGCTGCTTTTGTTGTACTCTACCGTGGTTTTACCGGCCATGAGCATCTACTCAAAGCTGGCCTGATCCATATGAATGCACGCCTGTACGATCCTAAGCTTCACCGGTTCATATCGCCAGATAATTTTGTGCAAGATTCCTATAACACGCAAAACTATAATCGTTACGGTTATGCGATGAATAACCCCTTGATGTATACCGATCCAACCGGGGAATTCCTCTGGTTGCCGATTATAATTGGAGCCATATTGGGTGCATACACAGGGGGCACACTTGCAAATAATGGAGAACTTAATCCCTTCAAATGGGATTACAGCTCTGGAAAAACCTGGGGATACATGCTTGGTGGAGCTGTTGTAGGAGGGCTCAGTGGTTGGGCTGGTGGGGCAATTGCGCAATCAGGAGGAGCTTTTGCAAATACATTGTCAATTACAGCCGGCTCATCTATCAATAGCCTGGGTACCTATATTTATACTGGCGGCAAAACAGACCTCGCTATAAACTTTGGCATTGGTAGCTTTAATTTCTCAAGTGGGGATTTTAGCTATTTAGGCGAAAAAGGAAACTCGTTATTAGAAAACATTGGCTTTGGACTAGGGGCTCTTGCAAATATACAAGATGCATTAGCAGGCTTCAATCCTGGTAAAGCGCAGATTCAAACCGAAAACACATCTTCTGCACAAAATGGAAAAGATAATATCGGACATTTCCAGGTGTTGGATGCTCAAGGAAATTCTTTGATTGATTATGGACCTGGTAAATTTGGTGATGGAACTTACGTGGGCTTTAATCCAGGAAGAAATAATTGGGTTGAATATGCAACTAAGGAAACGCTAACTCCCACTAAACAGTCGATAAATATCCCTGGCAATCTGCATAATAAACCTATAGATATTAAAGGCGTTAATTTGCAGAGACTAACAGCGATATCGAATAAACTCAATAACAATCCAGGCTCGTATAATTTCTTGTTGAGAAGTTGCTCATCGGTAGGATCAAGGGCATTGATATCTTCAGGATATTTCGTTATCGGGGGCATACATCCTTATTTTATAAGAACGGCAATAATCTTGCGGGAAGCTGGACTAAGACCTAGTATATTCGGACATTTTTTAAATTAATTCACAACCCATGAAACATCTACTATCCATTCTTTTTATTGCGCAATTATTCGGTTGCAAAAGTTATCAGCATTTGGCAAAAAATGACATCAAAGAGGTCTATATGCTGTATCAATATAAAAAGGGGATTAACTATGCCGGGAAATATGAGCTGTATGATAACTCGGTTATTGATTGGGACAAGCACAATACGCAAATAAAGAAAGCCTTGGCTAGCCATGTTAAGAATATGGGAAAATTGGAAAAGCGGCCTGTGGCGGATATGGAGAAAATTATAATCAATAAAAAGACAACTTCATATAAAGCTATAAAGGTGACTCCATTAACGGAATTTGGTTATCTAAAAATGAGAGATGGTAGTGTGGTGTATTATGGAATAATGGGCGATGATATTTTTATCGATTTATCTTCGAATCAAGTATATTATTAACATGATTGCTTTTATATGTCATTAACAAGATAGCGGGAGGTAAGCAGCTGCTGATTAAAGGTAGCTGCTGAGCCTTGCTTTTATTCAATAACTATACTATTTAATTTCTAATAGAATGGAAGCTCAGATGCGTGGACTAAGGTTTCGAATAAATAGCTGCGGGCGTGGTTTATCGCATCTCAAAGGCTATTTACTGATACCGGTAATCATATTTTTATTGTTATCCTTGGGCATGCAAATCGCCTCTGCCCAGTCCGGAAGTCCAGTTCAGACCAATGGTAGCAGGCAAAACAATGTGTTAACCTCAGTTCCGTTCTTGCTCATTATGCCGCAAGCACGTAGTGGGGCCATGGGGAATGCTGGGGTGGCGGTTGAGGCAGACGCCAATGCGTCTTCGACTAACATGGCGGCGATGGCTTATCTAAAAGAAGGAAGCTATGGCTTTTCAGCCAACTATAGCCCCTGGCTCAAAAACCTTACCCAAGGAATGAGTTTGTCTTATCTCAGTGGGTATTACAGGTTAAATGAGCGGAATACCTTGGCAGCATCACTGAGGTATTTTTCAATTGGTGAGGTAAATTTTTTCGATCAGAATCAACAGGAGCTTGGTGTGTTTAACCCCAGCGAACTTGCAGCCGATATCAGCTATGCAAGAAGTTTTGGTCCGGGATTTTCTTTAGGAGGAAGCCTTCGTTTTATTTATAGCAATCTCTATAGTGGCCGATTTAATGCCGAGGGCCAAACCGGAGCTGGCAATGCTCTAGCGGTTGATGTTTCGGCTTTGTATAAAACTACAGGCAATTTACTCGGTGGTCCGGTGGTATGGTCTGCTGGGTTAAATCTTTCCAATATCGGCACCAAGATCTCTTACAACATTGGCGACAGCCCTTACTTCCTGCCTGGAAACCTGAAAATAGGCGGCGCCGCTACCCTCATTGGCCAGGAGAGTAAACTCATTTTTGCCCTCGACCTGAACAAGTTGCTCGTTCCCACACAACCTATATACGATGACAAAGGTGATATAGTAAAAGGGCAAGATCCGAACCGTTCGGTACCGGCGGGTATTTTTGGATCCTTCGCTGATGCTCCCGGTGGGTTGAAAGAAGAATTACAGGAGCTTGGATTATCTACTGGACTTGAGTTCTCTTTCAAAGAAAGGTTTGCTGTCAGGGCAGGCTACAACTACCAGCATCCAAATAAGGGAAACAGCAGTTATTTGACTTTGGGTGCTGGTTTTAATTACAGCATATTAACGATTGATTTTTCTTATCTCGCCGGGGCGGTTAACAAAAATCCGCTTGCAAATACCCTGCGTTTTGGCCTACAGTTTAATTTTGACAGTCATAAGTAATCGAACGGTGATTATTCGGAACAAAGGGTTGGTCACTTTTGGTGAGGTATTCTCAAATAGTGATACGCTTTAGATTTTTAATAGCTAAAGAATGCGAACCTTCGTTAAGGTATCTGTATTTCCATTTTGATTAAACCAATTGTTTCGCTGACCTAAGTACAGGGGTGTGCGTAGTCTTATTTTATCAATTCTAACAGCCATTTTATGCAGTCTGCTGGTTCTACAATTGACCAGGAATGCGGATGCCTTGTGCCGTCCACCCTGAAGCCTTTGCCAATGGCGGGAATAAATTCGGCTTTTGTATTTCCACTTTGCAGTAAAAAATTGGTCATGGCCGAGAGATTGGCCGCATTCAAATCATAATAGTCCCTGCTTTTGTTTTTGAGCTGCCAAACTATATCTGGGTCACAATACAATCTTACGGGAACGTCAATCAAATATTTTGCATTACCGCCATCGTCTCTACTTCTTGAAAACATCGAACCTTCCACATATTTTTCAGGAAACTCTTCTGGCGAACCTCCATAAAGTTTGCTAAATTCATCTATCAGAAAATGGTCTTCCTGCAATGCCATTTTTTTACTTTCCGATAATTTATCTCCTTCTTTTTCGTACTTAACTATTGATTTTTTTGCACCGTTATATAAATCTATCATATCAACCGGTGGGTCTATACCAATTACTGCCAATGGTTTTAAGTAAGTGAGTAACTTTGCATTACGGGACATTTCCGTATATTGAAGTGCATTCATTCCACCTAAGGAAAGTCCACCTAAAATAAATTTATTTTTTGGGGCTTTATACTTTGTAACAACATCTTCAAAAACGGCATCGAAAAAATGCTTTGCAGTTGTATCCGTATCTAATGTGTTGTTGAAGTTTGAGCTTACTATCACGGATAAAATATTTTTATCGTATGCTTTTTGCATCAAAGATTTATTGCAGCTGATTACATTTTCAGCCGTTTCGCCTGTTGATGGAAACAAAACCAAAACAGCTTGAATTGGGTTTTTAGGAACGAGTGCATAGTAGAAAAGATTGTCTTCTTTACGAATGTTGCCATATGTTTCCATTGTGTTTTTAATGGCTAGAGTTTGTTTTTTCAGCAAAGACAAATATTTCTCATCTAAGTTTAAAAAATCACCATTTACAAAATTGCCAATGGTTTTACCGCCATTGTTGAAATAGGCTGCACCCTTTCCGTTTAAAGCTCCGTCGATAAATGTTCCTTCAAATTTGGCGTATCCAATGATTTCAAATTTTCCTTTCCCATCAAATTTGCCTTGCTTCATTTCACCTTGGTAGGTAGCTGCCAATTTATTATTCTGAAACCACTGCAGAATTCCTTTTCCACTTGCATAATTATTTTTGCAATTGCCATTCCAGATAAGGCTGTCTTTATTTGTTGGTTCATCTAACCATATTTTGCAATCGGATTGATGTTCTTTTACAAATTGCCCATTATATTGGGCAAATGAATTGGCGGTAAGTGATACCAAAATCCCTAAAAATAGTAATTTCATTTTTTGTAGTGTTATGTTTTTTTGTTGAGAGAATTGCTGCCAAAACAATGTTGTGTAATTTTGCTTTTCAGCCTGTCAAAGCATATTCTATTTTTTCCATAGCAGATAAAAAATCCAACCAGAATTTAGTTTTGTACTGGAATCCCCACTGTTGCTAAATCCTTTCACCTGCTGCCGAAATACTATCTTTAAATTTTTCGAATTGTAATAATGGCTTCCCATTTATTTTACAGTTTTTGATACTTCCACAAATTCTGATGTTGAATACCTATTATATTTTGCTGAAATCATCAAATTCTATTTCCGAAGACAAACCGAAATATTTCAGAACCTCAGGGGAATTTTTTGGTTGAAATCTTCGATACAGAAAATTTTATTTTGACAAACCACCAGATACGCTGGGTCGACATCTAAACGTTTCAAAATCAGGTAAATTATTTTCGAGTTCCTTGCCTGGTTTCGCTATAAGTTCAAAACCCCACGAAGTATGCTCTTAGCACTAAACCCACCATATTGCCAACCCTTGTTGCCTGCTGTTTTTATTTTCGCATTTGTTTTCTTTGTTCTGCAATTTCAAAAAAATCTTTGTCAATTAATAGTTTTAGGTCGTCAAAAGTTTTTACTCTCTCTTTTTCAAAAGTTGGCCGCCAGAGATACTGTCGCGACACGCTAATTAGTTTTCGCTGCATAGCTTGTCATCTCCTGTAGAAGCAGTTTTGATTCTTGGGATTCATTCATCGTTAGGAGCTTATCAGGGACTTGCCATTCAAGCAAAGCAATCAAATTATGTTTGTTGAGTCACGGCTCAATTGTACTTTTTGGTATGCCATTTTCTTACTGGCTGCACGGGCGCTCAAAAGACCTCATTTAAATTCTACAACAATCTTTCCTTTGGTCTTTTCGTTTAATCTTCCCTATGACCGACGGTTTTGAATGGCAACCTTTTCTCTTTTAATTTTTTTGCTTTCGTATCTGCTTCGCGTTAATGACAAGCTTTGGTACGACGAGACATAGTCTTTAAGGGCTATTTTAGTCCTTTTTTGTTGTTGATAATTTAGCGGCGGTCGTAAAGATATTATAAAAGTTATAGCTATCAATTATGACTATGATAGGCAGATAAAATAGGTATATAATGCGCATAGCAATTCTAGGAACAAGAGGTATTTCCAGTCAGTATGGAGGTTTTGAAAAATGTGCGGAGCAAATTGCACTATGCTTGGCAGAAAGAGGACATGAGGTGGTTGTTTACAATTCTCATAATCATGCAAACCAAAAAGTATTGTGGAATGGAATTAGAATTGTACATATCCATTGTGTACTGAGCCCCCGAAAACTAGCCAGTTAAAACTAGTTCATCCCAATTTTGGTGGTTTTAAGATGCTGAATACAACAGGGATTTTGAAGCAAAAAAAACATCCGCCTTTTGGGCGGATGTTTTTAACAATGTATGAAGGTTATTATCTTATCCTATCTTAACGTTGATTGCGTTCAGGCCTTTTCTGCCCTCTTCTACATCATAGCTTACTAAATCATTCTCGCGAATGTTGTCTATTAAGCCAGATACATGTACAAAAAGCTCTGCATCGCCATTAGCTGGTACGATAAATCCAAAACCTTTTGTCTCATTGAAAAATTTTACTGTTCCTTGTTGCATTATATTTTATTTTAATTATTCCCAAATATAAAACAAATTTACTGAAAATCAAAATGTTATATTTTAAGGCGCATGCCGTATGGCTCGGTTTTGCATCTTTTTCCGGATTTACACGGTTAGGTAATTTGGAAGCATGATTAAGGTGTGGACCTGACCTTAGGACCTGTACAGGAAAGCATTGATGTGCATTCCGGTTCCCACGGATGCAACATGATCTAGACCGCCAGGCTGACCGGAGCGATGATTGCTGCCACGAGAATGGGATTACCTTAAACCTGATGCTTGCTAAGGTGCTTTCGCAAGGGGTAAGGGTCGAACTGAGCGAAAAGAAGAAAAGGAATTAAGATTGGTTTGTTTTTTTGTTTGTTTGAATGCCCGGCTGAAAGCCAGGGCATTCTTTTATTTTTTAAAAACTCACTATACCCTATAGGGTATGTTTAGCCAACAAAAATCAATATCGTACCCGATCGGGTATAGTTATTATTGGATAAATATTTTATACCCTATCAGGTACATTAAATTTAATTTATAGAATATTTATACCCATAAGGGTATACGCATGAGTAATCCATTATCAACATTTGTAAAAACACAACGCAAGCTGGTTAAACTCTCACGGAGGAATTGGCATTCAAAGCTGGGGTGGGACTTCGTTTTCTTCGGGAACTGGAGCAGGGAAAACAGACCTTAAGGCTAGATAAGGTAAATCAAGTACTTGAATTGTTTGGCAAACAGGTTGGCATAACGAATATGGAGGATGGACATGTGGGTTAGGTCAAAAGTATTATTTGGAGATAACTTTGCGGGATATCTAGAGAAGTATGATAATGGTTATAGGTTTACTTATGACTCAAAATATCTAAGTGATGAAAGCGCCAAGCCTATAAGTCTAAGCCTTCCCTTGTCACCATTTCCCTATCAAAGCAAAATCCTGTTTTCATTTTTCGATGGCTTGATTCCAGAGGGTTGGCTACTTAAATTCGCAAGAGAGGAATGGCATATTAAAGGAACTGATCGCTTTGAGCTACTCAATGCTTTATGCAGAGATACAATAGGAGCGGTAACGGTATTTCCATTAGAGGAGGAAGATCATGAATAAGTGTTATTTTTGCTATGAGCCGACCAACTCAGATTTAAGCTATCATACGAAATGCTGTAAAAAATTCTTTGGTACGCCGCAGCTTCCTGAGCTCGATTTAGATGAGGAAATTCTATCCGAACTCGCAAGGGAAACCGTTAATAATCGGATTGCTA
>Ga0157370_10001404_pt1 | contig 29894 bp, 25 predicted proteins | sample C35metaG_FD_113463 | JGI IMG/M metagenome (GOLD analysis project Ga0157370, IMG submission 113463) | Corn rhizosphere microbial communities from Kellogg Biological Station, Michigan, USA - C3-5 metaG | ecosystem: Host-associated > Plants > Roots > Rhizosphere > Soil | place: USA: Michigan...
AGAAAGATGAAATTCGAAGCCCGCACAAAACATCTTCTCCTGAAAGTAAATTTTCAAAACCTTCTATTTTATCAATTGTTCCATTTTTCCTAAGATTGATAAGCCACCCGGTGCGTAGCCATTTTTAATACATTTATGTATTTTGTTGTGAGTGATTTTAAATTGTCTGAATTACTTTTTACTTCAATTACAAAATCCGGACAATGAGCAAACTGATTCTTTTCATTGTCTCTTATAATGTTTCTACATTTGAACAACTAATTACTTTATAAATGGTTTCAAAAAAAATAAATGAAAAAACATCATTTCCTGCTTTTGACAGAATCAATTCTTTTCAAAAACTTTTAATTTGTATCGGCCTTGCAATTGCCGTTTATTTTATTGTTGAAATAAAAAACATTGACCTTCTCACTCATGTAATGATAGGCTGGGACACATTTAGCGTTTGTATGATTATTATGAGCTGGATAACATTCTTCGTCACTACTTCTGAACAGATTCGGGAACAAGCGCGTATTCAGGATCAAAGCAAATCAATAATCTTTATGCTGGTGCTGGTATCTGCAATAGCAAGTTTTCTGGCTGTATTGTTATTGCTCGTAGTAAAAGAAAATGGTCATCAGTCGCATTCCTGGCGATTGATTATTGCTATTGCCGGAATGATTTTTTCGTGGTTTTTAATTCATACTATCTTTACCCTCCGCTATGCGCATATTTATTATGGAGATCATCCCTCTTTGCCGGATGCTTACCGGGGCGGGTTATCATTTCCTGACGATGCAACGCCCGAATACATTGACTTTGCCTACTTCTCTTTTGTTCTTGGAATGACTTTCCAGGTTTCTGATGTGCAGATAACTTCTAAAAGATTCCGGAGACTTGCGCTGTGGCATGGCCTTCTTTCTTTCGGTTTTAATACAATAATGATCGCTCTAACCATAAATGTAATTGCAGGATATGGAAATTAGGATCGAATCAGGTTTAAATTCTTCAAGCAAGGAAACATACAAATAATTCAATTTGCTATTCTCCCGGATGGTATTTTCTTTCCGCGTGTTTCAATACATCTTCTTTATAAAATAAAACGTCTTTAAAAATTCCTTTAGAATACATATATCCTTCATCAAAGAAATGTTTTGAATCCGGATGGCCGCTTTCACCGCCAGCCAGCAAAGATTTTGCTTTTATTTTTTTACCAAATTCTACTGCACAGATAAAACTGTTTCCATTTACCCCATATCTTTTTTTAGTTCCGGGAAAAACGCGGCTGCTGTATGATGGAATCATTCCCCAGGCAGAAGATGCAAAACCAACAGGAATGCTTGCTGAATCATCATCAAAACGATTTTGAATGTTGCCGGATATCCTTTGAAAACGATTGATTTCTCCCCATGGAATATTCCATTTTCCAAAAGCATTTTCAAGATATTTTATGGCTGATAAAAAGGGTTGTAATAATTCTTCTGCGGATGCTGTTGCAGCAAATTTTTTCGTTTTTGTTACCTGGTCATCTTCTTCGCCGGCAGGAATTTCAATGCTGTAAATTTCATGTAAAATTCTTTCACCCCAGTTTACAGCAAGTGTTGTTGCCACAGAGTTTTCTCCACTGCGGTAATCCCATTTTTTTAAAATATTGATTGGTTCAATTAATTGCCGATATAAAGGATCTTCTTTTGGAATTCTATCGTACGATTTAATTAATGCCGGAACCAACACTTCAAAGGCAGCGAGATAGGTATCATAACCTTTGGAAATCACTTTATCAATCGTGTATGATTTTTCTTCCGGCAAAATTCTAATTGCATTTATCGCCCGGAAATTCTGACCGTCAGGTGCCATGTAAGCGGGATAATCTTTTTTCTTCGGACTGTATTTGCCAGCAGCAGTAAACGGAGTGGAATTGCAATTTTCCAACCAGCCATTGGGCGGATTATAAATGTGAATACTTTCGTTTACCGGAAGCAGTCCTTTCCATTCTGTTGCAGATGTAGTGCCATTTACAGGCTGCGACCAATCATATCCCGGATCTCTTTTTGGAATAAAATTTCCATGCCAGTAAGCGATGTTTCCTTCTGCATCAGCATACACAGTATTGTTGGAAGTATTGGCCAAAAGATCCATTACTTTTTTATATTCCGCAAAACTTTTGGCTTTCGTTCTTTCCCAACTTTGTATCAAACCTTTGATATCGCGGTTGTGAGATTTCACGCTGATAAATTCACCATTTCTTTTTGCCATTATCGGACCGTGGCCTGTAAATAAAGCATCAAAAATTTTCGTTTTTATTGAATCGCCATTTCGATAGCAGAGAATTATTTTTTTGTGCAAAACCGGTTGTTCTTCACCATTATATTCATAAAATAACCGGTTGTTTTTTGAAGTTATTTTTTCAATATAAGCATCTGAAACATCTACGTAGCTTGAGGTATGCATCCATCCGCAATGCTCATTAAATCCCTGGTACACAAAAAACTGCCCCCAGGTAACTGCTCCATACGCATTCAATCCTTCATCGCTGATTACATGCACTTCGGGGCGAAAATAAAAAGTAACATGTGGGTTGATGTATAAAATAGCATGGTGTGATTTGGTAATTTTTGGAGCAAAAGCAAAGCCGTTTGACCCGGTGACTTTTTCTTCATATTGTTCCGCATATTCTTTTATTGCAAGGGGTTTATTTTCGTCAGAATAAAAATTTTCCAATTCCCGGACACCAATTCCTGCTGTGCTTATTGCGCCAATACTTCCGTCTGTCCAGAGCATCGGGAACCACGGTTCAAACCGTTTCAGTAATGCCGGTTTTACCTGTGGATTTTTGTATAAAAAATAATTAATTCCGTCTGCGTATGCATTGCACAATTTCTTTAACCAAACCGGAGCATTGTTATAATCTTTGATTGCATCTGAAGAATCAATAATTAATCGAATCAATAAATCATTATACAAATCTTTTTGACCATTTACTTCTGAAAGCCTGCCTAATTTTTCGATGTAATTCATTTCCACTCTCGGAAAATCATCTTCACATTGTGCATACAATAAGCCAAAAGCCGCATTAGCATCGGTTTTGCCATAGATATGGGGAATTCCAAAATTATCACGAATGATGGTGATATTTTTAGCTTCCTGTTCCCAATGAGCAATTTCCTTTTGAGAAAAATTTTGTGCGAAAAGTTGGAAAGGAAAGAAGAGGAAGAAGATAAATTTCATTAAAGAAAATTTGAAGACAAAGAATTGATTATTGTAAATATAAATGTATTTTTAAAAGGAACTGACATTGATTTCTATAATCACAATTCATTTATTTTGCGTAATATTATTTTAAAATAAAATTAATTCCACTCAATTTTATAAAATGCAAAAAACAATTCTTTACTGCTTCCTTATTCTATTATCTTTTTCCTGCAAAACAAAAACTACCGGCATACAAAAAGATGTTTTCGCTGATAACATTGATTCATCCTATAATCCCGGCGACGATTTTTTTATGTATGCAAATGGTAAATGGATAAAAGATAATCCCATTCCTGCTGAAGAAAGTTCATGGGGAATTGGCTATATCGTCAATAATGAAAACGAACAACGCCTGTGAGAAATAAATGAAGAGGCTGCAAAAGAAGGGGGCGCAAAAGGATCTGCTTCTCAAAAAACCGGCGATTTCTGGACTGCTGCAATGGATAGCGCGATGATAGAAAAACAGGGAACAAAATATCTGCAACCCTATTTGGATAAAATAAATTCAATAACAGATATTCATTCATTCATTCATGAATGTTGTTGGGGATCTGGATAAAATTGGGGAGAGTGCATTATTCAGAAGTGGAGTAGATCAGGACGATAAAGAAAGTAATGTGATGGCTTTAAAATTATACCAGGGCGGCCTTGGGCTTCCGGAGCGCGATTATTATTTCAACAAAGATTCTTCTACGACCAATATCCGCAAAGCTTATGTACGGCATGTCGCCAAAATTTTAGAATTTCAAGGACATGATTCCGCTGCTGCATTAAATTCTGCCGAAAATATTTTAGCCTTCGAAACCAGGCTGGCAAAGGATTCACGTACACTTGCTGATTTGCGTGATCCTTATGCAAATTATCATAAAATTGCAATCACCGATCTTAAAAAGCTTTCTTCTTCCATTGATTGGGAAAAATTTTTAAAGGATATTGGAGTTACAAAAATTGATTCTGTAATTGTTGGCCAGCCGGAATTTTTTAAATCATTAGACGCATCATTACAATCAACTTCAATCGATGATTTGAAAGATTATCTGACCTACAGATTAGTGAATTCTTTTTCAAATGCACTGCCCGAAAAATATGGTTTGGAAGCATTTCAATACGGCCAATTATTTAGCGGAGCTAAAGAAAGAAAACCAAGATGGAAAAGAGTGGTACAATCAGAACAAAGCGCCATGGGCGAATTGCTGGGGCAGATTTATGTAAAAAAATATTTTGATTCAACCGCTAAAAAAAGGTATGAAAAAATGCTGGAGAAATCCGTTCTGCCTATAAAAACAGAATTGAAAAGCTTACCTGGATGAGTGACAGTACCAAGCAAAAAGCCATAGTAAAATTAGAAGCTATTAAAAAGAAAATTGGTTATCCTGATAAATGGAAAGATTTTTCTGCAATGGAAATCAGCAAAGAGAGTTATGTTCAAAACCTTATCAATGCTGGAATCTGGTGGCATAATTTTGAAATGAATAAATTGGGAAAACCGGTTGACCGTGATGAATGGCAAATGTATCCGCAAACATATAATGCCTATTACAATCCGGCCAATAATGAAATCGTTTTTCCTGCTGCTGCCTTTATTGTTCCCGGATATGCTGACAAAGATCTGGATGATGCAACAATGTATGGCTATGTAGGCGCCAGTTATATCGGTCATGAAATCACACATGGTTTCGACGACCAGGGAAGGCTTTATGATGCGCAGGGAAATCTGCACAACTGGTGGACCAAAAAAGATTCTGCAGAATTTGCAAAAAGAGCCGCAGTAATTATTAAACAATTCGATGAATATGAACCTTTGCCAGGCACACATATCAATGGAAGAGCCACACAAGGCGAAAATATAGCTGATCTTGGCGGCCTTGAAATCGGCATTGATGCATTTAAAAATTCAGATGCTTATAAAGAAAATAAAATCATAGCCGGGCTTACGCCCATGCAACGTTTTTTCATGGGATATGCTTTGAGCTGGTTATATGAAATCCGCCCTGAATTGTTGAAAAATCGTTTAATGACAGATGTTCATGCACCTGCGAAATACAGAGTCAACGGACCTTTCAGCGATATTGATGAATTCTATTCAACATTTGAAGTGAAACCCGGTGATAAAATGTTCAGAGCCGATAGCTTGAGAGTGAAAATCTGGTAGATGAATTGTTGTTTAGAAGCTCTTTTACTTTAAAAAATTTTCGATTAAACCCGTAATTAAATAAATCCTTTAGGATTTACCTCTCTGGTTAGCTTCAAAAACTCTGATAAAATTACCACCCAATATTTTATCAATATCCTTTTTTGAATAACCGCGCTTCACCAGTTCTTTAGTAATCTCCGGATATTTTGTTACATCTGTCAACACTTTTGGAGTGATGCTGATTCCATCAAAATCGCCTCCAAGGCCTACATGATCAATCCCTGCAAGTTTAATAACATGCTCCATATGATCGAATAATAACTGAAACGGCGCCTGCATAGCTTCAATTTCTTCAGGATACTTTTTTGCAATAATATCATCGGCCTCAAAATCCTTTTTTCCTGATGCGATCAACTCCTTTACCTCAGCTCTGTGTTTTTGAATAAATATTCTTTGTTTTGCAGCAACTGTACTGTCAAGAAATGCAGGATAAAAATTCAAATCAATGACGCCACCATTTTTTCCAACTGCTTTTATCATATCATCTTTTAGATTTCTAAAAGCGGGGCACAGTGCATAACAATCACTGTGTGATACAAGAATAGGTTTTGTAGAAGTATTTATGGCATCCCAAAAAGTTTGATCACCAACATGGCTCAAGTCCACCATCATGCCCAATTTGTTCATTCGTTTTACCACCTGTCTTCCAAAATCGCTCAAGCCCTTTTTTTGAGAAGCAGTATCTGTTTTTCCATTTTTTTTCTGATTTCCGGATTCGTATTCTGCGCTGGTTGCCCACGAATTATTATTGTTCCAGGTCAAAGTCATGTAGCGGACTCCACGGTTATACAAGCTGTCTAATTTATTCAAATCATCTTCAATCATGTGGCCGCCTTCAACGCCCATCATAGAAGCAAGTTTATGTTCTTTTACTGCCTGATGCAATTCTTTTGGATTGGTAACGATCATCATCTTTGATGGATTTCTTTTTACCCATGCATATAAAGTGTCTATTTCACGGTTGGCAAACTGGTAAGGATTTTTTTGTTTTCCATCACAAAAAATAGAAAAAACCTGTACATCCAAACCACCCTGAAACATCCGGTTCAGATCACTGTGTGTTTTCCCTGAAAGATCCTGGTCAAAACTATAGCCGCGTTCAATACAGGCGCTGATAATGTCATTGTGTGTATCACAAACAATTGCATCTGTATGAATCTTTTTGTAGGATTGTGAATTTGCAGAAGTTGTGAACATACATATGGCAGAAAAGAAAACAAGGACTTTCATTTTTATGATTGTTTAAAAGATTGATACTTCTGAAATTATATTATTTGAAAAAAATAAAAAATCCCGGCAAAATAAAAATTAAAATACTTTCAACATGAGTAATATCTAAACTAAAAATGTTTTGTGATAAAGATTTTAAATAAAAACCTTTATCACAAAACATCATCTGAAAAAATTATTCTTTTACAAATTTACTTACCGCAGTTTTACAACCATTATCGCAAAGTGCTTTTAAGAAATAAGTACCGGCAGGTAATCTGGCAATATCAAGATCCAGGTTGTTTCCGCCATTAGAGAGTGAGAAAGCCTGCTGATATACTTTCTTTCCTGCAAGATCAGTAATCATGATATTGATGTTATTGTTTTCGGGTGATGAAATGATTAAATTCAGAACATTCTTTGCCGGATTTGGATAGAGCATGTTCAATGCCAGCCCATTTATTTTTTCCCCTTTAATTAAAATCACGTTTGAATAACTTGACTGACCGTCTTTGTCAATTTGCATTAACCGGTAATAGACATTTCCACCCGGCGCTTTATTGTCAGCATATTGATAATTTAAAACAGAACTGCTATTGCCATTTGTCGCTTTTGAATTCACAAAAGCTAATTTTCTAAAATCATGTCTATTAAAAGAATACTGAACCTCAAATCCCGAATTATTCAATTCATTTGCTGTTGACCATCTCAGGATATTCTGATTTCCAGCATGTTCACCTTTAAAGCTGAGAAGCGAAATTGGAAGCGGGCCTCCGCTCGCCGAAATAGTAAAAGTTCCTTTGTCTGTTATCTGGGAACCAAAGCTATAAACCCGGATTTTGTAACTAGTGCCTACCACCACATTCATGGTAATCTGTTCAGTTCCACCAGCCTGGGAAGTATCGCTGCAGGCAATACTAACCAATGATCCGCAGGCGCCTTTCAATGCCTGGAGCACTCCGTCAAAAGTTCCATTTCCGGTAAGAGTTACGATAACAGTTCCGGTTGTAAGAGCCGTGAACTGATACCACACATCATCATCTGCAGTTCCTGCATAACCGCTGCAAAAAGCAGCCGGCATACTTTGTGAAGCGCCTATCGTAGTGCCATTAATAATTGCAGTTGAAAGATCTGTTGCTCCGGTGCAATCATCATTTGAAGGCGGAGGAGGAGTAGGACTTGTTACAAATGAAGTGGCAGAGGAACTGCAACCCATTGCAGATCCATCAGCATTTTTTGGAACTACATACCAATAGTAAACGGTGCCGTAATCTGCGTTAAGAAAATGAAATGAATCTGAAATAGAAGAACCGACCAATTGGTTTGGGGGAATTTTAGTGCTTACATAAACGTCATAAGAAGTGGCGCCCGGCACAGGATTCCATTTAAAGGTAACATAAGGGGCTGGATTCACATTGGTAGATTGATTTACCGGAGAAACATTTGTAGTACAACCAGGTGATTGAGCAGATATGTTACTAAAAATAAAAGAAACGAAAGCTAATAAGTAAAGTTTTTTCATGCAAAAAAAATTTTTATAAAGTTATTCATTTTATTAAAGTAAAGTTATTTTATCCCAAAGGAACGGTTCTTTTTTTTGAAAAAAAAATAATTTAATGAATATATAATGTATTGAAAAGGAAAATCAATTTATTGAATACCTTCTTGCTTTTTAAAAGCGTAAGAAGTGTTTAAAATATATTGGTAAAATTCGGCAAGTGAACTATTTACAATAAAAAAGTAAGTAGGCCGGTACATTTTTATATATTTCTCAAGCGTATCACCTTTGAGGCCGGTAATTCTCGAAATGGTTTTTGAAGAAAAACGATAATCAACATAGCGATCCTGCTCATCCTGCAGAAGCCGGTTTCTAAAAGCAAGTTGCTGCTTATTTTTTCTGAATTGAAACATTCCGATAAGTGCATCCAAATCAAGTCCGGCAGCGCCACCCGGATCATATGTCGAATGAATTCCCGGTTTCTCCTCACCAAATATTTTTGCATAATCCTGACGGTTTTCCAAAGAATCTTTTTGATAAGAATTGGTAAAAACAGTTACAGGATTTAATAATTTATACTTCTCTTTATCTTTTACTTTTACACGAAGAGATATGTCAAAAGCGGTATAATTAGAAATTGATTTTACCGGAAACTTAATGGTTGATTTTCCATTATAAAAAAAACTGAGAGAATCTGTTTCAACGGCATAAATATGATAGGCTCCTGTTGAATCGGTGAATGCAATAGCACCGGAAGTACTGTGAACGGCAACGCCGGGAATAGCGTATAATTTAGAAGAATCATAAACAGTTCCGGAAATCATTACCTGGGCAGACACATTTGCCACGCCAAAAACCTGAAATAAAAAATACAGGCGTAAAATTTTTACAATCAGCTTTTTATTCAAAATGAAATGCAATATTAAAACAATGATATTGCGAAATTACACGCTGGATTATTTTTAACGTTCGATTTTAGATTGGTCATTATCAAATAAATGAATTATTGTTATTTATTGATTTACAGCAGCTAAAATCTATAAACAGCAAATAAAGAATAATACAATTTTCCATTTTTAAAAAATGGAAACCTATCTCCAGTTCATTCTTTCTCTCAATTTTAAAATGTGCGCTGTATGATGTTTTCCATGCCAGGCATAAGATTTTAAAAGTTCCCATAGAGAGATTTTTATTTCTCTTTCAGGATGATAAATAGTGCGCTGCCATTGTGTTTCATCCATATCATCCATACTTTGGCACCACCTGGCATGCAATGCATGAAGAAGGGTAATGGAAATATTCACCGGTAAATTTTTAGTATCCGGTAAGTTCGCCCATGAATCCTGATCGTAAGGTTTTATAACAGGATTATCTTCAGTTAAACCAAGTTTAAAGCGAACATAAGCGTTGATGTGGCTGTCTGCAACATGATGCACCAACTGATGAATTGTCCATCCACCCGGACGATAAGAAGTTTGTAATTGTGCTTCATCTAAGTTTTGAATGGCATATTCAAGATTGGAAGGAAGCATTTTTATTTCATCAATCAATGATCTTTTTAATGGTTCATCAAAAGGAATTTCAAATTCCTTCTGCTCATTTTCTCTTCCAATGGGATAACGAAAATCTTCATCCTGGGCCATAAAGAAATGATTTATTTATTCACAATATTTAATAATTCTATTTCAAATATTAAAGCAGAGCCACCAGGGATAGCACCACCTGCTCCTCTATCGCCATAACCCAAATCTGAGGGTATAAATAATTTCCATTTGCTGCCAACAGGCATTAATTCCAGGGCTTCAGTCCACCCGCGAATAACACCTGAAACGGGGATTGTGAGAGGCTGACCTCTTTTATAGGAGTTATCAAATTCTTCACCGTTTATTAATGTGCCCCTATAGTTTGCCTGAACCGTGTCAGTCGCTTTTGGAATCGGACCTGTACCTTTTGTAATGATTTCATATTGCAATCCATCAGGCAAAGTAACCACGCCGGGGCGTTTTTTATTTTCTTCCAAAAATTTAATTCCGGCTTCTTTTACAGCGCTTATTTTTTTTGTCATAAACTGTTGTAGTTTTTGTTGTATGTTCATATTACATTGGTCTTCTGAAATAATTAATGGTTTATTGTTATATACATCGTTAAAAGCTTTTTTTACATATTCCTCATTTACTTTTTCCACGCCTTGTGTTTTATAATATTCTGCTACCTGCACACCGATTGAATAACTAAGGCTGTCAGTGGAAGTCATGGCTGCTGCCGGCTTTGCAGCAAGGTGCTTTGTTTTTGCGGAAGGTTTTTTTACTTGTCCATAACATATGGAAAACGGTAAAAGGAAAAGAAGAAAAATAGTTTTCATTTTATTTTTTAATGATGATTTATTTTAAAAAAATTAGCGGGCAAATATAGGTTAATCTTCCCTGAAATCTTTACCGGTAAGGTTAATAAAAACATCTTCAAGATTTGCCGATTTTGTTTCTTTTGGGCGTTCAAAACCGGAAGCAACAAGGTCGTCAATTAATTTATCAGGAGATTGCAAAGCAATGATCTTTCCTTCATCCATAATTGCTACACGGTCGCATAAATATTCTGCTTCGTCCATATAATGTGTGGTAATAATTACTGTTGTTCCATCCATCCTGATGCGTTGAATTAATTCCCAAAGGTTACGCCTTGCCTGCGGATCAAGGCCTGTTGTAGGTTCATCCAGAAAAATAATTTTGGGTTTATTGATCAAAGTGGTGGCTATGGAGAACCGTTGTTTTTGTCCGCCGCTCATTTCTTTATATCTGTTTTTTGCTTTGTCTTTCAGGTTTACCATTTCAAGCAGTTTGATAGAATCTGTTTGTGTATTGTACAATCCGCAAAAAAGATCAATCAATTCAAGTAAATTTAATCCGGGATAAAAACCGGAAGTTTGTAATTGGACGCCGATAATTTTTTTTATTTGAGAGGCATCCCGATCCAGATCTAATCCATCCACGATTATCTTTCCGGACGTTTTATCACGAAGCGTTTCTATTATTTCTAAAGTTGTTGATTTTCCTGCGCCATTTGGACCAAGCAATCCAAATATTTCCCCTTCATATACATCAAATGAAATGCCTTTTACGGCTTCAAATTTGCCATAATTTTTTTTAAGGTCTTTTACAGAAATGATTGTTTTCATTCTTATTAATTACATAAATTAGTGATTCACTGATTTTATTAAAGTTGAAGGTAACATCAAAAAGCTAAATAGATAATTCTGGTTAGATTTAAAGTAAAACAGAATTACAGATGCGATTAAATGATGATGCGTTCGGGATATTTATTTTATAGACTAACTAATATTATTTTCTAACCTCTTAAAGCGCAGATTTGTTTGCTTCTTACAGGGGTTTTGTTTCTATCAAGTCCGGGGTAAGTCCGGCATATGCCGGACTTACCCCGGACTTGATGCGGCAGAAATACCTCTCTGTGTACTGCCAAACTCCAGTGAAGGATAGAAGTAAAAAGCATTTTTAACCCTGAACCTCCGACAAATAGCTCTCCAACTCTTCCATCATTCTTATACTTCCGATAAAAAACGGCGTTCGCTCATGCAATTCCGCAGGTACTTTTTCAAGAATTCTTTGTGTTCCGTCTGTGGCTTTTCCGCCAGCGATCTCAATCATATAAGCCAGTGGATTGCATTCGTACAGTAAACGAAGTTTTCCTTTCGGTTTTTCTTTTGTCCCGGGATACAAAAATATACCACCGCGAATCAGGTTTCGATGTACATCGCTCACCATACTCCCGATATATCTTTGCGTATATGGGCCGCCGTTGGTTTTATTTTTTCTCTGGCAACATTCAATATATTTTTTTATTTCTTCGGAGAAGCCATAATAATTTCCATGATTTACGGAATACATTTTCCCGTTTTCAGGACATTTTATACCAGGATGGCTCAAACAAAATTCACCGATTGACTGATCTAATGTAAATCCGTTCACGCCTCTTTTTGTAGCATAGACCAAAATAGTTGAAGAGCCATAGATGATGTAACCGGCCGCCACCTGCCGATTACCGGCCTGTAAAAAATCTTTTTTGGTAACAGGAGCTCCAACTTCGGTAACTCTTCTATAAACACTAAAAATAGTACCTATTGAAACATTTACATCAATATTACTGCTTCCATCCAGCGGATCATACATGCAGATATATTTTGAATTTCTGCTGATTTCATTATCAAAACTGACAAAATCATCTAATTCTTCGCTGGCAATGCCGGCACAACTGATGCCATGCCGCAACACCCGTGTGAACTGGTCATTTGCAAATTCATCCAGCAATTTTACTTCTTCACCCTGCACATTCACGTTTCCGGTTTCACCCAAAATATCTACCAATCCTGCTTTATTGACTTCTACATTTACACGTTTTGCAGCAAGGCCGATGTCTCTTAAAAGCCCCGCCAGTTCGCCGGTTGCCTTTGGAAATGCTCGCATTTCGCGAATGGTGAATTCATCAAGCGTTAATACTTTTCTGTTTACCATAAAAGAATTTTCGTAAGATTTTTTTTAGAAACAAAAATAGGGGATTGCAAAGAAGGAGCCTTAAAAGATTCCTTTTGTCCATTTCACGAAAAAGGATATTTGTATCTTTTAAAAGAAAACAGGGAAATCCGTTATTTATTTGTTTGCTGATTCAAATTAAAAATGGAATTATATTATGTGGGATATCTGCATCGTAAAATCAATTGTTTTTTCACTAAAATTTATTTTCTTTTTATCCTATCTTTGCGGCCTAAAATTAAAAAATCTTGGCTACAAAGTTTTCTAAAGAAACTTATTTATACTGGTACGAGCTGATGCTCCTGCTTCGCCGCTTTGAAGAAAAGGCTGGCCAAATGTATGGAATGCAAAAAATCCGGGGCTTTTGTCATTTATATATCGGTCAGGAGGCAATTGCGGCAGGCTGCATGACCGCCACCAATGACGATGATATTTTTATAACAGCTTACCGTGATCATGGACTGGCTATCGCAAAAGGCATTTCGCCGAATGCATGTATGGCTGAATTGTATGCAAAAGCAACCGGATGCAGCAAAGGAAAAGGTGGAAGCATGCATTTTTTTGGTGTCGAACACAAATTCTTTGGCGGACATGGAATTGTAGGTGCACAGATTGGAACAGGTGCCGGCCTTGCATTTGCAGAAAAATATAAAGACACCGATAATGTGGTTCTTTGTTTCTTTGGCGATGGCGCTGCCCGCCAGGGAATCCTCCATGAAACTTTTAATCTTGCCATGCTTTGGAAGCTTCCGGTAGTTTTTATTTGTGAAAATAACAACTACGCCATGGGAACTTCTGTTGCCCGCACTTCTAATGTATTGGATATTTACAAACTGGCTGATGCTTATGAAATGCCGGGTGACCAGGTAGATGGCATGATACCTGAAACGGTACATGAGGCAGTAGAAAGAGCAGTAAAAAGAGCGCGTGAAAAAGGTGGTCCTACCCTGCTGGAAATAAAAACTTATCGCTACAAAGGCCACAGTATGAGTGACCCCGCAAAATACCGTAGCAAAGAAGAAATGGAAGAATATAAATTGCAGGATCCGGTTGAAACAACACTGACAAAATTGAAAAATAATTTTGGTGTAAGCGATGAAGAAATTCAACAAATAAGTGACCGGGTAAAACATCAGGTAGAGGAATCCGTGAAATTTGCAGAAGAAAGTCATTACCCTGATGATGATGAAATATTGAAAGATGTATATGCGGAAGATGATTATCCGTTTATTATGGATTAGGGAAGTAGAAAGACTCAAGTATCTGGTATCAAGACTAAAAATAATACAGAAAAACAATTTTAATGGCGGACAAAAAAGTACAAAAAAAAGAAGTAGATGTAGTAGAAAAAGCCCGCGGCTTTTGGGAAGATTATAGTAAACCGATTTCATACACAGGCTCTGCAATTATTATTCTGGTTGCTGCATGGTTGATTTATAAATACATGTTTAAAGTGCCGGAGCAGGAAAAAGCAGATAAGGTTGTTTTTGTAACTCAAAAATATTTCTCCGAATTCACCAACGCCACAGATTCTGCAAAAATTATGCTTGCAGCAAAAGTATTAAATGGCGATGGGGCTAATCCGGGAGCTTTAAGAATCATCAATCAGTATTCGGGAACACCGGCCGCCAATTTGTGCGAATATTATGCCGGGGCCTGTTATCTTCATCTTGGGCAATTTGAAAAATCTATTAAATACCTGAAAGATTTCGATGCAAATGGCGCTACTCAAATTAAAAGCCGCGCTCTTGGAATGATGGGCGATGCAAGTGCTGAATTGAACAAAAATGACGATGCTTTGGATTATTACAAAAAAGCGGCAAACGTGAATCCCAAAGACGATTTTACTTCTTCAGAGTTTTTGTTTCGGGCTGCATTGTTTGCACAACAAACCGGAAAAACAAAAGATGCGATTGATCTTTTCAAAAAAATAAAAACCGATTACCCGCTTACTGAAAAAGCAGCTGATGTAGATCGCTACCTGGCCCGGCTGGGAAATTTTTCAGAATAAATTTTGAGAAATAACATGGCAATCGTAAATCAAAATCTTTATAATATTGATACAGGCATTCTCCCGAAGGATGCCTGTATTGTTATTGTACATACTCAATGGAATCCTGAAATAGTCAACAAGTTATTGGACGGATGCAAAAAGGTACTGGAAGAATATGAAATGGGGAACCATAAAATAATCAGTGTTCCGGGTGCTTTTGAAATTCCTTTTACTATAAAAAATTTTTGGAATACTTATAATAATAAATTTGAAAAACCCCAGGCTTTTATCGCTCTTGGATGTGTACTTCGAGGCGGCACTCCCCATTTCGATTATGTTTGTAAAGCCATTACAGATGGCGTTGTGCAATTAAATCTTACTTTACCCGTCCCTACAATTTTTGGAGTGCTTACCGTAGATAATCAGCAACAGGCAGATGAACGAACTGGTGGAATCCATGGAAATAAAGGGGAAGAAGCAGCATTAACTGCCTTAAAAATGATTACGCTGAAGTATTCCAGGTAACATTAATTTTATTTTTTCTTTTAAAAATATTTTACATTTTTTCTTAAATGAAAGTCCAGTTATTTATACCATGTTTTGTTGACCAATTGTATCCTGAAACAGCTTTTAATATGGTGAAAGTACTTGAAAAAGCCTGTTGTGATGTAGAATACAATTCCAACCAAACGTGTTGCGGCCAACCTGCTTTTAATGCCGGATTCCAAAGTGAAGCAAAAAAAGTTGCCGAAAAATTTTTGAAAGATTTTGAAACCCCTGATTACATTGTTGCTCCTTCCGCTTCCTGTGTTGGATTTGTAAGAAATTATTATGGAGGCCTTTTTGAGAATTCCTCTCAACATAATTTAGTAAAGAATCTTTCAGCAAGAATTTATGAATTCACAGAATTTCTGACAAGGATTTTAAAGATTGAGAATTTTGGTGCCGTTCTGAATGCAAAAGCCACTTATCATGACAGTTGCGCCGGACTTCGCGAATGTAAAATAAAAGAAGGTCCAAGAAATTTATTAAAGAAAGTAAAAGGCCTCAGCTTAATAGAAATGGCTGAAAATGAAACTTGTTGTGGTTTTGGAGGTACGTTTGCTGTAAAATTTGATGCCATTTCAAATGCAATGGCCGATCAAAAAATCAATCGTGCTTTAGATTCCGGAGCATCTCACATTATTTCAACAGATCTAAGTTGTCTGATGCATTTGCAGGGTATTATCAACAAAAAAAACCTGCCCATTACAACGATGCATATTGCTGATGTACTTGCAAGCGGATGGGAATAAATTTTTTAAAAGAAAATTCCATCTTTGCAAAATTTTTGATTGCCTTTTATATTCAGATTAAAACGATTTACTTTGTATTCCCTAATCTCAAGCAGTGAATTTGCGCTTTACCCTGCTACCCACTTACCTAAATGAACCCAATGAAAATAAAATACACTTTCATCCTTTACGCATTTTCAAATAATTATTTAAAGAAGACATCCGGTACGATCATGCTGGTGTTCGTATATTCTAATTTAATAGCACAGGTAAATGTGCTTATGAATCATAACGATTTAAAAAGAACAGGATGGAACCGCAATGAAACTATTTTAACAACCGCCAATGTAAGCGGTGGCAATTTTGGAAAAATATTTTCAAGAAATGTGGATGCTCAGATCTATGCTCAGCCACTTGTTGTCAGTAATGTTCCGATTTATGGCGGTTTACATAATATCGTTCTTGTAGCTACAGTAAATAATTCGCTTTATGCTTTTGATGCCGACGATCCAAATGCTTCTGCTCCATACTGGCAGGTAAATCTCACTTTTGATTCTGCTAATTATTGTCCAATAAAGAATTCTGATATGACATGGGCATGTGGCGGCAATTACCAGGACTTTAGTGGGAAGATGGGCATTGTAGGTACTCCTGTAACAGATAGCATCACGAATACATTATACGTTGTAGCCAGAAGTGTAACAAAAACAGCTCCTAAAACTTTTGTACAATATTTACATGCGATTGATATCACTACAGGACAGGAAAAACCTGGAAGCCCGGTTTATATCACAGCAAGTGTGCCTGGTACCGGTGATGGAAGTGTAAACGGGATAATGACCTTTAATCAACAAAATCAAAATCAAAGGCCGGGCCTATTGTTGTACAATCATGTTGTGTATATATCATGGGCATCTCATTGCGATTTTACTCCTTACCAGGGTTGGATAATTGGCTATGATGCTAAAAGCCTGAAACAAAAATATGTGTATAATACAGCTCCAAACGGCGGGCTGGCAGGCATTTGGATGAGCGGACAACCGCCAGCAGTAGATGATGATGGTAATTTATATGTCTCAACCGGTAATGGAACTACCGGCGAGAACGGAAATCCAAATAATCCGATTAACCGGGGCTCCAGCCTTCTTAAATTGTCGCCGACATTGATATTGAAAGATTTTTTTACTCCTGCGAATTTTAATTACCTGAACGACTGGGATTTGGATTATGGAGTGGATGGTGTTTTATTACTTCCCGGCACGCATTTATCGTTATCAGGAAGTAAGGAGGGACGCTTATTTTTAATTAATAACAACAGCATGGGGCATACTACAGCAGATAATTCAAATGTGCTACAAACATTAAATGTAGCAAATTCCAGCACTTCTAACCACCGGCATTTACATGGTTCTCCGGTTTATTTCAAAGACGAATATAACAATGAATATGTGTATGCCTGGTCAGAAGGAGCATTATTAAAACAGTTTCCCTTTATCAGAAACAAAATGTTATTTGACACCGTTAATGTTAAAAAAGGAAATACGGTTTTACCCGATGGGATGCCTGGAGCAATGCTTTCTGTTTCATCTAATGGTTCTCAACATGGAACAGGAATTTTATGGGCAAATCATCCTATTCATGGCGATGCAAACCAGGCTTCTGTACCGGGTGAACTCCAGGCTTTTGATGCCACTGATGTTACTAAAGAATTATGGAACAGCAACTGGAACAGTAAAAGAGATTCTATTGGAACCTTTGCCAAATTTGTTCCGCCGACAATTGCAAATGGAAAAGTATATATGGCAACTTTTTCGAACAGGCTCAATGTCTATGGTTTAAATCCTCCCCCTGCATCTCCATGCACCAGTACTTTACCTCCGGCCTGGCAAAGCGCAGATATAGGTTACGTTGCCTATCCGGGCGATGTATGTGTTAGCAACGGCGTTTATACGATTACAGCATCTGGCAATGATATCTGGAATACAGCAGATGCTTTTCATTACCTGTTCCAACCGGTAATGACTAATCAGACAGAATTAACAGCAAGAATAGTTTCTATTGATAGTACAGACCCTTCTGCAAGATGTGGTGTAATGTTTCGTCAGAATTTAGACGCTGGTTCACCTTATGTCTTTTTAAATTTAATTCCTTCAAAAAGAATTTATTTACAGGAAAGACTTAGGCAAAATGCTTATTCAACCCGTTCAGGAACCTCCATTGTTCAATTTGCCCCTTATTGGGTAAGAGTATTTAATGATGGAAATAAATATATAAGTTATGCTTCTGCAGATGGTAACGGCTGGACAGTCATTGATTCTGTAACGCTTGCAATGGGACCTAATTCTTATGTCGGTATTGCATATACAACACGGAACAATTCTGTGTCAGGTACCGCTGTAGTAGATAATGTTACCCTTGCAATGGGAGATGCTTTACAGGTAAATCTTTTGAATTTCAATGGTAAGAATGTAAATGAAAAACAGGCATTGCTAAACTGGACTACCACCAGCGAGTCGCAAAATGATCATTTTGAAATTGAACGAAGCGGGAAAAATACTGATTTCAAACTAATAGGATCCGTATCTGGAAAAGGCACTACTACTAAAATCCATAACTATACTTTTACGGATAACTCACCCCAGGATGGTGTGAATTTTTACCGTTTAAAACAAGTGGATATAAATGGAAAGGCTACTTATTCATCTGTCATCATTGTAAATTTTAATTTCAGGAAAATTAAAATCTTTCCTAATCCAGCCCGTGACAAAATTTATATTCACAACAACGATAATTTCAGCCTTGGAGATAATTTGAAAATCGAATTAATGGATTTTTCTGGAAAAATTGTCTATAAACAAATTTTTAAAACAAAGGGCATTAATATTATCACCATAAATGTGCCCGGAGGATTAGCTAATGGGATGTACATTATAATGGCCATTAACTCAAAGGAAGAAAAACAAGGGGATAGAATTTTTATAAACAGATAACAATCAAACAATTGAATTTTACACCCGGAAAAGATATTCTGTGTTGCTCTGCTGAACCTGACCTTTATTAAAGTTATAATTTTCAAAAGATCAGAAAATAACAGATTGATTAAATCCTCTAAACTTTCGAAATAAAATCCGCCAAAAACAAGAATAACGGTTATTTCTTACTTTACCGGCAAATACCCGTGAGATTATTTGGCTTTTTTCATCAGACTATCCATTCTTTTTCTTGACTTATTAAATACCATTATTCCGTTTTTAACACCTTTTCGTTTTTGCTTTCTTTCATCTTCCGGCAAATGATTCACTTCCCGGCATTCTTCCGAACAGCATCCCTCATATTGTGCAGCACAAGCATCGCATTGAATAAAAAGAAGGTGACAACCTTCATTTGCACAGTTTGTATGCCGGTCACATAGAGCCCCGCACTGATGGCAATGGCTGATTATTTCATTTCCGATTTTTTCTCCAAGCCTGCCATCAAAAACGAAATTTTTTCCCATGAATTTATTCGGTAAATGCTCTTCTTTTACTTTATTTGCATATTGAATAATGCCACCTTCCAGGTGATACACGTTTTTGAAACCATTGCGGAGCATATATGCACTTGCTTTCTCACAGCGAATGCCACCTGTGCAATACATAATGATATTATTATCTTTTTTTTCCTTCAGCATATTCACCGCCATTGGTAATTGTTCCCTGAAAGTTTCTGATGGAACTTCTATTGCTTTTTCAAAATGGCCAACCTCATATTCGTAATGATTGCGCATATCCACTACGATCGTATCAGGATTTTCGGTTAGTTTATTAAAAGAATCTGCATCCACATATTTTCCTTTTTGGGTCATATCAAAATCCGGATCATCGATTCCATCCGCGACAATTTTATTACGCACTTTTACTTTCAATACCCAAAAACTCTTGCCCTGCCCGATTGCGTCATTTGCGCAGGCATCATCATCCACAGCAATATTTAACCGTACTTCTTTCAAAAAAGGAATCGTTTGTAAATATTGCTTAAAATTTTTAAAATAAGATTCCGGAATACTCATCTGAGCATTAATTCCTTCATGAGCTACGTAAATGCGGCCAAAGACTTTTAAATCATGCAGATTTTTATAGAATTCATCCCGAAAAATAGCAGGATCTTCTATAAAAGCATACTTATAAAAAGACAATGTAATGCGGGGTTCCTTTTCCTCAAACAACAATTTTTTTAATTCTTTTTGAGAAACACGATTGTGTAATAAAGCCATAATCTTCCCTTTTCAGCCGGGGTTTCCAGAGACATTTACAGTATGAATCAGGCCTGATCAAAGGCGGCTAAAAATGATTTGCAAAGATAAATCACCATATTGATTTTAAAAAACAGGTATGGCTTTTGATTCATGGGCAATAATTATTAAACATTTTTATTAATTAAAATCAACTTTATGAAAAAGACAGTCATTTTTACAGCAACATTATTTTTTATGTTGAATGCAAAAGCGCAAACCGCGCATTTTGGAATAAAAGCAGGCCTCAACGCCTCATCGCTAAATACAAACCCTTCTAATTCTGATATGCAAACTAAAATTGGATTTAATGCTGGTTTCCTTGCCCACATACACACCGGCAGTGAAATATGGGCCATACAGCCTGAAATCTATTATTCTGATGAAGGAGCTAAAAGCAAATCAAACAGCGATAATAAAATTAATCTTGGCTATATCAATGTTCCGGTTTTAATACAGTATATGTTTGATAATGGTTTCAGAATTGAAGCAGGTCCACAGGTTGGATTTTTGGCAAGTGCCAAATCAAAAGAAGGGGGTACCTCTACCGACATCAAAGACAATATGAAAGGAGCAACGTTTTCAATTCCTGTGGGGCTGGGTTATCTTACAAGCAGCGGTCTTGGCTTTGACGCCCGTTATAATTTTGGCATAAGCAATATTAATAAAAGTGATGCATCAAAAGTGCATAGCAATGTATTTCAATTCGGCCTTTTCTATCAATTCAGCGGGCCAAAAGTTGCACGATAATTAATTGAAATCCGCTTTAAAATTAATACCCTTGATACAAAAACTCCAGGCTGCTACAGCCTGGAGTTTTATAATAAGTTTGAACAAATAAAAACTGTTCCTAATTATTTGTTTTCTGCAAGCGATTCAGGATTCTTAACCCTAATTTGAAATTTCTGAATTTTTATTTACTCAAATGCATACTTCTTTCCCTGTACAGTTGCCTGAAGTATGGATCGCGCAAATCTTTTATAAAACGAATGGCTTCGCCGGTACTTTTCATTTCCGGGCCAAGTTGTTTATTTACATTCGGGAATTTGTTAAAAGAAAAAACCGGTTCTTTTATCGCAAATCCCTTTAGTTTTTTCTCAAAAGTAAAATCTTTCAGTTTTGCTGCACCAAGCATTATTTTCGTTGCAATATTCAGATAAGGAATCTGATACGCTTTCGCAATAAACGGGGTGGTTCTCGATGCACGTGGATTTGCTTCGATAACATACACCACTCCATCCTTTATAGCAAATTGAATATTAATAAGCCCTTTTATATTCAAAGCTCTTGCAATTTTTTCAGCATATTCTTCCATCGTCTGCACAATTAATGGCGATAAATTAAATTGAGGTAAAACCGCATTGCTATCGCCGCTATGAATACCCGCAGGCTCAATGTGTTCCATCACACCCATTACATGAAAAGTGTCACCATCGAATATTGCATCAATTTCCGCCTCCTGGCACCGGTCTAAGAATTGATCAATCAGGATTTTATTTCCCGGCAAATGTTTTAACAAACTCAAAACGCCATTTTCCAATTCTTCGTCGTTCAACACAATCCTCATCCTTTGACCGCCCAATACATAACTTGGACGCACCAAAACAGGATAACCCACTTGTCTTGCAATCTCAATTGCTTCGTCGGAATCATGAGCGGTTCCGTATCTTGGATAGGGAATTTCCAGTTCTTTTAGCATATCGCTAAAACGTCCGCGATCTTCCGCGATATCCATGTTGTCAAAAGAGGTTCCTATTATTTTTATGCCTTTTTCATCTAATCTTCTTGCCAGTTTCAAAGCAGTTTGTCCGCCAAGCTGCACAATTACGCCATCTGGTTTTTCCAATTCAATAATTTCCCAGATATGTTCCCAGAAAACGGGCTCAAAGTACAATTTGTCGGCGATGTCAAAATCGGTAGAAACCGTTTCAGGATTACAATTGATCATAATTGCTTCCATGCCGCATTCTTTAATGGCAAGTAATCCGTGCACACAGCAATAATCAAATTCAATTCCCTGGCCGATGCGGTTAGGGCCGCTTCCAAGTACAATAATTTTCTTCTTTGAAGAAGGGATAGATTCGTTGTAGATAATATTAGAGTTCATTGGCTTGTTTCAAAACGTTTTTGTATAAAGTTTTATCAATTCTAAAGGTAGTTCGTGAAATTAGTTGATCTAATATTGGTCTTACAAAAGGGATAATTTTTTTCTCTTTTGACAATAATAAAAGTCCCAATAATCCTATTGTTTTAATCCCCAGAGAACGTGCTGGTGATGTACCTTTTCTCTCGTCAATTAATAATAAATCTGCGTGGATTTCTTTTGCTAAAACGATTGCTTCTGACTCTCCTTCATCTAGAGTTGTTAAAAACTGTTGTTGCAATTGAATATTTTTAATTGATCTTCTTTTAATCCAATCAGCTTTCAGATATTTGTCCAGATTATATTTAGAAGATAACTGCAATATTTCGTGATGTACTATTTGAGGAATTATTATCTCTGAAAAATTTTCTTTTAATAATAAAAGCTTATCAATAATAATTAAATACCCAATGCATGAAGTGTCACTTATTACAATCATTGAATTAAACTGTTAACCGTCTTAACTTCAGTTAGCAACTCCTCGTCGCTCATTTTCACAGTAGAAATATCTCTTTGGCATAAAATTTCACTAAAGGACAACCAATCGAGTCCGGCAATTTTCGCCGCTTTTCTTAGAGAAACTTTATCGGTTTGATAAAGCCAGATAGCAAACTCTAATTTAATTTGCTCTTCAGGCATTTTCATTTCTTCAATTAAACGGTCATTTAAAACTATCATAACACTGCTTTTACTTACTCAAAGGTACTATAAAAATAAGGCGTTTTCGCTTCAAACTCCGCGCTGCACGTATCTACCATTTTGTAAACTCTTGTAATTCCCAAGGCTTTTCTTTTTTCATAAATATCTTCATCAGTACTTCCGTCTTTCATGATTTTTGCTATTTGTTCATCACCAAAACCAAGATGTTTTGCTTCTTTCAAAAGTTCCGGAGAAATTTTTTCCAAAGTTGTGTCTGAAAGCACTTTTTCAATATTCACGATTTTTTGAATCTGGTAAATAAACCAACGGTCTATTCCGGTTGATTCGCAAATCCGTTTTACGCTTACACCAATCATTAATGCATCTTTTATCCTGAAAATCCGGTCCCATTTAGGAATTTTTATATACTCAATAATTTCTTCGGCATGCATCAGGCTTTTTCCATAATATCCCAAACCAACTGCGTCATTTTCCAAACTCTGACACGCTTTTTGAACGGCTTCAGCAAAACTTCTTCCAATAGCCATCACTTCACCTACGGATTTCATCTGGAAACCTAAAGTATCATCAGCACCTTTGAATTTATCAAAATTCCAACGTGGTATTTTCACAATTACATAATCCAATGCCGGCTCAAAATAAGCGGAAGTTGTTTTGGTAATCTGATTTTTTAATTCATCCAAAGTAAAGCCTACAGCAAGCTTGGCTGCAATTTTTGCAATCGGGTAACCGGTAGCTTTACTTGCCAATGCAGATGAACGGCTCACCCGTGGATTTATTTCTATTGCAATAATGTCTTCTGTATGCGGTTCTAATGCAAACTGCACATTACAACCACCGGCAAAATTTCCGAGATTTCTCATCATCGAAATGGCGGTATTTCGCATTTTCTGATATGCGGTATCGCTCAAAGTCATAGCAGGCGCCACGGTTATTGAATCGCCGGTATGAACCCCCATCGGATCAAAATTTTCTACGGTACAAATAATTACGACATTGTCATTATCATCGCGAAGCAATTCCAGTTCAAATTCTTTCCAGCCCATCATTGCTTTTTCTACCAAAACTTCATGCATAGGCGAAGCAGTAAGGCCCCGGTTCAATGCTTCATCCAAATCAGCTTTATGAAAAACCAAACTTCCACCTGTTCCGCCCAATGTAAATGAAGGCCGGATTACCAATGGAAATCCGATTTCCTGTGCAATTTCTTTTCCTTCTAAAAATGAATTGGCAATTTTTGCCGGTGCTACCGGAATTTTCATTTCTATCATCCATTCCCGGAATTTTTCACGATCTTCTGCTTTATCAATTGCTTTGATATCGACACCGATCAATCGGATATTATTTTTTTCCCAAATTCCCATTTCGTCTGCTTCTTTTGCAAGATTCAGTGCTGTTTGCCCACCCATTGTGGCTAATACAGCATCAATATGCAACCCTTCCGCTTCAGTTTCTTCAATAATTTGTTCTATACTTTCGGTATTCAATGGCAGCAAATAAACTTTATCAGCCATCATTGGGTCAGTCATAATCGTGGCCGGATTACTATTTATCAAAATTACTTTGATTCCTTCTTCACGCAAACTGCGGGCAGCCTGGCTTCCTGAATAATCAAATTCGCAGGCCTGACCGATAACAATAGGACCTGAACCTATAATTAAAACTGTTTTAATGGATTTGTCTAATGGCATGGAAATATAATGTGTGGCCGCCAAAAATAAACGAAAGTGATGAAATAAAGAGAAGAAAAAATGTGAAGGAGATGAAAATATAATCCGGTAAAAGCTATTTTAAAAATTTACAGAACTTCATTTTCCCTGAAAACCAGGTTTAGACAATAGCCGTCAAAAGATGAGAAATTAACTTATTTATTCTTTTTACTATAAATTTCCAAAGTACAACGGCTTATAGCAGAAGTGATAATTGCTCTACTCTTTTAAATTTTATTCGCCATAATTCACTTTTTATTTTTGGAAAAAACGATCAGTGTTTGCAGGCCCGGAAAATTTTACAAATAATATTAATTACACGTAAGAATAATGAGAAAAACATTTTGGCTTTAATCAAAAAATAGTTTGACAAAAAAATGAAATTCTTTTTATAGACAACTGTTGAAAAAGAATCTGCGAATTCAATTTTCATCTTTTTCCCTCATTACCCTTTAAAAATATCCCTTCTGCAACTGTATAAATTAGATTTACAATGGCATCTTCTTTCACTGCTTTTCTATTTCTAATGATTTTCATAGGCACAGTCTTTGAGGCAGCAAGGACATTAAAGAACCTTCTTTATCATTCTCAACACAATGATTTCTTTTGATTTTTCTAATCTTTTTTAAAAGCTTTTTATGGCAAAACAAGTAAGTGATTTTTTAATTGAGCGGTTATTAGAATGGAATATTACACGGATTTTTGGTTTTCCCGGGGATGGCATCAATGGGATCCTCGGTGCATTGGATCGTGCAAAAGACAAGATGGATTTTATCCAGGTAAGGCACGAAGAAAACGCTGCTTTTATGGCATGCGGACATTCAAAATTTACCGGCGAAGTTGGTGTCTGTTTGGCAACTTCCGGTCCGGGTGCCATTCATCTTTTGAATGGATTGTATGATGCAAAAATGGATCATCAATCTGTTGTGGCCATTGTAGGACAATCGGCCAGGATGTCGCAAGGTGGCGATTTTCAGCAGGAAGTTGATTTGAATAGTTTGTATAAAGATGTAGCTCACGAATACATTCATATGGTTTCCGTGCCCATGCAAATGAGACAATTAGTTGACCGTGCTATTCGAATTGCAAAAGCGGAAAGAACAGTTACATGCATTGTAATTCCGAATGATATTCAGGAAATGGATGCGGAAGAACCGCCTCGCGCCCACGGTACGATTCACACAGGAATTGGTTTTCCTGAAGTCCGCATCATTCCTCCTGAATCAGAGTTGAAAAGAACTGCCGAATTATTAAATGATGGTAAAAAAGTAGCGATGCTCATTGGAGCGGGTGCCTTAAATGCCGCAGAAGAAGTAAAAGAAGTTGCAGAATTATTAGGCGCGGGTGTTGCAAAAGCGCTGTTGGGAAAAGCCGCATTGCCCGATGACCTTCCTTATGTAACGGGTGCAATTGGTTTATTGGGAACCGAACCAAGTTGGAAAATGATGATGGAATGTGATACGCTGCTCATGGTAGGCAGCAGTTTCCCTTATTCAGAATTTTTACCCAAGATAGGACAGGCAAGAGGCGTGCAAATAGATATTGACGGTAAAATGCTCAGCCTACGTTTTCCGATGGAAATTAATTTACTCGGCGACAGCAAACACACTTTAAGAGCGCTCATTCCTTATTTAAAACAAAACAAACATCATTCATGGCGCAAAGACATTGAAAAGGATATGGAAAACTGGTGGAAAGTAATTGATGCGCGTGCAAAAGATTCAGCAAAACCTATTAATCCGCAAAGGGTTTTCCAGGAGTTGTCTCCAAGACTTCCGGACAATTGTATTCTGTCGGCAGATTCAGGAACTTCAGCAGATTGGTTTGCCCGCCATCTGAAAATACGGGAAGGAATGAAAGCTTCTTTATCCGGAAATCTTGCTACTATGTGTCCTGGTGTACCTTATTCTATCGCTGCAAAATTTGCCTATCCGGATAGAATCCCCATTGGAATGGTTGGCGATGGCGCCATGCAGATGCTGGGAAATAATGGATTGATTACTATTTCAAAATATTGGAAAAGATGGAAAGACCCGCGGCTTGTAATATTGGTTCTCCATAATAATGACCTGGCTCAGGTAAGCTGGGAGCAAAGAGTAATGACGGGAGATCCGAAATTCTCCGGTTCGCAGGATGTGCCTGATTTCCCTTATGCAGAATATGCAAAACTTTTGGGATTAAAAGGTGTGTTTGTAAATGACCCCGAAAAAATTGGTGAGGCATGGGATGATGTTCTTTCGGCAGATCGTCCGGCAGTTTTGGAAGTAATCACGGATCCTGATGTACCACCGCTTCCGCCACATATTTCATTTGAAATGATGGTGAAATACAGTAAAACATTATTAAAAGGCGACCCGGATGAAATGAAAATAATCAAATCAACATGGAAAAGTGAGATGTCAACCATTTTTCATTAAAAATGAAACAGGGAGAAACAAATATAAAAGATGTGAAAATATCGGCTTACACCATTCCGACAGACGGGCCGGAGTCTGATGGAACTATTGAATGGAACAGCACCACAATGGTTCTGGTAGAAATAGAAGCAGGAGGAAAATCAGGAATCGGATATTCTTATGCGGATGTTTCTTCAGCATTTTTTATTGATAAAAATTTAAAGAAAATCGTAATTGGAAAAGATGCCCTGCAAATTCCTTCCATTCAAAAATCAATGGTTGACAGTGTAAGAAACAATGGCAATTGTGGAATTATTTCGATGGCTATTTCTGCTGTAGATAATGCTTTGTGGGATTTAAAAGCAAAAATTTTAAATGTGCCGTTGGTATCATTATTTGGAAAAGCAAGAGACGATTTTTGGATTTATGGAAGTGGCGGGTTCACTTCTTATTCTATTGAAAAATTACAAAAACAATTGGGTGAATGGGCGGCAGAAGGAATCAAACAGGTGAAAATGAAAATTGGACGCGAACCACAGAAAGACGTGGAACGGGTGAAAAAAGCAAGAGAAGCAATTGGAAAAGATTGTGCCTTATTTGTAGATGCCAATGGCGCATATAATGCAAAGCAGGCGCTGGAATTAGCAAACAAATTTATGGCGCTTGATGTTACCTGGCTTGAAGAACCGGTTCCGGCAAGCGATTTAAAGGGGCTTCGTTTTATCCGTGAACATGCACCGGATAAGATTAATATTGCCGCAGGAGAATATGGATATAACCTGCCTTATTTTGAACAAATGCTGAATGCGGGAGCAGTAGATGTATTGCAGGCAGATGCAACGAGATGTGGCGGCATTTCTACATTTTTAAAAGCAGGAAATAACTGCGACGCACATCAGTTGCCTTTTTCTTCTCATTGCGCTCCGGCTTTGCATTTGCATCCCGGACTATCACTCAATTGTTTTTTTACTGCTGAATATTTTTATGATCATGTAAAAATAGAAAACATGCTTTTTGATGGAACTCCAAAACCACTGAAAGGTTCGCTGCATGCAGATATGAGCCGTCCAGGACTGGGACTGGAATTTAAGTATAAGGACGCCGGGAAATATAAGGTGTGAACTAAATCGCACAGGATCAATGAGGCTTGTTCCAAAAAATTGCCATGGAGAAATTGACTTTTAAAAAAAATAATTATGGCAAATGATACAGGCACATCAGACCTTAGATATGAAACAAAATATGCAAAAGGAGTTGATACAAAATTGTTAGAGATTGAATTAAAACTGAAAATCAATGGCGAGGTTCGTTTTGACAAAGGCAGTAAAGCATTGTATGCAACAGATGCTTCCAATTATCGCCAGGTTCCTATCGGTGTGGTGCTTCCAAAAAGTGAAGAAGATATCATCAACACCGTTGCTATTTGCAGAAAATATAATGCGCCACTTTTATCGCGTGGTGGTGGTACAAGCCTTACCGGTGCTTGCTGCAACGTAGCCATCGTGCTGGACATGACGAAATACTATAACAAAGTTTTGTATATTGATAAAGACAAAAAAACGGTTTTAGTTCAACCCGGAATTGTATTGGATGAAATGCGTGAAACCACGGCACGGGAAGCTAATCTCACTTTCGGGCCTGACCCTGCAACTCACAGCCACTGTGCTATAGGCGGCATGCTGGGCAATAACTCCTGCGGTGTACATTCAGTAATGGCACAGTTTTATGGATATGGAGCGCGCATGTCTGATAATACAGAATCCCTCACAATTTTAACTTATGATGGAATTAAAATGAAAGTTGGCCCAACGAGCGATGAAGAGTTGGAAAATATTATAAAAGCCGGGGGCAGAAAAGGAGAAATTTATCAGAAATTAAAAAACCTCAGAGATAAATATGCGGGCGAGATCAGGAAGAAATTTCCAAATATTCCGCGCAGGGTATCGGGATATGATCTTCCGGCATTGCTTCCTGAGAATGGTTTTAATGTAGCCCAGGCCGTTGTCGGTTCTGAAGGAACTTGTGTAGTTATTTTAGAAGCAAATATGAAATTAATGCCAGAACCCGGATCTCGTTCCTTATTGGTTTTAGGCTACCCTGATATTTATGCTGCCGGCCACGCCTGCCCCCAAATTATGAAACATCAGCCAATCGGATTGGAAGGTTTCGATAATTTACTACTTGAATTTATGCGAAAAAAAGGATTGGATTTAAATGATATTCCTTTGCTTCCCAAAGGCAGTGGATGGCTTCTTTGTGAGTTCGGCGGAAAAGATAAAACCGAATCTGACAACAAATGCAAAGCATTGATGGAAGAATTAAAAAAGCAAAAAGATCCCCCGGATATGAGCCTTTTTGATGATCCTGATCAGGAGAAAAAACTCTGGCAAATCCGTGAAGATGGATTGGGTGCAACCGCCTTCGTCCCGGGAGAACCCGATGGTGCGCCAGGCTGGGAAGATTCTGCTGTTCCTCCGGATAAAGTGGGTGATTATTTAAAAGATCTGCGTGCTCTTTTCAGTAAATATGGCTATCATCCTTCTTTGTATGGGCATCTTGGCCAGGGCTGCATTCACTGTCGCATTGGCTTTGATTTAAAAACTGAAGAGGGAATTGAAAACTATAAAAAATTTACTATTGAAGCTTCTCATTTGGTAGTGGATTATGGCGGCTCACTTTCGGGCGAGCATGGTGATGGGCAAACAAGAGGTGACCTTTTGGAAATTATGTATGGAAAAGAAATCATGCAGGCTTTTCATGAGTTCAAATCCAT
>Ga0157370_10001405_pt1 | contig 29893 bp, 31 predicted proteins | sample C35metaG_FD_113463 | JGI IMG/M metagenome (GOLD analysis project Ga0157370, IMG submission 113463) | Corn rhizosphere microbial communities from Kellogg Biological Station, Michigan, USA - C3-5 metaG | ecosystem: Host-associated > Plants > Roots > Rhizosphere > Soil | place: USA: Michigan...
ACCTTGAACACCGTCAGCGTCATGCTTTGCGGCACTTCGGGGCGGCTGGTGAACCATTCGGCGTCGGCCCAGCTTTGCAGCACGGCCTTGGCGTGCACGTTGCCCTTGTCGGCGAGTTCCTTGACGTCATGGAACTGGTCGAACATCAGCAGCGTCTTCTTCAGCGCCTCTGCGGCGGTGGCACCGACTTCAGCGTCGGACAGCAGCTCGATCAGCGGCTGGATGTTGTAGCCACCCAGCATCGTGCCGAGCAATTCGGTGGCGCGGGCACGCGAAATCAGCGCGCAAGCGGTCTCGCCCTTGGCGACAGCAGCCAGGAAGCCTGCCTTCACGCGGGCGGCTTCGTCCACGCCAGCGGGCACACGATGGGTGATCAGGTCGAGCAGCGTCTGCTCTTCGCCGGCGGGCGGGTTCGTCAGCAGTTCGACCAGTTCGGCGGTCTGCTGAGCCGTCAGCGGCAGGGGAGGAATACCGAGCGCGGCGCGGGCGGCCACGTGAGCGCGAAAGTTTTCAAGCATGGGAGACCTGCTGAGATGACGTTACAGGGGATCTTTTCAGGCACCCCGAGGCTGGTCCGGGCGCCGCTTGGGCGCGATTCTAATCGCAATACCCCACACGGTCAAATGTCTTATATCTTATATAAGAGTCAAGCGTACGACCGGGTACCCAACGCCGGCTATTCAGCGATAACCGCCTACCTGCCATCAGCGCGCATCTTGCGGGGGATTCTGCGGATATGCCGCTTGGCACAGCGCTAGCACTTCAGCGCGAAACCATTGATGCGCCGGATCGTGATCGAGGCGCGGATGCCAGATCTCTGAAATGGTGAAAGCGGGTACGGCCAGCGGCAGCTCGAAATACTGCAGCCCGTTGGCAGCCGCGCAATCCGTTACAAAAGCATTACCCAAGCAGGAATACGGAACGGCGGCCAATAAGTCCGAAAGGCGGGCCAGTTGCATCGCGCTCATATAGGACGGCACCACGATTGCCACCTTCCGCCGAAGGTTTGGCGGCTCCAGCGCCACGTCGATCGCATTTTCCGTTTGCCCCGTACGCGAAACCATGACGTGGCCACATGCGGCCCATTGCTCCAGGCGGATGCGGGCATCGCCCAGGAGCGGATGGCCCACGCGGCACACCCCGACATAGCGATCGCGGAAAAGCGGCCGTGTACGGACCTCGGGGGCGGCCGTTCGGACAATACCGATCTCCAGATCAATCGCACCGTCCCGCAGGGGCTGGGCGTTCCAGTCCGGCTTGGGCGTGAAGCGGACTTGCACGCCCGGCGCCGTACGATGGATGCGGTCCATCAAGGCCGCGCCAAGTAAATCGACGAAGCCTTCACCCGCGCGCACGGTGAAGCATTGCTCGAGGGTAGCGACGTCGAACCGATGGTCAGCACGGCCGAGCGCCGCCTCCGCTTCACGGGCCAGTGCGGGAATACGCAGGCTTAGCTGCTCGGCATACGGTGTCAGCACCAGCGCGCGGCCAGCCTGCAACAACAGGCGATCGCCCGTCGCCATGCGCAGGCGCGAAAGCGTGCGGCTCATGGCAGAGACACTGAGATTCAGGCGCCGGGCCGCACCGGTGACGCTACGTTCACTGAGCAATGCATCCAGCGCAGTCAGGAGGTTGAGATCGACACGTGACATGCGGCCAGAATAATCGAAAACCCTTCCGGCTATGGCGTCTGGTGCAATCGTGGATTGTCGGCCAGGCGTCTGGTGCAAAGCACGGGCTCTTCCGACAATACACGGCATCCCCTGCGCATAACGGAGAATGCCTTGTCCAACACGCCCAACCACATACCCACCGTTTTGCTGATCGGCGCCTCACGGGGCCTTGGTCATGCCATGGCGGCCGAGTTTCTCAAGAAGGGATGGAATGTCGTGGGCACGGTCCGCGCCGGCAACAACCGGACACTCTTGCACGATCTTGCCAATGCACATCCAGACCGGGTCACCATCGAAACGCTGGACATCACGCGGCCCGAGCAGATCCGGGCCCTGGGCGAGCGCCTGTCCGGCCGGACGTTCGATGTTCTGTTCGTCAATGCGGGGACGACCAACCCGGATCCAACGCAGACCATCGGCGAGGTATCCACCGAGGATTTCGTGGCGCTCATGATGACCAATGCGCTCAGCCCGATGCGCGTAGTCGAAAGTCTGGCCCATCTTGTTCCGCCGGCTGGGCTGATCGGGATCATGTCGTCAGGGCAAGGCAGCATTGCCGACAATGAATCCGGCCAGCGCGAACTCTATCGTGGCAGCAAAGCGGCACTGAACCAGTTCATGCGCAGCTTCGCTGCGCGCCAGGCGCACACGCCCTTAGCCATGCTGCTGGTCGCCCCCGGTTGGGTGCGCACCGACCTCGGCGGACCTGAGGGACGATTGTCGATCGAGGAGAGTGTTCCGGGCGTCGTGAACGTGATTCTGAACAAACTGGGGCGTCCCGGCCTCGAGTATCTCGACTACCGCGGCAGGACTGTCCGCTGGTGATTGGGATGGACTGTTATGGGGAAGCGGCTTTGCAAGTGCTTGCCGCACGAAGCTAGAGCCGTGGGCCGCAACCGGGAGTTGGACTGCGGACATCGGTGTCCGCTCGCCACGACTTCCACGCCTGATTTGCGCGACAGCGTATGGCTAGCGATCCGATCGCTCAACGACGACCTCGCTAACCTGCAGCACCGGTGCGATGTCGGTGTAGTTCGCAATGTCGCCTAGGATCTCGGCGCCATGCTCCTGCATGGCGGCCTGGAAGCCCTCGGCCGAATCACAGATCAACGCGCACATCGCCACGAAGGCAGGCGGTGTACCGGGCGCTCCACCGGCCAAGCCCTTTTCGACGGTGTAGTAAGCGCAGGCGCTGCCCAACCTGGCCTTCACCATCGGCATGTGCCGGTCGCGGTAATAGGTGTGGTCGAAGCGCGCTCCTTCGGTGTACGGGTACATCACGGTGACCTTGATCATGCGGTTCTCCTTGCCATCATTGACGTCGTCGCCCTGCGATTCTCGTGAGTGCCGATGATCATACCGGCTTGCGGTCGACGAGGCTTAAGACCTCCGTTCGGGGCGACCGGACAGACCGTTACATCGGCATGCTCAGTCCTGCAGGTCTCAATGCTGCTGGGAGAAAACAGCCGACGACGCCAAAGAGCCGGTCGTCATCTTCGCCGGCAGCTATTGGCACAAGCGCTGCCGCGCGCTAACCGACTTTGCTCGGGCGTCGGTGCAAATTTCGGATTTGGGCGGCGGCGGTGCGGGCCAACGAGGTTTGCCGCTATTGGCCGAAGGAAACCATTCGGCCCATGGATGGGCTTGCACGCAAAGTTGGGCGGTCACGGCGATCTGGCAGAGGCATCAAATGCAGACTTGGCGAGATGTCTGACCATCAAGTCAACGAATGCAGACAAGCGGTTAAGCCGCCTCAAGTCACGGTGGTAGCCCATCCAGATCTCGCGATGCGGCGGTTCCGCGTCCAGCTCCAGCCGGCGGATACCGTGGGTCTGGTCACCCAGCGGGCGCGGCAGCACCGCAATGCCCATTCCCATCGCGCACATCTGCGCTTTGACGTTTCGATTGTTCGAATGCAGCGGGACTCCTGCATTCGGAAACATTTCCCTCAGCCACGCCGTATCCGGAAACGACCCGCTTAATACATCCGGCGTGATCAGCCGATATCCGCTGCCGTCGCCAGCGACCGGCGCGGGCCCGGTGGCAGACACGTAGACGCCATAGCGCATCTGGAGCAACCGCCGCTGGACGATGTCCTGCTCCTCGAACGGCACAATGCGAAACGCCACATCAGCCTCCCGTTGCGCCAGGTTGAACAGGCGCGTTCCGGTAAGCACCTCAATCTGGACCTGGGGGTATTTGGCCGCATACGCCGCCAGCACCGGCGGCAACACGTAGGCGCCGAACCAGTCGGCGGAAGTCACGCGTAGCGTGCCGTCGAGCGCTTGTTGCTTCCCGGCGAGTCTGCGCTCCATCGCCAACGCGCCCTCTTCGATCTGCTCGGCAAGAGGAAGCACTCCCATCCCTTCTTCAGTCAGAACGAAACCGTCGGCCGTCCGCTGAAACAGCACCTGCCCTGTGGCCTCTTCCAAAGCGCGCAATCGCCGGCCCACGGTTGGGTGGCTCACGCGCAGAGCCCGCGCAGCGGCACCGAGCGTGCCCGTGCGGGCGACCGCAAGAAAGACCCTCACATCACTCCACTCCATGCCATCCCTTACAAAACTGAACGGACGGTGTTCATTATATTCAGTTGATGAACAGTATCGAACGTTGCGAGACTACGCTCCATCGCCGCCGAACGATCGGCTGCAGTCAACGGCGTGGTGGGCTCCGTTCAAGCTGGGCCTGACTTTCTGGAGAAAGCAAAGCAAATGGAAATCGGAATCATCGGCCTGGGTGCGATGGGCCGGGAAATTGCACGCAACCTGGCTGCGGCCGGCCACAAGGTTGTCGCATGGAATCGCTCGGGCGGCAGCGTCGCAGGCGTGCGAATGATGGATACGCCAATGCAGGCCTTGCAAGCCGACATGGCATTGACCATGTTGTCCGACGACTCTGCCATTCGCAGCGTGCTGATGGAAGGCGATCTTCTGGCGCAGGCAAAGCCTGGCTTGGTGCATGTGGTGTCGTCCACGATCTCGGCTGCGTTTTCAGAAGAGCTGGCGGATCATCATCGCGCCCGCGGCATCGCCCTTGTCGCAGCGCCGGTACTCGGACGGCCCGATGTCGCTGCGCGGGCCGAGCTCAACATTCTTGCCGCCGGTGACCCGGCTGCGATCGATAAGGTCATGCCTGCGCTGGAGGTGATCGGTAAGCGCATCTGGCAGATGGGCGACGATCCGCGCATGGCGTATGCCGCCAAATTGGCGTGCAACATGATGATCAGCTTCGCGATCGAAGCGATGGCCGAAGCGGTGGTGCTGACCGAAGCGCATGGTGTGCCGCGGGAACGCTTTCTGGGGCTGATTCTCGGCACCTTGTTTGGCTCTCGCCCCTACCAGACCTACTCCGGCAACATCATCAAGAACGAATATCCGCCAGGCTTCAAGGCGACACTGGGCCTGAAGGATCTGCGGCTGGCGAGAGAAGCCGCACGGAACGCCAACGGCGAGCTACCTATGCTCGACATCGTTTATGCGCGCATGCAGGACGCTGTGGATGCCGGCTACGGCGACCAGGATTGGTCGGCGATGGCCAGAGCCACCTTGGATGGGAAATGACGTAGGTGGCCATATTGCTGTCAACCCAAACCGCACTCCGCTGCGCCGTTTTGACGCCAATGCGGACACCGATACAGAAAAGACAATCATGAAATATCGACATCCAATGACCAAGCTGTTTGTCTTCTGCAGCCTTCTGGCCATGTCCCTGCTACTGCAGTCTGCAGCGCACGCGGCCGCTCCCTTTGCACGTACCTCAGCGCCAGGCTTTTACCGTTTCATGTTGGGTGGTTATGAGATCACCGCACTCAATGACGGCACGCTGGAATTGCCGGTTGACCAGTTTCTGACGAACACCACACCGCAAAAGGTCAACGAAACGCTGGCAGAGGATTACCTGCAAAGTCCGCTCGAAACGTCCTACAACGCCTTCCTGATCAATACGGGCGCCAAACTGATTTTGATCGACACCGGCGCAGGCAACATCTTCGGCCCGCACCTGGGGAGGCTGACAGCCAACATGAAGGCATCGGGTTACGCGCCGTCCCAGGTGGATGAAATCGACATCACGCACATGCACGCAGACCATATTGGTGGGCTGACGTCGGATGGAGATATGCGCTTTCCCAATGCGATCGTCCGCGTCGATCGTCGTGAGCTGGATTACTGGCTGAGCGAGGCGAACATGGCCACGGCGCCAGAGGGCAATCGCGGCGACCAAAAGGGCAGCTATCGCCGTGCGATGACGATCATGGAGCCCTACATCAGAGCAGGCCGCATGCGTCCGTTTGACGGCGCGCAAGAGTTGAGTCCCGGCATCCATGCGTACCAGAGCGCTGGACATACACCTGGGCACGTGGGTTACATGATCGAGAGCCAGGGGAATCGCTTGATGGTCGTGGGCGACATCGTGCATGTCGCGGCCGTTCAGTTTGAAGATCCGACGGTCACCGTTTCGTTCGATAGCGACAGCCAGTTAGCCGAACAGGAACGCATCAAGGAATTCACGCGCATCGCCAACGACAAGATACTTTTCGCCGCCGCTCACGTGCCTTTTCCGGGACTCGGGCATTTGCAAGCGGATAAGCATGGCTTCCGTTGGATTCCCATCAATTACTCGGCCGGGAAATAGTCTCATCACATGCAGCGGTCCGAACGCTCGACGATGACCTCGCTGATCTGGACCACCGGCACGACGTCGGTGTAGTTGGCGATGTCGCCCAGAGTCTCGGCGTGGTGTGGTCGGACAGCGGCGTCGGAACCTTCGGCCAAATCCGACAGACCGTTACATCGGTGCAGATTTCGGCTTTGATTGAGGCGGCGGTATAGGGTTGAGCCGGGGCTCGCATCGCTGGCCGGGTTGGCCTAGCGATGCGGGTCGTTGAGGCTGGCAGTTATTGGCCGAAAACGGATGTTGACCGCCCGACTTCTGAATAGCTGTTTCCGATCCTGAAGGGGCACTCAGGTTACTGGAACCGACGTGATACCTTGCAGCGAGCACTGCCCCTCCTCGACGAGAACGCCTAGCACGCACCTTCGGCAGTCACGATCGAGCCGGCTCGTGGCAGTTCAACATCCATTGCACACCGAAGCGATCCGTCAGTTTTCCGTAGTAGTCCCCCCACGGCTGCATGCCGAGTGCAGTCGTCACGAGGCCTCCTGAACTCAACGCACTGAACAGCTGATCGGTCGATTGCCTGCTGTCCATCGCCAGATGGTGCGCGGACCCTCGCATCGGCTCTGCGTCATCATTGTCCGAAGCATAGAAGGCGATGCCATCCCCTTCGAACTTGGCGTGCATGACCTTGCCCCGCATTGCCTCGCTCTTGGGCGGCATGGAGTCTGCGCCGTATCGCACCATCTCTACAATCCGGCCCAGCCCGCATGCCTCATAGAAGCGCAGAGCCTCCTCGCAGGCATCGGTAAAGAATAGGTAATTTGAAAGCAGCATCAAGCACTCCACGTAGAAGGCCAAGCTCGCCGAGTCAGCCCGCGAGTTGCGCATTGGTCAACGCCACACCGCCAATTCCCCACGCACCGTCCACCGCGTGAACCACGTTCACCCAGATGCGGTCCTTGGGCTGCTTCTCGCCCGACATCAAATGGATGATCTCAGTGGCCTCTTCGATATACCCCAATTGAATCTCACGGGTGTTGAATGCAAACGACGGAACTTTCCACTCAATGAATACAACGGCGGCTTCCTTCGATCCGGAAAACGTGTGCTCCTTTGGCACGACGTTGATTGATCCGACGATGTTCGGCGTAATGGCCGAGTTCCCCGTCAGTCCGTGCCACTTGAGCATGGCATCGGAAAGCCGGGAAAAAGCTAGCGTTTCCTGGCCCTGTGGGAGAACGCCTTCGGTGAGAGTGAGGGTGAGCGGCATGAGATTTCTCGAGTCAGAGGGTTGCGGCGTCAGAAGCGATTTCGCCCGTCAATCGAATTTCGAATAACGAACGTGATGCCAATGTAGATAACGAACGTTATTCCGTCAACTACAATCTGAACTGCTGAAGGGAGGATTTCAATGTCACGAGCCGAACAAAAGGCGCTCACGCGTCAGCGCATTCTTGAAGGATCAGGGCGTGCGTTTCGCAAGGGTGGATACGCGGGAACGGGAGTCGACGCTCTGGCCAAAGAGGCGGGCGTCACGTCTGGCGCCTTCTATGTCCACTTCGACTCCAAGGGCGACGTTTTCCGTGAGTCGCTGAGACAAGGAATGGACGATTTGCGAAGAGGTGTCCTTCACTTCCAATCAGAGCATGGGCGCGCCTGGTGGCCAGAGTTTGTGCGGTTCTATCTCAACGCAAAGCGAACCTGCGACCTGTCGGAAAGCTGCACGCTGCAGACGTTGCCGACTGAAGTGGCTCGCTCCGATCAGGAGTCGCGCGCCGCCTTCGAAGTGGCATTGCGCGAAGTTGCACAGACTGTCGTAGATGGCCCCGCGTCGCCCCGCGTCCCACGGAACCTTGAAGCAGCGTGTTCAGCCTTGGCTTCCTTAGTAGGCGCGGTGACACTCGCACGTGCGGTTGGAAGCCCGACCTTTGCAGATCAGATTGCGAATGCGGCCGAGTCGGCGCTGCTGGGCTCAGTTCGACCCAGGTAAGTTTGCTTGCCGGAAAACGGCTGAAACACGCAGCGGGCTTCGCGCCCGCGCAGCCGTGGAGCCTATGGCCCATGGGTAAGACGGGCGGCCGGTTAGTCGCCCTTTTTTTCGCACTGCTCGCCACAGAGATGATTGACAAGCACTGCCAATCCGAACCTATGGCCAAAGGCAGACCCGGATTTTCATTTCACAAGCGACAGCCGCAAAACTTCGCTAACGTGCCGCCGATACGCAGCCGCAGTCCAGCCGCGCTTGACCACCAGATCATCCCAAGTCGCAGATGAGGTGAGTGACCAAATAAGATCCGCAGCGGCAGTGACCGAAATCCCATCACGGAGTTTGCCGTCTGCTTTGATACGGGCGGCAACAACACGGCAGCCTTCCAGGCGATCGCTTTGCCGGTCTTCCCATGCTTGCTCCGCATCGGGATCTTGCCGCCGCAGAAGTTCAAAGGCATCTGCAAGCGGCTTGTACGCGGGGCACAGTCGAGCCTGTCGGTCCACAAGGGCCAGCAGTGCCGCAAGGCCGTTCTCAGCCGCCCTGATGCGCGCCTGCTCTTGAACAATCCCCCGCTTGCCGTCCACATATCGAAGCAGCGCGACGAACAGATCCGCCTTGTTCTCAAAGATCAGATACAGCGCTTGGCGCGACAGGTCTGCCTGCTTGGCAATTTGACTCATCGTGATGCTGGTAGCGCCGCCCTCGATGAGCGCCAATGTGGCTAGCAGAATCCGGGCGCGCGTCGTTGGTTCTGGACTTGACACTGTGTAAACTCCAACTTAGTTTACACAGTGTAAAGCGGCGTTCTCCTTTTGAGAATGGCCCAACTGGAGAACACCATGCAAGTACACATATTTCGAGGCCAAGGTCGCGTATTCGGGTTCACGTTGGATAAGCGCGGCACGAACCTGCCCGAGCGGCACGGCCCGTGGAGCCCGTTCAAGGTGCTCGACATGCACCCGGACGAGCCGCACCGTGGCGTCGACGTGAACGCGTGCCTGGACGATATCGAGCAGTACGGATTCCACCTCACCGACGCACACGAACGAATTACGCACTTGAATGTGGCTTAGCTGCGACGCTAACGGCAGCCCCCCGGGGGGCGCAGGCGTTGGGTGTGTCGTCAGGCTCGATCCGACGCGCTCAAAGATCCAACCGCTCGACGATGACCTCGCTGACCTGGACCACTGGCACGATGTCGGTGTAGTTGGCGATGTCGCCCAGAATCTCGGCGCGGTGCGGTTGGATGGCGGTCTCGTAGCCTTCGACTGAATCACAGACAAACCCACACATCGCCACGAAGGCGGGCGGTTCACCGGGCACCCTCCCCGTCAAGCCTTTGTCGATGGTGTAGTAGGCGCAGGCGCTGCCCAACCTCGCCTTCACCATCGGCATGTGCCGGTCGCGGTAATAGGTGTGGTCGAAGCGCGCTCCTTCGGTGTACGGGTACATCACGGTGACCTTGATCATGCGGTTCTCCTTGCCATCAATGGCGTAGTTGCCCTGCGATTCTCGTGACAGCGAATGATCATAGCGGCTTGCGGCTGACGGAGCCCGAGGCTTCTGCTACGGCCAGGCAGACCGCTACACCGGCAAGTTCATCGTCCCGCAGGCCGACGACGCCAAAGAGCCGGTCGTGATTTCCGCTGGCAACCATCGGCACAAGCGCACCTGCGCGCTGACTGACTTCGCGCGGGCGTGGTGCAGAGTTCGGATTTGATTGAGGCAGGGGTGTGGGAGACGGGATGGGGTTCGCATCGCCAACGGGGTTGGCGGCCGGAACACCACAGCGATTCCCCTAGCCCTGCGAACGCGCAAGATTGCCTCAAACGCCACCTGTTACGAGGAAAGTGGCAAACCCAATGTTTCGGCAATCGTGCGCGCGGCCTCTGCAGGGCCGAGAGCGGAGGTATCAATGACGATTTCCCCTTTCGGCATCGCCCGCTCGGACGCTTCAAACTGCGGGCGCAATTCACGCAGAAGGTCCACCGACTGAAGCTTTCCAAAAGCAGCTCGGCTCGGTGCCATAAGACGTTCCTCTTGTACGGCTGCAGGGACGGTCAGTTGGACAAAATGGGTACTGCCACCGGCGGCGCTCACGCTCCCCACCACCCGCCTGTCGAAGCCTTCGACGACCGTCGGCTCAGGCGCAAACGTGAAGATGAGAGATCGCTTAGCCATTGCCGCCTCGCGCATCACGTCGAGCCACATTTTTTCGCGCAGCCTCACAAACTGCTCGGTTCCGAAAGGAAACACCGCTGCGACGGCATCGACCACCAAGTGGTTGTGGAAGACGGCGTAGCCGGTCATGCGCCCGAGTTCCTTCGCAATGGTCAGCTTTCCAGAAGCGACGGGGCCATGGATAAAGACAAGTTTCATGCTGCCGAAAATGGTTAGAAGACCGGCCACTCGAAAGTCAGGTTCTGGCCGATAGCGATCGATGATGGCCTGCCTACGACTGTCAACTTCCGACTGCGGCCGGTCGTAAGATCGCGGTCCCTTCGCCGCTTCTTGAAGTGCTGAGGTCATCCGACGGCCGGTCTTTTTGGGCGGGCATCGGCCAACACAGTCAACAGCTTCGCAGAACCTTATCGACTTTGCATACACCGGGTCCCGAGTCATTGGATTTGAGGAAGCCGCGTCAGAGAGAGATTGCGCCAGAAGCCGCTTGTATTGCCGCAGCAATCTCGTCTTCGCTGCGCCCCCCATTGATGGCAATGCCTCCCCCAAGACGAAGTGCGGAACCGAACGTACACCGGCATTGGCAGACTTGTACGCTTCCGCTTCGACGCGATGGAGCTGTTCAGGATCAAGAGCGATAGCCCGAGCCTGATCGCGGTCAAAGCCGTAGTCAGCGGCAATGTCGGCCAGCACGTCCGTATCGGCGATATTCTTCGCTGCGATGAAATAGGCATGGGTGATAGCAACTGCGAGCCTGTGCTGCGTGTTAAGCCCAGCGGCTGCCAGAATCACGGCATGGGCAGCTTGAGTCGGATAGGTCCAGAGCTGGCGGCTAAGATCCAAGACGAAGCCCGAAGCGCGAGCTTCTCCTTCGGGGCGAGCAAAGGCGACCTTCGGATCGGTTATGCCGTAGCGCGAGCGCAGCAAATCAGGAATGTAGAGGCCGCCTGCCGGCGCATCTGGCAGTAGCAGGACTGGATGCTGCCGAATGTCAACGGCCAGGTTGGGGAAACGCTCCGCCAGCACTTTGTCGAGACGATGGTGCCCGACGATGCACCACGGGCATGTGATTTCGGTATAGGGGTCTATTTGCATAACCATGTCCTCGTGACCTGATCTTCGCGCTATGAATGTGAGGTCAGTTCGGCGTTCCGCACGCTCGTCAGGTCTGCGAGGTCAAGCGGCAGGAATGCGCGGCGGACAAAATGGAGACGGATTGATTTGATCCTGGACGATTCGGTCCTGAGTTGGCCTGCCCTTCGGATCAGTCCAGACCAGTTTTCCCGGTTGCCCAATAGACCTTGGCACGCAGGCGTGACTTTTCGACTCCGTGCGTCTTCAAAACTCGGCTCACATGCTGAATCGACGACGCTTTTCCGGTGACGACGAAATTGTTTTCGGATGGTTGGCCGAATGCAAGAATGGCCTCCGAAACTTCGCGGAGGTGCGCTTCATCAGGATGGCGCGGAACCAAAAGAGCACGCAGACCAACCTCTTCAAGTACAGAGGCAGATTCGTCTCGATCATTGACCTCAAAAATGAAGTGCCCTTCTTTGCCGGTCCGCTGCAAGGCCAAGGCAAGGCCAAACGATGTCTCGTCTCCAAACAAGACCGTGGGAGATTTGAGTTCGCTCATATCCAGCGACGCACGTGGCCCGAAAAATTGCCGTTCGTCACCGACCTGAGCACGCTCGGCCCACACACTGCCGGGACCTATACCGTGGCAATACGCCAAGAATCGCGTTGCGCCGGTTTGTTGATTCCACTCGATAGGCGTGTAGGTTCTCGCAGCAAGCCCTTCGTCAAGCTTCATCTGGAGCTTGTCGCCGAGCGACCAGGCGCTTCCCTTTAAAGCATCGCCCTGAAAATCGAATAGGCGAAACCTCTCCGACAAACGTGAGATTCCTACAATGCGCGCCGGCCGCATCCAGAGCCGCGTGATCGTCCGTTCGATCAAGCCGGCTCGGCGGCTGGCAACCGGCTTATCTTGTGCAGGGTGAGCGTGGGTGATTGTCATCGGAGTGTTTCTCCAGAGCCTTGTCGAGACGTTCCTGCGTCAATGGTTGGCGATGCCTGGCGCGGCACGCACGAATTTCTTGTCGGTCACTTGATCAACCAAGAACTTCGCAAGATTGCCTCTTGAGAGCTTCGTGCTGAGTTTGGTTTTTCCATACCAACCCACATCCACGCTGCCATCGGCAGGGCCATCCTTGAGGTTTGGGATGCGTACCAGTGTCCAGTCCAAGTCCGAATTGGCGATCAATTCGCCAGTCGCTTTGATGTCCTCATACCCCTTACGCGCGATCACCTTGAACAACAGCGCGAACGCATGGGTCTTGAAGGCAAACCCATCCTTGGGATCACGATAGGCAGCCGTAGAAATCTGGATGAGACGGCGCACGCCTGCGTGCTTCATCGCGGCGATGATGTTGGTCAAGCCGTGCATGACCGGCTTATCGCCTTGCACCTTAAGACTGTTGGGGCCAAGGGCGCTGATGACCGCATCGGCATCTTGAACGCACTTCGCAATGGCGCTTTGGTTTTGCAGGTCGCCGACGACAATCTCGACCCTTCCCGCGAACGACGCGAGTTTCTTTGCGTCGCGCGTATAGACCGACAGGCTGTAACCCCGCTTCAAGGCGTCCTCGATGATGTGCGCACCGGTCGGCCCCGTTGCACCGAACAGCGCGATTTTTTTCCCGGCCATGAGGTCACGCAGCCTTCGCCAACAAGGCTTTGATGGCCGTTTCGGTGTTGGTGAGTGCTGCCGTCACCGCATCGGGTCCGAAAACCGTGCCTTCGACACGCACCACTTCAACATCGGTCAGGCCGATGAAACCGAGCAGGTGCAGCAAGTAGTTGGTCTGAAAGTCGAACGGTGCCCAAGCACCTTCCGAGAACACGCCGCCGGCAGCGGTAACGAGATAGACCTTCTTGCCGGTCAGCAGCCCCTTCGGCCCGGTATCGCCGTAGCCGAAGGTGACGCCAGGCCAGGTGACGTGATCAAACCAAGCCTTGAGCTGCGAGGGCAGACCGAAGTTGATCATGCCCGAACCGAGCACGATCACATCGGCGGCCTTCAATTCATCGACCAGCTCTTGCGCGACCCTCACCGCCTCGGCCTGTTCGGGCGTGCGATCTTCGGGCGACATGACCCGGCCCTGGATGTAGGCCGGTGCGATATGGGGCGGAGGATTCGCGGCAAGGTCGCGCACAGTCAGCGGGCCGCCCATGCGGGCTTCGATACCCTCTGCGATTTCGGTTGCGAAGCGGGTGGAAAGGCTGTCAGCCCCGCGCGGGCTGGACGTGACAAGCAGGGTGCGGCTCATGGCGGCTCCTAAGTATAAAATAAGAACTAAGTCAGTTAATTGACCTGACTTACCAATTCATACGCAGGATGGTATGGTTCCTACCCTGTCCTCACAAGAAGGCACACGCATGTCACCTAGTCACATCGAGCTACCTGCCGATATGCCTGCACCCGATGCCGGCGGTTGTGTGGCAACCCGCGAGATATTGGATCGCATTGGCGACAAGTGGAGCCTCTACATCGTCGCCATGCTGGCCAATGGCCCACAGCGTTTCAACGAGTTGAAGCGCAGCATCGAGGGCATTTCGCAGCGAATGCTAACGCTGACCTTGCGCGGGCTGGAGCGCGATGGACTGATCACGCGAACGATGTTTCCGACCATTCCTCCGCGCGTCGATTACGAACTCACTGACATGGGAAGAACGCTGTTGGAGCCCGTCATGGCGTTGGTCAACTGGGCGAACAAGAACCAAGTCGCCATTGCCGAGGCGCATAAACGTTTTGACGAGGAACCGGAGCCAGATCAGGTCTTGGTTCAGGGCGTTGTCTACCAGCGTCGATAAACGAGTCTGTGCCCTAGGCTTGAGCGCACGCAGCAGCGAAATCCAACTGCGGGTCCGCGTCAGGGAAGACACAAACACCCGCCCCTCTAGCGCCCGCTCCCTCCCCTGCAAATACCTCAATTTCCGCCCCATCCGGCTCCGCCCCGGCGAAGAGATCGACAAGATGCCGCATCCTCTCCAGATAGATCACGTCGGCCGGCGGCTCCATCGCCCAGGCCGGCGCCGGGCTGATCTTCACTTGCGCCAGCTTGATGCAGCATAATTTCGAACGATTTTCAATTGGGTTCCAAACCCTCGCACCACAATGCCTTACGTCGTTACCGAATCCTGCATCCAATGCAAATACACCGACTGCGTCGCTGTCTGCCCCATGGACTGCTTCCACGCCGGCCCGAATTTCCTGGTGATCGATCCGGATGAATGCATCGATTGCTCGATCTGCGTGCCAGAGTGTCCAGTGGGCGCGATCTATCCGGCGGCCGAGGTGCCGGCAGATCAGCAGGACTTCATCGCTTTGAATGCCCAACTCTCTCGCCGGGCGGACTGGCCCCGCCTGACCAAGGTGCAGCCGCCAATGCCCGATCATGCGCACTGGGCGCAAGTGAAGGACAAGCGCGATGTTTTGGTCATTGCGCCCGACTGATTCGACGCTTACCTCGCACACGACCTCTCCATGACCGAACGCATCCTGCTCAATATCGACGCCGGCGTAGCCGAAGTCCGGCTCAACCGCCCCGAGAAGATGAATGCCATCGACCCGGCCATGTTCGAAGCGCTTGTCAGCGTTGGTGAACGCCTGATGAACGAGGCGGATCTACGCGCCGTGGTGCTGTCCGGAGAAGGGCGCGCCTTCTGCGCGGGGCTGGACATGGGGAGCATGGCGAGCCTGGGCAGCAACGATGTGGGTTCGGACATCGGCGCCGGCCGTCTTGCCAAGCGCACGCATGGGGCCGCCAATCTGCCGCAGTACGCTTGCACGGTATGGCGCGACCTGCCGGTGCCGGTGTTGGCCGCGGTGCATGGTGTCGCTTACGGCGGCGGTTTGCAGATTGCGCTGGGCGCGGATGTGCGCTACGTGGCGGCCGACACGCGCCTGTCGGTCATGGAAATCAAATGGGGCTTGGTGCCCGACATGGGCGGCATGGCACTCACGCGCGGTCTGGTTCGCCCAGACCGATTGCGCGAACTGATCTATAGCGGCCGCGTCGTTAATGGCGAAGAAGCCTGCACCTTGGGCCTGGCGACGCACGTCGTGGACGATCCGCGCGCTGCAGCGCTGGCGGCAGCCCGCGACATTGCGCAGAAGAGCCCCGATGCCATCCGCGCCGGCAAGCGCCTGATGCGTGTTGTGGAAGACGGCGACACCGCGGCCATTTTGCTGGCCGAGTCGGTCGAGCAAGATCGACTGATCGGCGCGGCCAATCAGCGCGAGGCGGTGCTGGCCGGCATGCAGAATCGCGCGCCGGTTTTTCAGCCGGCCGCGAAGTTCGCGGAGAAATAACCCCGCGCGGTAGGTTCAGGCGACGGCGTGCTTGCCGCCCATCGAGGCGCGCATGGCGTGCGAACGGCTGACCACCTCGTCGCGCAGCTTCACGCGCAAACCCAGAGCAAACGCCGTCTCGGCCACGAGGAATAGCGGGCCGATCACCAAGCCCGCGAGATCATCGACAAACGCCGGTTTGCGTCCTTCGTAGTAGTGACCAACAAACTGGATGATCCAGCCGATCACGAACAAGCCGATGCCCACTGACAACCAGGCCGCCGTCGAATGCGCGGCGACATGGTTGCCCACCCAAACGCATGCGGCGATCAACGCAAACATCACCACGCCGAAAATCGCGTCCAATCGCAGGTAGAACAGCGTCGTCAGCGCCAGCACGACCAGCGCGGGAGTCACGGCCACGCCTGACAGGTCTGCCAGCACAGGCCGAGACAGCAACACCGCGACCGCCAGCACAATTGCCGGAATGCCAACAAAGTGCGTGGCGATATTGCGGCCGTCCTGGTGGTAGGCGGCGTAGTTGGAAAGATGGTCAGACAGGGTCCGCATGAGGGCCTCCGGATTTTTGTGCGTTTGCAGCATGGACGCTCAAGCTGCACGCTCGTTATGATCGTTTCATCCTAGTCAGTGGATGGCACGTCGCTCTGTCGCGTAGCCGACAAATTCCACGTTTCCGAAGCGTTCCTCAGTCGCCTCTCAGCCTGCCCCTCATGGACCACCCCGTCGCCACATCCGGCACGCTGGACGCCGCCCCGTACCGCGGACGCCTGCACGCCAGCAGCTGGTTCGGCACGTTGGAGGCCGCCTTGCAGGACGCATTGATCGACATTGCCTCCGTCCGCCGCCTGGGTGCTGGCGAGATCCTTTTCCAGCGTGGCGACGCGCCCGACGGCCTGTACTGCGTGGTGGAAGGCACGATTCGCATCGGCGCGACGAGTGCGGACGGCCGCGAAGCGCTGCTGGCCGTGCTGGAACCTGTCAACTGGTTTGGCGAGATCGGCGTGTTCGATCGCCAGCCCCGCACGCATGACGCCCGCGCCGACGGCAATACGACGTTGCTCCACATGCCACAAGCGGCGCTGATTGCATTGCTGGATAGCTCACCGGCGCTGCTGCATGCGTTTGCCTTGTTGCTGACCCACAAGCTACGCCTGACTTTCATCGTGCTCGAAGAGACCGCCCTGCTGCCCGCCCCCGTGCGCGTGGCGCGGCGCCTGCTACTGATGGCCGAGGGCTACGGCGACCTCCGCCTGGGCACGCGGCGTGTGCTGCACGTGCCACAGGAGCGGCTTGCGCAATTGCTGGCGCTGTCTCGCCAAACCGTGAACCAGGTTTTGAAGGATTTCCAGGCGCGCGGCATCCTCAGGCTGGCGTACGGAGAAATCGAACTGCTGGACTTTTCGAGCCTCCAGCAACTCGCATATGAGGGAGCAAGGGGGTGAAATTTCATCCAATACCCCTACATGCGATGGGATAGGACCAATCCTATAATGTGTTCCCACTCGCACATTCGCCCTTCGCATGGTGCGGAGTCGGCGATGCGAGTGTCCTTCAACGGAAGAGAAACATCATGCCCCGCCAGACCCCCATCGAGCGCTATCGCAACATCGGCATCTCGGCGCACATCGACGCCGGCAAAACCACCACGACCGAGCGCATCCTGTTCTACACCGGGGTCAATCACAAGATAGGCGAGGTGCATGACGGCGCGGCCACGATGGACTGGATGGAGCAGGAGCAGGAGCGCGGCATCACCATCACGTCTGCCGCGACGCACTGCATGTGGCGCGGCATGGCGGGGGATCGCCAGGAATACCGCATCAACATCATCGACACCCCGGGTCACGTCGATTTCACCATCGAGGTGGAGCGCTCCATGCGCGTGCTCGACGGCGCGTGCATGGTCTACGACTCCGTGGGCGGCGTGCAGCCGCAATCCGAAACCGTCTGGCGCCAGGCCAACAAGTACAAGGTGCCGCGCATTGCGTTCGTCAACAAGATGGACCGCATCGGGGCGGATTTCTTCCGCGTCGAGCGCCAGATGCGCGATCGCCTGAAAGGCAACCCGGTACCGATCCAGATTCCCGTCGGCGCGGAAGATCATTTCCGCGGCGTGGTCGACCTCGTCAAGATGAAGGCCATCGTCTGGGATGACGCCAGCCAGGGCGTCAAGTTCGAGTACGTCGACATCCCCGAAGAGCTGAAGGCCACCGCGCAGGAATGGCACGACAAGATGGTCGAAGCCGCTGCCGAGGCCGATGAAGCCCTGCTCGACAAATACCTTGGCGGCGAGACGCTCTCCGAAGCCGAGATCAAGCGCGCCCTGCGCCAGCGCACCATCGCCGGCGAGATCGTGCCGATGCTGTGCGGCTCCGCGTTCAAGAACAAGGGCGTGCAGGCAATGCTCGATGCGGTGGTCGACTATCTGCCCTCGCCGGTGGACATTCCGTCCATCCAGGGCCACGGCGAGAAAGACGAACCGCTTGAACGCCATGCCAGCGACAGCGAGCCCTTCGCCGCCCTCGCCTTCAAGATCATGACCGACCCGTTCGTCGGCCAGCTCGCGTTCTTCCGCGTGTATTCGGGCAAGATCAATTCAGGCGACACGGTCTACAACTCGGTCAAGGGTAAGCGCGAGCGCCTGGGCCGGATCCTGCAGATGCACGCCAACCAGCGCGAAGAGATCAAGGAAGTGCTGGCCGGTGACATCGCCGCCGCGGTGGGCCTGAAAGATGTGACGACCGGCGAAACGCTGTGCGACCCCGAGCACGTCATTGTGCTGGAGCGCATGGAGTTTCCTGAGCCCGTCATCAGCCAGGCTGTGGAGCCCAAGACCAAGGCCGACCAGGAAAAGATGGGCATCGCCCTGAACCGCCTGGCACAGGAAGACCCGTCGTTCCGCGTAAAGACGGATGAGGAATCCGGCCAGACCATTATTTCTGGCATGGGCGAACTGCACCTGGAAATCCTGGTCGACCGCATGAAGCGCGAGTTTGGCGTGGAAGCGACCGTCGGCAAGCCGCAGGTGGCTTACCGCGAGACCATCAAGAAGGCCGCTGAAGACGTCGAAGGCAAGTTCGTCAAGCAATCGGGCGGACGGGGCCAATACGGCCACGCGGTCATCACGCTGGAGCCGAACGACGGCAAGGGCTACGAGTTCGTCGACGAGATCAAGGGCGGTGTGATTCCGCGTGAATTCATCCCGGCGGTGGACAAAGGCATCCGCGACACGCTCAACACGGGCGTGCTGGCAGGCTACCCAGTGGTCGACGTCAAGGTGCGCCTGACCTTCGGCTCGTACCACGACGTGGATTCGAACGAAAACGCGTTCCGCATGGCCGGCTCGATGGCCTTCAAGGACGCCATGCGCAAGGCCGGCCCCATCCTGCTCGAACCGATGATGGCCGTGGAAGTGGAAACGCCGGAAGACTACATGGGCAATGTGATCGGCGATCTGTCGTCACGACGCGGCATGGTGCAAGGCACGGAAGACATTCCGGGCGGCGGCGGCAAGGTCGTGCATGCCGAGGTGCCGCTGGCTGAAATGTTCGGCTACTCCACCAACCTGCGTTCGCTCAGCCAGGGCCGCGCAACGTACACGATGGAGTTCAAGCACTACGCTGAAGCACCGCGCAACGTATCGGAAGCCGTGATGGCAGCCAAGAAGGTCTGACGTTTTTTTGCTTCCTCCGCTGCGGCCGCCGAGTGCGGCCGCAGCGCTTTTTGCGTTAGCCCGCAGGCAGGTTTTCTACGCAGAAATCGATAAACGCATGCACCTTCGCCGGCAGGTAGCGGCGCGACGGATACAGCGCGTACAGCGCAAAACGCTCGTCCGGCCAATCGGGGAACAAATCGACAAGCTGACCGTTGCGCAGCAGCGCTTCTGTACCGAGCGCCATCACCTGGGCAATGCCCGCGCCGGCCACGCAGGCCGCGTGCATCGTGCGCACGTCCGACACCATCAACCGTCCGGCGGGCCGGATCTCGATGCGCTCCTTCTGGCGCCAAAACTCCCATTCGTACGGGCGCCCCGTCACCGGGTTGTAGAACAGGATGCGTTCGTGTGAGGGGACATCGCGCGGATGCGCCGGCCTTCCGCGGCGCGCGATGTAATCCGGCGACGCCACCGTCACGATGCGCGTCTCGACCAGCTTGCGCGCCACGAACGAACCCACGGGCGGCGGCCCGAAACGGATAGCCAGATCAAACCCGTCGGCCACCAGATCGCCTACGTCGTCCCGCATGATGAGTTCAAGCGACAAGTCAGGATGACGATCGAGAAAACCCGCCACCGGTGTCGCCAGTGCCATCCGCGAGAAAAACGGATCGACATTCACCCGCAAACGCCCTTGCACCGCGCCAACTGCACCCGAGGCCATCGCTGCGGCATCGGCGATGCCCGTCAGGTGTGGGCTGACCTGTTCGTAGAGACGGCGGCCTTCGTCGGTGAGCGTAAGCGAACGCGTCGTCCGCTCAATCAGGCGCACGCCGATGCGCGCTTCCAACCGGCTGACCGCGCGGCTTACTCCGGATGGCGACAACCCCAGCGCATCGGCCGCGCGCACGAAGCTACCGCTTTCCGCCACGGCCGCCAGCAGCGTAATGCCCGAGAACAATTGCCCATCGAACGTCATGCAATCCCTTCCCTTCCGTGGTTATTGCGGGAGTTTTTTCACGAATGATTTGCATGGTACGCACTTTATTCAAAGATCGGCAATCGGCACCATGGCCGTCCATCGTTCATGGCAACCGAAGGAGCCACACATGCAACAAACATTGAAGACGCAGGGTGTTTCCATTCCCAGGCTGGGCCTCGGCACATTTCGCGTGGCGAACAACGTATGCCAACCCGTCGTCGAGAGCGCGCTGGCGCTGGGTTATCGGCACATCGACACCGCGGCGATGTATGCCAACGAAGATGCCGTCGGCGCGGCCATCGCCGCCTCGGGCCTGCCGCGTGAAGAGGTGTTCGTCACCACCAAGGTCTGGCATGACCAGCTTGCGCCGCGCGCCGTTCCTCTGGCGTTGGAGCAAAGCCTTGCCAAGCTGAAACTCGATTACGTCGACTTGTATCTCGTCCACTGGCCCGCGCCCGGCATGGACATGGCGGCAACGATGGAAGCGATGATGACGCTGCGTGAAAGCGGTCGCGTGCGGGCCATTGGCGTGTGTAATTTCAACCTGCCGATGCTCAAGACCGCCATCGACACGATCGGCACACCCCTCGCGTGCGTGCAGGTGGAATACCACCCGTTTTTGGACCAATCGGCGCTGCTGCGCTACCTGCGCGGCAAGGGCATTCCGCTTACCGCCTACGCGCCGCTGGCACAAGGGCGCACGGCCGAAGATGCCACGCTGCAGGCGATTGGCCGCAAGCATGGCGCTTCGGCATCACAGGTGGCCATTGCATGGTTGCTGGAGCAACCTGACGTGATCGCCATCCCCAAGGCCCAGCGGCGTGAAAGCCAGCAGGCGAACCTTGACGCGCTGCGTCTGCGCCTGGATGACGCAGACCGTGTCGCCATTGCCGCCTTGCCGAAGACGCTGCGTTACGTACGGCCAGCCTTCGCGCCCGATTGGGATGCCGTGCCAGCCTAACGCAGCCACATCAGCCACGCGTACACGATGCCCGCCGCAGCCAAGAGAAACGGCATCGAGTACGCGTGAAACACCCACCAAGCACGACGGTCACCCAGCATGCGTAACGCAATCAGGTTGGCCAATGACCCGATCAGCGTGCCAAATCCGCCCACGCTGACCGCAAAGGCGATCATCGGCCAGTCATGCGAATACTCGGCCAGCAGGATCGCCGCCGGCACGTTGCTGATGATTTGCGACACGCCAATGCCCGCCCAGTACAGGTGCATGGGATTGTTCAACGCCAGCGCATCCAGCGCCTGCCGCACGATGCCAAGCTGCGCTACCAGTCGCAGATCAATGAACATCAGCATGAACACGAGCAGGAGGCCCCAGTCCACCCGGGCCAGCACATAGCGCGCGCCGATCAGGTACACCACGATCAACCCGGCCGCCGCCACCAGCGGATGGCCCAGATCGGTCAGCACCAGGAGCGGCACGTACAGCACGAGCGCCGGCACGAGCAGGCGCTTGTGCAATTCCACGTCGCCGGTTTCAGCGTGCAGATGGATTTCGTGCGAGGCAAACGCCAGCCACGTCACCAGCAGGAGCAAGACCATCAGCAACACGACCATCGGCGTCATCTGCCAGACAAATGCGCCAAACGACAGCCCGGATTGATGCCACAGGAAGAGGTTCTGTGGATTGCCAATCGGCGTGAGCGCGGAACCCGCGTTCACCGCCAGCGCCTCGAATATCACCAGCCGTGCCACCGGCAAGCGGGCGACCTGCCGCAAACCGACGGTGAGTGGCACGATCACGAACAGCGCCACATCGTTGGTCAATACAGTCGACAACACCGCCGAAGCCGCTACCAAGCTGAGCGCCAGCACACGCTCACTGCTGGCTACTTCTACGAGGCGCCGGCCGAGCAGTTGCAGCATGCCGCTGGCCTCAACCGCCTTGGTCAGGATGAGCAAACCGGCAAACGCGGCAATGGTGTGCCAATCAATCAGCGCCGGATATTCAACGATGCGCCGGGGTGCCGCGAGCGTCAGCGCGCCGCAGATGGCCAACAGCGACCAGAAGAAAACGTCTTGTTTAAGGCTGTGCCAGAACGGCGGGTGTTGCGACACGGCTTGCGCCATATGCGTGCGTGGCGGATCGCCGTTCATACAAAAGGGAAAGGAAACGTTAGCGCAAACGCGCACAAACCAGCCGGGCGCGGTTTGCCCGGCCGATTGTAGTGCGGCTGCCTCCTGCGCTCAATCGCAAACCGGGCGCGCGTTTGCGTGCCCGGCCTGTACCAGAGGGGCCAGCTTACGATTCGCGCGAACCCGAACCGCCCGGACGGTCTGAGCCGCCCGACGAACCTCCAGCACCTGGGCGGTCTGAAGACGTCATGCGAGAGCGGTCTTCGGTGCCGCCGCCGGCATGCGGTGCGCCTTGCTGGCCAGCTTGGCTATGCGAGGCACCCGGATGGTAAGCCGACTGCGGATGGCGCTCCGGCCCGCGATACTGGCCTGCCAAGCCATGACCGCCACCGGTGCCGCCCATCGAGCCGTGCTCTGAACGTTCGTGGCTGGCTTCCGCCCCGCCGCCTTGCGTCGGCTGCGCCGGGTGATTGGCGATCACGCGCTCGATCTCGGCCACGGCGTCGCGCGGCGCCAGAACGACCTCCAGCCCCAGCGCGCCGGCCACGGCCATCAGCGTCGACAGGCGGGGATCGGCACGACCGGATTCCGCGCGCAAATACGCTTCGCGAGAGATACCGGCCATCTTGGCGACATCTTCCTGTTTGAGCTTGCGCGACTTGCGCAGACTGTGTAACTGCTTGAAAGGCTGTTCCATCTGTTCGCTCCTGCACCTGAGATGGGAAACACCGCCGGGTCTGGACCCGAACGATGGGCTGAAAATATGCGGGTCCGGTGGCTGCACCTTCATCCGCGGTCATGCACGACACGGCAACAGCGGCGGTTCATCTATGCACGCCGTTGCACACGTTTTTTTGGGGCGGCCTCCGTGATGTGTTTTCTACAGAGTAGACGTAATTTCGACTGCACCCAATATCGACGCGTGATGAAAGCGCATCTCATCAACCCTGTTTATGGTGACAAGACATCCCGAGAGTCGGTTCCCTCGTAGATGCCGTTTACTTCGCTTGTCAGGCTCTTTTTGTGACGCCTCAAGCGCAAATCCTTGCACCCGCACCACACTTCGTCGATCCGCGCTTGCCCTATCCACCAATCGGAGGGTGCTCTGCGGGAGAGAACCGCCTGAGCCTCCTGTGTCGTCGTCGGGCGACTGCGCGTGCCTCTCGTCACGCAATTGCCGTGCCGGAGGTGATGCGACGGACAGTTGTGGGATGGCCCGGATTAATGGAAATCGCGGCTGGAAGTGGCGAGCCGCCCCAGAAGTGGGGTCAGATCCACCAGATGCTGGGCGACAAGGTGTCGGGTCTCGCGCTCACATTGCCATTTGCCGTAGACGCCCAGCAACTGCGCGTTCAGCACTTCGCGTCGCTGACGCTCGATCAAGTGCGGCCATAGGATGACGTTGATGGCGCCCGTCTCGTCTTCAATGGAAACGAAGATGGTGCCGTTGGCGGTGCCCGGGCGCTGCCGCACCGTGACAATGCCGCAAGCGCGCGCCAGTTGCCCGTTGCGATAGCCGGCCAGCGTGGCGGCGGTGGCAAAACGCATGCGTTCGAGCCGTGCGCGCAGCAGCCCTACCGGATGACTCTGCAGCGACAACCCCAGGCTGCCGTAATCGGCCATCACTTCTTCACCAATGGGCGGTGCGGGCAGCACGAGCGGCGCTTCCACCGGACGGGCCTGGCGTAGCAGCGCGTGATCCTGGCCGGGCTCCTGCAGTGCGAGCGTTTGCCATAGCGCCTGGCGACGGTGGCCGGCCAGCGGCTTGAGTGCATTGGCAGCGGCCAGCACGTTCAGGTCGTGACGGTCGAGCGCGGCGCGATGGGCGAGATCCTCCACGCTGGTAAATGGCGCCTGGGTGCGAGCTGCTTCGATGCGCTCGGCAGCCGGCTTGCGCATGCCTCGAATGCGATTCAACCCGAGACGGATATCGGGCTGCACCAGGCCACCTTCACCAGCATCGCCATTGGCACGGGGATGCAGCGTGCTATCCCATACGCTGGCCGTCACGTCCGCCGGCAGCACGCGCACATGATTGCGCCGCGCCTCCTGCACCAGTTGCGACGGTGAATAAAACCCCATCGGCTGACTGTTGAGCAACGCCGCAAAAAACGCCGCCGGCTCGTGGCATTTCAGGAAGCTGCTGACGTAAGCCAGCTTGGCAAAGCCTGCCGCGTGGCTTTCTGGGAAGCCGTATTCGGCAAAACCTTCCATCTGCTTGCACAGCGCTTCAACAAAAGCGGGGTCGTAGCGCCGCTTGACGACCATCGCATGCACCAGTCGCTCCTGATGCTGCGTGAGATTGCCCTTGCGCTTCCAGGCGGCCATGTCGCGGCGCAGGCGGTCAGCATCGTCCGCTGTAAAATCGCCGGCCTTCATGGCGATCTCCATCACCTGCTCCTGGAAGATCGGCACACCCAGCGTGCGTTCGAGCACCGCTTTCACCTCGGGACCGGGGTAAGTCACGCAATCGGTGTTGCCATTGCGCTTTGCCTCGCGCCGCTGCAGATACGGGTGGACCATGCCGCCCTGGATCGGCCCGGGCCGTACGATGGCCACCTGGATCACAAGGTCGTAATACTCACGCGGACGCAGACGCGGCAGCATCGATTGCTGCGCGCGCGATTCGATCTGGAACACGCCGATGGTCTCGGCGCGGCAGATCATGTTGTAGGTTTTCTCGTCATCATCCTGCAAGTGCTGCATGGCGAGCTTGGCTGTCGCGCCGTAGTACTCGCGCCGCCCGGGCAACGCGTCCACCATATCGAGCGTGCGACGAATGGCCGTCAGCATGCCCAGCGCCAGCACGTCCACCTTCAGCAGGCGTAGCGATTCGAGATCATCTTTATCCCACTGGATGACACGGCGGTTTTCCATCGCCGCATTCTCGATTGGCACCAGGCGTGAAAGCTTGCCCTGCGCAATCACGAACCCGCCCACGTGTTGCGACAGATGACGCGGAAAACCACGCAACTGATCCACCAGTTGCGCCCAGCGCAGCACCAACGGCGATTCCGGATCCAGACCCTGCTGGCCTGCGCGCTGCGCAAATTCCTTGCGACTATCCCACCACGCCTGCCCCTTGGCCACCTGCTCGATGATCCCGAGATCAATGCCCAGCGCGCGGCCTACGTCACGCAGTGCGCTACGCGTGCGGTAGGTGATGAGCGCAGCTGCCAGCGCGGTGCGTGTCACACCGTATTTTTTGTAGATGTACTGGATGACCTCTTCGCGGCGCTGATGCTCGAAATCAACATCGATGTCGGGCGGCTCATTGCGTGCACGCGAAAGAAAGCGCGCGAACAGCGTGTTGCCGCTGTCGGGGTTCACCTCGGTAATCCCCAGGCAATAGCACACCGCCGAGTTGGCCGCCGAGCCACGCCCCTGGCAGAGAATCTCCTGGCTGCGCGCGAACTTCACCACGTCATAGACGGTCAGGAAGAACGGCTCGTACCCCAGCTCGGCAATGAGTCCGAGTTCCTCCTGAATCTGCGCGTGCACCTTCTCCGAAACACCATTCGGATAGCGTCGCGCGGCACCAGCGAGCGTTTCGGCGTGCAGGTATTCGGCCGGCGTCATGCCTTCCGGCACGACTTCGCTCGGATATTCGTACTCGATCTCGTCGAGGGAAAAATTGCACAACGCCGCCAATTCCACCGTCCGACGCAGGATCTTGGCACCGCGCTCACCTTGATAGAGAAACGCGAACTGCATGCGCGTGCGCATCGCTTGTTCAGCGCTGGGGGCAAGTTCCAACCCGCATTCAGCAAGCGGCTTGGACAAACGGATGGCGGTCAGCACGTCGTGCAGCGGCTTGCGTTGGCGCGTGTGCATCTGCACGCCGCCGGTCGCGACCATGGGCACATCGATCTGCTCCGATACCGCCACGACCGTACCGCGATGGCGGTCATCTGCATGCCGTAGCGGCAACTCCAGCGCAATCGATAGCCGATCACCAAACACGCGCTGGCACCACCACGCCTGAGCCAGCAGTTGCTGTGGGTCGGGATCGTAATCAGGCAGCAGAATCGCCACGCAATCGGGCACACCGCGCAGGTGAGCAAGTTCACCTTGGGGCGTAGCCAAATCGTCAGCCAGCAAGCGGTACTCACCCTTGGGGGCTGCCAGCCGCGCGTGCGTGATGATCTCGCTCAGGTTGCCGTAACCCTCGATGTTCTGCGCCAGCAGCACCAGCCGCAGCCAGGGCTCACCATCAGCATTGCGCACCGTAAAGCGGCTGCCGATGATGAGCTTCAGTTCGTGTTCCTTGGAGGCCACAAGCGCTCGCGCGGTGCCCGCTACAGAGCATTCGTCGGTCAACGCCAGCGCTTGATAACCATACAGCTTGGCGCGCTCCACCAGTTCATGTGGGTGCGACGCGCCGGTCAGGAACGTGAAGTTGCTGATGCAATGCAGCTCGGCATAGTCGGGCAGAGTGGGAAGTGGCGTGGCCGAAGTCATGACGTGCCTAGCCGAACAAGCCGTGCAGATACCAACGGGCGTCCTCATCTCCCGCGTTGGCTTTGCCTGCGGAAACGCGCTCGCGATATACCCAGTAACGCTCGCCTTTTTCTCCCTCGACGATGAAGTAATCGCGCTTGATGAGGTCGTCGTCCCACCAGCCGGATTCGATGCGTTCGGGCATCGACACCAGCCGCAACAGCCCGCGGTAATACGGATAATTCTGACGTGTCAGCAGCGGGATCGGCTTCTCCAGCAGCCACAGCGGACGCTCCGGCTGCTGCGCATGCCACTGCGCCAATGCCTGACGCGCGGTGGCACGACTCTGCGCGGTGGTTGCGGCATTCACCTCGACCCAATGATTGGCGCGCTCGGGGCGATGGTCGGCACACGGCTGCGGGTGAAGTACGCTCTCGGCACCCAGCCGAGCGATCAGCGTGTCGATCAAGCGTGCAGCGTCTTCAGCGCGACCACCGGGCTCAGGGAACAACGATTCCGTAGGCGGCGCGAGCGGCGTAGCGTCGGTCACCGTCAGGCGCAGTTCGACCACCGGGGCGATCAGCGTGAGCCGATGCACGCGTTCATGCAGCACCCGCGACAAGTGCGCCAGCGTGCGAACCGGCTGCGCCAGCGCAATCTCCACCGGCGTGGACGAAGCGGCATCCTCACTGCTCCGGCCACGCCGGCGTTCGTGCTCCAGCGTCAGTCGATACGTCTTGGCGCCCAACTGAAGCGCCGACAGCCAGCCGACCAATTGCAACAACAATTGCTCCGAGGCAACCAACACCCCTTCCGCGTTATCAATGCGGCCGGGCAATTCCAGCTGCACATCGAAGCGCAACGGCGCGGTAAACCAGGTGAAGCTTTCGTGCCCGTTGCCATACGCCGCATCGAGCGTATCCACGAGCAACGGCCCGCAGCGCCGCCGCAGGCCGCTACGTGGTAACTCCCGCAAATCGGCCAGCGTGCGGCAGCCGAGGCCCTCAAGCCAATCGGGCCGCGTGAGTCGCGCCACCGCGTCGATCGGCAATTGATCAAGCAACGCCGACAGCCGCTCCTGCCGAACCGCCCTTCGCGCACACCTTTGACGCGCTGCCGTGCGACGACGGCGTACCGGCGCCGGCTGTGCGCTGGCAAGCCATGCCGCACCGCGTGCCGTCGGTCCGGTGCCCAGCTGCGGCATGGCGCCCAACCGAACCGCGCAATACTTCACTGCCCGACACAGCGCGCGATGCCCGCCGAACAGGCGCAAGCTGGCCTCGACCTCCAACAACACCGTCGCTTCATCGACTACGTCCAACGTGACATGCGGCGTGAATGCCAGCAGCGCCAGCGCCAGCGATTGCAGCAACCGTGCCTCGGCCGCCACATCACGGTCAAGTTGTATAGCGTGCGGTACCAACGCCTGCGCGCCCGCTCGGCGCAGGCCTGCATGTACGCCTTCGCGCATCGCCAAACGGTTGCCCGACACTACGCGCTCCTGCTCCAGCACCACGACCGGCAAAGGCAGCGCGGCCGGGTCACACCACCGGGGTCGAAGCGCGTCGAGTGGGAGACGGGGCAGATGCACCGCGATCCAGAACGGCATGATCGGAAGTATTTTGATCGGAAACGTCCGACAAAGCGTCGAACGCCACAGAAGACGAAGGAGACGAAAGCGCGGCCAGCAATTTCGCCGTGGCCGGATCCATGATGAACGGCTCGACCGATGGCACAGGCAACGGACGCACGGAAGCGCGACCGGCCCGAAGCGGATCCGCCAACGGCAGCAGCAACGGAGATTCACGCAACGGCCCACGCCGCTTGTGGAAGAAGATGGACAGCGCATCGGCGCCAACTGGCTCCAGCCCAAGCCGCAGCACCGCCGGCGACGACTCACGCTGCGCCTGAGCCGGCCGGAACACCCAGATGGCGCTCTCTCCCGCCTGGGCCAACACTTGCAGCCTGCGCAACTCTCCTGGGCGTGCCCGGTTCAGCCAGATCAGCACACCATCGAAAGCCTTGCAGCGTAAAACCTGCTCGGCTGCCCACAGAAGATCAGCCGGCTTGTCAGCGCGCACCCAGACGATTTGTTCAGGAGAGAAATCCCAGCCTACCAGCCTCACTGCATTCGGCAGATGCGGCGGAGCAATCAACGCAATGCGCCCGGCGCCCGTGCATAGCGCAGACAACGCCGGGCGCAGCAGTCTGCATTCCCCAATACCGGACTGTGGGCACAGCAGCTCGATCAAGCCGCCGAGGGGCCAGCCACCACCGGGCAACTCGGCATTCAGCGAGTCATACCCAGTGGCCAAAACGCGCCCGTTGCTTCGCGCCAGACGGCCTGCGCTCCACAATGCCGGATGCAGCGTTTCCGGCAAAGGCACCATCGGGGCTTTCGGGGCGGACGGCCGCAATCCAGACCCCGCGCGTCCAGTGGGGACGGGGCATTCCGCCACATCTTCGGCGATGAAAAGAGACGGGGACAACGCAAACATGGAAACGCCAAAGCAAGCCAATGAACACTGTATGAATATACAGTATCACAGCTTTCCTTCAACACGAGCCCAGTTTTGCATGTGCGTTGCAAGACGACGATAGCAACCTCAAAGCCCAGATTAGAAGGGCTTTGAAGTAGGCATCGCCCAAATACTAGGGGAGGCCAGATCAATAAAGAGCCACATAAATCACTTTATGCTTTGGGCGAGAGATCAGGAGGTGAGGGGTTGGGGGGGCTGGAGGGATGGTTGCGATCGCGAAGCGTTCGCGCAAAGCAAACACCCCAGCTCTGAGGCAGAGCTGGGGTGTAGATGGGAGAGCCTGGCGATGACCTACTTTCACACGGGAATCCGCACTATCATCGGCGCGGAGTCGTTTCACGGTCCTG
>Ga0157370_10001406_pt1 | contig 29865 bp, 32 predicted proteins | sample C35metaG_FD_113463 | JGI IMG/M metagenome (GOLD analysis project Ga0157370, IMG submission 113463) | Corn rhizosphere microbial communities from Kellogg Biological Station, Michigan, USA - C3-5 metaG | ecosystem: Host-associated > Plants > Roots > Rhizosphere > Soil | place: USA: Michigan...
CAGCTCGCGCTCGATGTGGGCGCCTTCGGTCAAGTCGACCACCTTCACCACCTCGATCAGGCGGTTCAAGTGCTTCGTGATCTGTTCGATCACGTCGTCCGAGCCAATGGAGACGATGGTCAGCCGCGACAGCGAATGGTCTTCCGTCGGGGCAACCGTCAAGGTTTCGATGTTATAGCCGCGAGCCGAGAAAAGACCGACCACGCGCGAAAGCGCGCCCGGTTCGTTCTCCAGCAAGACGGAGATGATATGTCTCATGTTGCTTCCCGTTTATCCAGATGTCGATTGTTAGCGATCGTGAGCGGCGCCCACCGTCTTCGCCTCGCTCGCGCAGCAGCCCTAAATGGGGCGCACGCGGCGCGAGGCTCGAGCAACGCCTCTTCGTCTACCGTTACAGGTCTTCCGCCCCAAGCAGCATCTCGGTGATGCCCTTGCCGGCTTGAACCATCGGCCAGACGTTTTCGGTCGGATCGGTCTGGAAATCGAGAAATACGGTGCGATCCTTCAGGCGCAGCGCCTCCTTCAGCGCCGGTTCGACATCGGCCGTCTTTTCGACGCGAATGCCGACGTGACCGTACGCTTCGGCAAGCTTCACGAAATCGGGCAGCGCATCCATGTACGAATGCGAATAGCGCTTGCTGTATTCGATCTGCTGCCACTGGCGCACCATGCCCAGATAGCGGTTGTTCAGCGAAATGATCTTGACGGGCGTGTCGTACTGCTTGCAGGTCGACAGTTCCTGGATGCACATCTGGATCGAGCCTTCGCCCGTAATGCAGACGACTTCCGAATCGGGATGCGCCATCTTCACGCCCATCGCCGCCGGCAAGCCGAACCCCATCGTGCCGAGTCCGCCCGAGTTGATCCAGCGGCGCGGCTTATCGAAACGGTAGAACTGCGCGGCCCACATCTGGTGCTGGCCGACATCGGAGCAGACGAACGCGTTGCCGTCGGTGAGCTCCCAGAGCTTTTCGACGACGTACTGCGGCTTGATGATCTCGCTCTTGCGGTCGTACTTCAGGCAATCCTTCGCTCGCCAGACCTCGATCTCCTTCCACCACTGCGCGAGCGCTTCCGTATCGGGACCGTGTTCGGCGTGCTGCAGTTGCTCGATGAGTTCCTTGAGCACCTCTTTCACGTCGCCGACGATCGGAATGTCGACCTTCACGCGCTTGCTGATCGATGAAGGATCGATGTCGATGTGGATGATCTTGCGCGGACGCGATGAAAAGTGTTCGGGATCGCCGATCACGCGATCGTCAAAGCGAGCACCGATCGCGATCAAGACGTCGCAGTGCTGCATCGCCATGTTCGCTTCGTACGTGCCGTGCATGCCGAGCATGCCGAGGAACTTCTTATCGCTCGCCCGATAGCCGCCCAGGCCCATCAGCGTATTCGTGACGGGATAGCCCAGCAGATCGGCGAACTGATTGAGTTCGCGCGAGGCATCGGCGAGGATAATGCCGCCGCCCGTATAGATATAGGGACGCTTGGCCGACAACAGCAGCGAAACCGCCTTGCGGATCTGGCCCGAATGCCCCTTCGTGACCGGGTTGTACGAACGCAGCGAAACGTTTTTCACGGCCTCGTACCGGCACGGCATCTTGGAGATGTCTTTCGGGATGTCGATCAGCACCGGGCCCGGACGTCCCGTGCGCGCGATGTAGAACGCTTTCTTGACCGTCGCCGCGAGTTCGTGCACGTCCTTCACGAGGAAGTTGTGCTTCACGCACGGACGCGTGATGCCTACGGTATCGCATTCCTGGAAGGCGTCTTGGCCGATGGCGGCCGTCGGCACCTGTCCGCTGATGATGACCATCGGAATGGAATCCATGTAGGCCGTGGCGATGCCGGTAACGGCATTCGTCACGCCAGGGCCCGAAGTCACGAGGCAGACACCGACCTTGCCCGTCGAGCGCGAGTAGGCGTCCGCGGCATGGACGGCAGCCTGTTCGTGGCGCACGAGCACATGCTGGACTTTGTCCTGCTTATAGAGTTCGTCGTAGATATACAGTACCGCGCCGCCGGGATAGCCCCAAAGCACCTCGACGCCTTCGTCGGCCAGGGCGCGCATGAGCACGGTGGCACCGATCGAATCAGCTTCAAGGGAAGGAGTGGTATCCGACGTGGAGAATTCCGCGCTGGGCATGTTCATCATTCAACCTTTCGAATTTTCGGCAAAAAATTGATCGGGTGCTCTCTGCCGGGCTTATGGCTCGGGTTCAAGCGGCGCGTCCACTTTGGCGAGCGAGCTTCATGGGCCCACCCAAAAAGAGACAAGTCACTTATGTTGCGAACCGGAAACCTTATCGGTTGTGCGTGCTCCGGTCAAGCAAAAATTCTTGCAATAGGCACGGCGCGTGCAGTCGTCCTTCCGTCGTTTTCCGCTCAAAACAACGCGTTGCGCGCCAATCGAGGCCCCAGTCGTCCCCACTATCTCGAAAATTTGCTAGCATCCGCGGGTTTTACGACATTTTTTCAATCGATTACGGCATAGGCGGAAATTTCGCACCGCCCCCTCGGATGGCATCAGACAAGGAACTCGCCGATTTTCTGGCGGGCGCCGAAAGGCGCGCGTTCAAGCACACCGTCTACGCCGTGCGCGACGACGACGCCGCCCTCGACATCGTTCAGGACGCGATGATCAAGCTCGCCGAAAAATACGGCGACCGTCCTCCTGCCGAGCTTCCGCTGCTGTTTCAGCGTATCTTGCAGAATGTGATGCACGACTACTTTCGCCGTCAGAAAGTGCGTAATACTTGGGTCAGCCTCTTTTCGTCGCTCGGCAACGCCGACGACGACGAATTCGATCCGCTGGAGACGCTGGAAACCGAGTCCGGCTCGAGCGCGGGCCAGAGCAGCGAGCAAAAGCTCGAGCGCGAGCAGGTGCTCACTCAGATCGACGAAGAGATCCAAAAATTACCGGCGCGTCAACGGGAGGCGTTTCTCATGCGTTATTGGGAAGATATGGATGTCGCCGAGACCGCCGCCGCCATGGGCTGCTCCGAGGGCAGCGTGAAAACGCACTGCTCGCGAGCCACGCATACGTTGGCGGCCGCGCTCAAGGCCAAAGGAATTACGCTATGAGCTCCGCTCCCGATAAAGAATTCGAGTTCGCAGGCAAGATTGTCCGCGCGCTCGATGAAAGCGCGGCCGGATTGCCCGCCGCGACGCTCGACCGGCTCGCCGGCGCGCGCCGCCTCGCGCTTTCTCGCAAGAAGCCCGAACCCGTTGCCGCCCCGGCTTTCGCGCCGGTGCTCGCGCATGCCGGCGGGAGCGCAGGCCTCGAGGCGCCGCGCCCGGGGCGTGGACGCCGTCTGTCGCCGCTCGCGCGCGTGTTGCGGGTCTGGCCCGTCGTCGCGCTCGTCGGTGGCATTACGATCATCGCCTATTGGGAAAACACGCAACGCGCCGCCGAACTGGCCGACATCGATGCGGCCATGCTCAGCGACGATTTACCGCTCAACGCGTATCTCGATCACGGGTTCAACGCGTACTTGTCACGTGCGCGCTAACGTAGGCGGGAGATCGATCGGGTGAGCTACAAGCGCGGCCTGGCCGTTGTGTTCGGATGCGCGATCGCCGCCGCGGTGGCGTTCGTGGCGACGTACCCTCGCTTCTTCGAACCGGCGCATGCGCCCCAGACGGCGGGCGCGCACGGCGCCGCGTCGGCGCCGGCGCCCGCACCGGTGTCCGTCGTCGAATTTCCCCCGCTGGCCGTCGATAACAATCCGCTCTCGTGGTCGCACTTGAGCGCCGCCCAACATGTGGCGCTCGCGCCCTTCGCCACCGAATGGGATAGGTTTAGCGACGCACGCAAGCGAAAATGGATCAAGATCGCGGCGCGTTTCGCGAAGATGTCGCCCGAAGCCCAAAAAAGGCTGCACGAGCGCATGGTCGAATGGATTCGCATGACGCCCGACCAGCGGCGCGTCGCGCGCGAGAACTACCAGGTGTCGAAGGCGCTGCCGCCGCAAGCCCGGCAGAACGCCTGGCAGGCGTATCAGCAACTGTCGCCCGAGCAGAAGGCGAAACTGGCCGCGATCGGGCGCAAGCGCCGGCCGACCGTCGTCAGCGCGCCGCCGTCGGGCGTACGCAGTGAGATTCGCGGACTGAATCGGCTGGTGAATCCGAATTCGCGCACGGGCGCAAGCAGCGAGGCCATGGCCTCGGCGCCGGCAGCCGCGAGCCCAGGCTCCGCTTCTCCGGCATCGGCTACCGCAGCATCGGCCGCCGCGGCATCAGGCGCCGTCAATACCACCGTGCCGGTGCCGCCGACGCCGATGTCGCCGTCGGCCGAGCCGTCCATCTTCCGCGGCGCCTAGCGGCGCTGCCTCGGCAAAAACATGAACGGCCCCCACGCTCGCTTCGTTCGCTGCTCTTCGCGGGCGCGCTCGCGGCAACCCGGCGCACATTAGAGATGGCCGCTGAACCTCACAACCCACCGCCCGCCTCCAGCGCCCCGGCCCCCTCGCCGCGCGCCGTCGCGCCGACCATCCGCCGCCGGCTCGCCGCGCTCGTCTACGAAAGTGTGCTGCTATTCGGCATCGTGTTCTTGGCGGGTTATCTGTTCGGCACGCTCACGCAGCAACGCAATGGGCTCACTCACCACAATCTGCTCGCGGCCTGGGTCGCGTTCGTCGTCGGCCTCTATTTCGTCTGGTGCTGGACACGCGGCGGTCAGACGCTGCCGATGAAAACATGGCGGCTCAAGCTCGTCGCCGCGCATAACGGCCTGCCGCCGACGCCCGGCCGGGCGCTCACCCGCTATCTCGCGGCATGGCTGTGGTTTCTGCCGCCGCTCGCATTGCATCCGCTGCTCCATCTCTCGGTGCCCGCCACGCTTGGGCTCTGGGCTGTCTGGTCCATCCTCTGGGCCGCGGCCGCTCGCTTCGATCCCGCCCGCCAGTTCCCCCATGACCGTCTCGCCGGCACGCGCATCGTCGTCGCCGAGCGCAGTTGAGCGCCGGCCGAGACCGATCGATCGCTGAGCGCGCGCCGAAAAGCACATCGCGATAAGAATTTCTCGTGACTGTCACGTTGCAGTCACAGCCGCATGGCGCAATGAGCGTCATGTTCAATTCGACGCGAGAAGCCATGGACCGCAAAACGTCCGCGACTTCGCTCCTCAGGCAACTCGGCGCAAGCGTCGATACTGTCCCCTTTCAACCCGCGACGCCGAGCGGCGGTGACTCGCTGCCGAGCCACATCCCCGCGTTCGATACGCTAGGCCATCAGTCGGACGAAACCGTCGACGAGCCACTGCGCTACCGTACGATCTGGCTATCGGACATCCATCTCGGATCGAGCGGCTGCCAAGCCCCGTATCTGCTCGATTTTCTGCGACACAACGAATCCGAATACCTGTATCTCGTCGGCGACATCATCGACGGCTGGCGGCTCAAGAAGGGCTGGTACTGGCCGCAAGCGCACAACGACGTGGTGCAGAAAATCCTGCGCAAAGCGCGCAAGGGCACGCAGGTCGTCTACATACCCGGCAATCACGACGAGGGGGCGCGCCAGTTCTGCGATCTCGCATTCGGCGACATTCACGTCCGCGGGGAGGCGTTTCACACGACGCTTACCGGCGCGCGCCTGTGGGTCGTCCACGGTGATCTGTTCGACGGCGTCATCCAGCACGCGAAGTGGCTCGCCTATCTGGGCGACACGGCCTATACGGCGATCTTGATCCTGAACGGCTGGTTCAACCGCCTGCGCAGCCGCCTCGGGCTGCATTACTGGTCGCTCTCGCAGTACCTGAAGCACCAGGTCAAGAACGCCGTCAATTTCATCTCCTCGTTCGAACACGCGATGATCGACGAAGCGCGCCGACGCGGCTGCGACGGCGTCGTCTGCGGTCATATTCACAAGGCGGAAATTCGCAACGTCGACGGCCTGCTCTACTGCAACGACGGCGACTGGGTCGAGAGTCTGTCGGCACTCGTCGAAACACTCGACGGCGAACTAAAGCTGGTCTACTGGACCGCCATCCGTTCGTCGGCGGCCACCCCCCGCAAAGCCCAGGCAACAACGGCCTAGCCTCTCCATTCGAACCGGATCCGACCGCATGAAAATCATGATCGTCACCGACGCCTGGGAACCGCAGGTCAACGGCGTCGTGCGCACCCTGAAAAACACGACGCGCGAGCTGACGGCACTTGGCCATCGCGTCGAACTCATGACGCCGCTCGAGTTCCGTACGATCGCCTGCCCAACTTATCCCGAAATTCGCCTCTCACTGATGCCGCGCCGGCGCGTGCATGCGCGGATCGACGCGTTCGCGCCCGACGCGCTGCACATCGCGACCGAAGGCCCGCTCGGCCTCGCCGCGCGCGCGTATGCAATCCGCCACGGCCTTCCGTTCACGACGGCCTATCACACTCGGTTTCCCGAATACGTGCAGGCGCGCTTCGGGATTCCGATCTCGATCACGTACCGCTTCTTGCGCTGGTTCCATGGCTCCTCGCTCGCCGTGATGGCGCCCACGCCCGTCGTCAAGCGCGATCTCGAACAGCACGGCTTTCGCAACGTCGTGCTTTGGACGCGCGGCGTCGATCTCCACATCTTCCATCCGATGGAATCGAAGGTGCTCAACACGGCGCGGCCGATCTTCTTGTACGTCGGACGGGTCGCGATCGAGAAGAACGTCGAAGCCTTTCTGAAGCTCGATTTGCCTGGCTCGAAGTGGGTTGCCGGCGAAGGGCCCGCCCTCGCCGAGCTCAAGTCGCGCTATCCGCAGGCCAACTATTTGGGCGTGCTAAGCCAAGCCGAGCTCGCGAAAGTCTATGCGGCAGCCGATGTGTTCGTGTTCCCGAGCCGGACCGACACGTTCGGCCTCGTGCTGCTCGAAGCACTCGCCTGCGGCACGCCCGTCGCGGCCTACCCCGTCACGGGACCGATCGACGTGCTCGGCGACGGCCGCGCGGGTGCGATGAACGAGGACTTACGCGAAGCCTGCCTCGATGCGCTCAAGATCGACCGCGCGCGGGCGCGGGCCTGGGCCGAGCGGTTCTCGTGGCAAGCGGCGTCGATGCAGTTCGCGGCTCACCTCAAGCCGCTCGCTGGCCCGCAAACGCGCGAGGAAAACGCAGCGGCATGAAACGCGACGAGCCGCTCGCGCAGGACGGGCATCCCGATACGCACGAGAGCATCTCGCACGAGCCGCTCTCGACCGACGATCCGCTAGCGGCGCTGCCGTTCAACCCCTACAAGGGCAATCGCGGGTTCACACGCGCTTGGCATGCGCTGAAAAACTCGATCGCCGGCTTTCGGGTCGCGATCCGAGAAGAAAGCGCGTTTCGCCAAGAGCTGACGCTCGCTGCCCTACTGGTGCCGTGCGGCGCGCTCGTGCCCGTGGACGCCGTATCCCACGCGCTGCTCATCGGCTCGGTGCTGCTCGTGCTGATCGTCGAGTTGCTCAATTCGAGCGTCGAGGCGGCGATCGACCGCATCTCGCTGGAACGCCACGAATTGTCTCGGCGCGCCAAGGATCTCGGCAGCGCGGCCGTCACCGTCGCGCTTTCGGCCTGTGCGCTGACCTGGGCGCTCATCGTCGGCCCCATCGCCGTCCGCTGGCTCGCCGGGTAGCGGCGAACACGGGCATGAATGGGCAAGATCTGTGCGTTCCACGCGACAGAAAACGGCAAAGTTCGGGGAACAGAACGACCGGTTTATAATCGCCCGACGCAGTGCAACGATACCAACCGAGCCGGGCGCTAGACGCAGCGTCGCGCAAGCGCCGCGCGTGCCCGGCAGCACAGGGCCGGACGACATGGAAGCGAAAACTCCCCGCCGCACCCGCGAACGGATCCTCGAGTTGTCGTTGAAGCTATTCAACGAAATCGGCGAGCCGAACGTCACGACCACGACGATCGCGGAGGAAATGGAGATCAGCCCAGGCAATCTTTACTACCATTTCCGCAACAAAGACGACATCATCAACAGCATCTTTGCCCAGTTCGAGCAAGCGATCGAGAAGCGGCTGCGGTTTCCGGAGGATCATCGTCCAACGATCGACGAGACATGGTCGTACCTGCAGTACATGGCCGATTTCATGTGGACCTACCGGTTCCTCTATCGCGATCTGAACGACCTGCTCGCGCGCAACCGCACGCTCGAGACGCACTTCAAGCAGATCATCAGCCACAAAGTGCGTTTCGCGAAGGAAATGTGCGAGCTGCTCGTCGCCGACAACGAAATGGTCGCCACGCCCGAGGAAATCCAAGTCATCGCGACCAATATGGGCGTGATCGCCACCTACTGGCTCTCGTATCAGTTCGTCATGCATCCGCGCAAATACAACGATCAGGAAGCGATTCGCGCCGAGCTTCATCAAGTCAGCGTGCATGTCATCTCGATCATGGCCCCGTACTTGCGGGCTCGTTCGCGGCAGCTGTTCGACGATCTCGTTTCGGGCAAGCTGCCCAAGCGCGAGTTTTACGATTACCTGCCCCCGCGCGATACGCTGAGTCGTCAGAACGGCAGCAAGGATCCCGTGCAATGAAGTCGGTTTGCGTTTACTGCGGCTCCTCTCTCGGAGCCAAGCCCCTCTATGAAGAAGCGGCGCAAGCGTTCGGCCGCACGCTGGTCGAGGCCGGCTGCTCGCTCGTATACGGCGGCGGGCGCGTCGGCTTGATGGGTGTCATCGCCGATGCAGTGCTGGCCGCGGGCGGGCGCGCTATCGGCGTGATCCCCGAGCTGCTCGTCGATAAGGAAGTGGGACACAGCGGCTTGACCGAGCTGCACGTCGTGCCGGATATGCATCAGCGCAAGCGCATGATGGCCGATCTGTCCGATGCGTTCGTCGCACTGCCCGGCGGCGCGGGTACACTCGAAGAGCTGTTCGAGGTCTATACCTGGGCGCAACTCGGGTATCACCACAAAGCCATCGGGCTTTACGACATCGGCGGCTACTACGCCCCGCTTATGAACATGCTCGATCACACGGTCCGGGAAGGTTTTATGCAGCAAACCTATCTCGATATGTTGCAAGTCGATGCCGATGCGCGAAACCTGCTCGAGAAGCTGCGCCGCTATCAACCGCCCGGCCGGGACAAGTGGGCCACGCAGCGCGAAGCGGTCTGAGCGCTTGAGGCGTCCGAGCTCTCCGAGCCGCATGACGACGATGCCGGTTTGGCCGACTACGCGTTTTTCTCTTGCGCCTACCCCGGTGCAATCGGAGGATTTTCGATGGATACCGCACCCCGCGTCGCGCTGATCACCGGCGCCGGCCGTGGAATCGGCCGCGCCACGGCCATCATGCTAGGCGAGCAAGGCACGGCTGTTGGGATCAATTACGTGCGCGACGTGCACGCGGCCGAACAAACGGCCGCCGCCGTCGAGCGCGCAGGCGGCCGGGCCGTGTTGCTGCAGGGCGACGTAGCCGACGAGGCAGCCGTCATCGCCCTATTCGATGCCCTGGAAGCGGTGTGCGGGCCCATTGATGCCCTCGTCAACAACGCGGGGATCGTTGCGCCGCCGCTGCCGCTCGCACAGATGGACACGGCCCGGCTCAAGCGCATGTTCGACGTCAATATCCTCGGTGCCTATATCTGCGCCCGCGAGGCGGCGCGCCGCATGTCGCTCGACCGTGGCGGCCGCGGCGGCGCCATCGTCAATGTGTCGTCGGCGGCGTCGCGGCTCGGCTCGCCGAACGAGTACGTCGACTACGCAGGGTCAAAGGGGGCTATCGATACGATGACGATCGGGCTCGCCAAGGAACTGGCGCCGCGCGGCGTGCGCGTCAACGCGGTGCGGCCCGGCTTGATCGAGACCGATATCCATGCAAGCGGGGGCCAGCCGCAGCGTGCAGCCGTGCTCGGCGCGCAAACGCCGATGGGCCGCCCGGGACAAGCCGAAGAAGTCGCGCGGGCGATCGTCTGGTTGCTCAGTGCAGGCGCTTCGTACGTGAACGGCGCGCTGCTTGACGTCAGCGGCGGGCGCTGATCGATTCGCCGCCTGCGAGCGGCGCTCGCCCACGCAACGCTGCCGCCGGCCGGGAAGATCGTCTACCTTGAGCGCTTCGCCGTATTCGTCAGGCACTGCGCGACGCCTACCCTGCCGACCCGGCGCCTCGACCGTAGATTCGGGGCTTGGCGCGACATCTTGCCCGACTTTCAAAACGACGAACCGGGCTCGCGCAAAAAACCACACTCCTCTTCGGTCGATACGCGCCCGAGCGCGGCATTACGATGCGGAAACCGGCCGAACCGCTCGATGACGGCGGCATGGCGGCGCGCGTAATCGACATAGCTGCCCTTGCCCGTCTGCCCCGTCTCGCGCGCAAGCATTTCGAACAGCCGCACCGATTCGCGCTGGGCCTCGAGCGACTCCGCATGCTCGAACGGCAGGTAAGCAAACGCTCGATGCTCGGCCGTGGGCAAGACGAGATGCGCGCCGCTCGCGACCAGCCGGCGAGCCGCTTCAAGTGCCTGCGCATCGGCGGCAAAAGCGTCCGCGCTGCCGCGGTAAGCGTTGCGCGAGAACTGGTCCAGCACGATGACGAGCGCCAGCGCGCCGAGCGGCGTGCCCAGCCAACCGTCGCACTCGCCGCGCCGCGCGCCCTCGAGCGTCCGGCCGAAGCGTTCCCGGATCAGCGCATCGTATGCGTCGTCGCGCTTGAACCAGCGTTCCGACGCTCGGCCGAACGCGGGCGTGCCGGGCTCGCCGAACCAAAAATCGAGAACGGCCCGGGCAGCGGTGGAAAGCGCCGCATAATCGGCGGCCATATCCATGCCGGGCGCAGTGTGCCGATCGGTCGCAAGCCGCGCGTCGCCCGCGCTTGCCGCGCCATCGGTGCCGTGCTGTCCTGTCATCGAGCGCTACTCCATAAAACGGATTGGCCTGCTGTCCAAAGGACGCTTCGTGCGCAACAAGGGCTTCTCTTGCGCCCCTCTCGCCCTCACGCATACTGCCCAGCGCCGCTATGAGGGGCCGATAGCCTCGGCAACAACAGTCGTCAGGCCAACTGCAAGACTAGACGCCGGGTTCGCGCCGTCTTTTTTTCGATTTTTGCCACGCGTAGGACACCGATCTCCGAGGTATTGCGCACATGCGTGCCACCGCACGGCTGCAAATCGACATCGTCGATCCGCAGCAGCCGAACGCGCCCGAAGCCCACGGGTGGCTTCACGCTCATCGTCCTCACGAGCTCGGGGCGCGCCGCCATTTCCTGATCGGTGATCCATTCAGTGGACACACGGTGGGCGCCGCCCACGAACTGCGCCAGCCGCGTCTCGACGAAGCCGCGCTCGATCGGCTCGCTCGTGACGAGGTCGATGCGCGCGTAGTCGGCCGTGATGCTGCAGCCGTCGACGGGGTACGGCAGCACGGCACACAGCAGGTGCGTCGCCGTGTGCAACCGCATATGCCGATAGCGGCGCGTCCAATCGATTTCGGCCGTGGCCCCGACTCCGGCCTGCAAGCGCCCAATCTGAGCCTCCTGCCCGGGGGCCGGCACGTGCAGCGCATCGTCGGGGCTCGCCCCTTCGAACTTGGCTTTGCGCGTATCGGCGATGGCGATGCGGGTCCCGTCGGCCAGCGTGAGCGTGCCCACGTCGCCGGCCTGACCGCCGCCGAGCGGATAGAACACGGTTCGATCGAGCAAGATGCCATCGGGGACGACCGCCGCGATCGTCGCATCACAGCGCGTCAAGTAGGCATCGTCGCGGAAAAGGGCTTGTGTCGTCATCGGGCGGATTCCTCCTCAGTCGGTCGTGCGCCGTGGCGGGCTGCATGCTTCGCTGGGACGAAAACGACCCAGGTTCGCGTCTCGGGCGGCGGCCGGAGAGGCATTATGAGAACCGATCGCCCTGCCCGAACAGCCCGTGCCGGCTCAAATCGAGGCAGCACTGTACCGGTCGGTCAACCGGGACGGTTGCGCATCCAATCGGCCGTATCGAAGAACGATGCGAGAAGGCGCTCGCGCAGTGCCTGCGGCAACCCGCTGTCCTCCATGGCCCAGGCCATGCACCGCACCCATTGGTCGCGCTCGGATGAAGCGATCGCGAACGGCAGATGGCGGGCGCGCAGCCGCGGATGGCCAAAGCGCTCGATGTAATGGTCCGGGCCGCCGAGCCAGCCGCACAAGAACCAAAACAGCTTATCGCGCGAGCCGTCGAGCGAAGCGGGGTGCAACGCGCGAATGCCCGCGAATTCGGGCTCGAGATCCATGAGATCGTAGAAGCGGTCGACGAGTTCGCGCACACGCGCTTCGCCACCTACCAGGAGAAATGCGCTCGGCTCGCCGGCCTGCGCGTCGTCGTCGGTCGAATCGGTCATACAGCCAATCGAAGGGTTAATCGAAGGAATAAAGCAATCGAAGTCGATACTTCCGAAAATAAAAACGTCGCATGCGACACATCGCAACTGCATCGCGATACGCCGCGTGCGGATGCGCTACCCAGCCGGCGCGCTCACGCATCGCGCAGCGATTGCGCCGCCGGGCGCCGCAGTACGCGCCGCAAGGCCAGCCACCCGCCGACGCCCGCGCAAGCGATACCCGCCGCCACGCCGGCGGGCAGCAGCCACGGGTCGAAATCGAGGTAAAAATTGAACACGCGTGTGGCCAGCACGGCGCCCAGCGCCTGCGCCCCCACGGCGGCCATCAGCCCCGCCAGCGCGCCCACGACAGCAAACTCGGCCGCATGCACCGAGCGCAGTTGACGATGCGAAGCGCCGAGCGCGCGCAACAACGCCGATTCTCGCACGCGCTCGTCGCGCGTGCCGGCGAGCGCAGAGTAAAGCACGAGCAAGCCCGCCGCTAGCGTGAACGCGAACAGGAACTGAACGGCGCCGATCACCTGTTCGAGCACGTGCTGCACTTGAGCCAGGATAGGCGTCGTGTCGATGGCCGTGATGTTCGGATGAGCGGCAATCAAGCCGTCCAGTGCCGCTCGCCGCTCGGCCGGCAAATAGAAGCTCGTGATGAACATCGCCGGCATGCCTTCGAGCGCAGCCGGCGGCATCAGCACGAAGAAGTTTACCTTGAACGTCCCCCAGTCGAGCTTGCGCACGCTCGTGATCGGCGCTTGAACGTCGATGCCCGTCACGTCAAAGCGCAGCACGTCGCCGACTTTGACGCCGATCAGCTTGGCCAGGCCCGCTTCGATCGAAATCTCCGGGCGTGTCGTGCTGCCGTACCATTTGCCGACAACGATGCGGTTGTCCTCGGGCAGCACACTCCGATACGACAGGTTGAACTCTCGATCGACGAGACGCCGAGCGTCCTCGCTCTTGTACTGTTCGGGTACGACACGTTTGCCGTCGATAGATACGAGCCGGCCGCGCACCATCGGCTCGAGCGTCACGTTCTCGACGCCGTGCGCACGCAGATAGTCGACGACAGCCTGGCGCTCGTCGGGCTGGATGTCGATCAGGAACTCGTTGGGCGCATCGGGCGGCGTCGATTTGCGCCATCCGGCCACGAGATCGTTGCGCGTCATCGCGATCAGCAGCAGACACATGAGGCCGATCGCGAGCGCAGTGATCTGCAGCGCACTGACCCACCCGCGCCGCTCGAGCGAGGCCAGCGCGTAGCGCCAGCCGACGGCCGCGGCGATGCGCCGCCCGCCCTCGCTGCGTGCGATGCGGGCGCAGAGCCAGAGTGCCCCCCGTGCCACGGCCGCGAAGAGCACGAGGCCGAGCGCGAAGCCGCCCGCGACGATAAGGCCGAGCTTCAGTTCGCCGGCCGCGAGCACGAGCAGCGCGCCGAACAACGCGATTCCGACGGCATAGGCCCACCAGGCCGCATGTGCTTCGCTGTCCCACTCGCGCCGCAGCACGCGCAGCGGCGGCACCCGGGTGAGCGGCAGCAGCGGCGGCAGGCAGAAACCGAGCAGGAGCACGAGCCCCGCGGCGATGCCTTCGACCCCGGGCAGCGGGCTGGGCTGCGGCAGCGCGACGCCAATCAACGGGCCGAGCCAGGCGAGCAAGGCAAAGTGCCCCGCATAGCCCAGCGCCGCGCCGATCGCCCCGCCCGTCAAGCCCACGAAGGCAAACTCGAGTGCGACCAGCGTGCGCAGTTCGCGCTCGCCGAGGCCGAGGCAGCGCATGACGGCGCAACCATCGAGGTGGCGCCGCGTATAGCGATGCGCGGCCATGGCGATGGCCACCGCAGCGAGCAGTGCCGTGAGCAGCGCGACGAGCCGCAGAAAATGGCCTGCCCGATCGAGCGTCTCGCGCACTTGCGGCTGGCCCTCGCTCAGCGATTCCAGCGCAACGCCGCGCAGCTTGCCGCCGTCGACGCGCTCGTGCGCGAACGCCGCGAAGCGCGCGACGGCCGCGTCGTCCCCCGCGACGAGCAGCCGATACGTCGCGCGGCTGCCATAGCCGATCAACCCCGTCGAGGCGAGCTCGTCGGCTCGCAGCATGAGCCGCGGGGAGAAGTTGATGAAGGCAAAACCGCGATCGAGCTCGCGCGTGATAACGGCGCCGATGGTAAAGCGGCGATCGCCGAGCTGGACGGGATCGCCGACGCGCGCATGCAGCGCCTCGAGCAGTTGCGCATCGACCCAGACCGTGCCGTGCGCGGGAATGCCGTCGGCGCGCCGGTCGGGCGCGTTCGGCGCCGTGGCGATCCGCAGCGCACCGCGCAGCGGATAAGCCTGCGAGACGGCCTTCACCGCGGCCAGGCGGGCGTTGGGAAGGCCCCCGTCAGCCGCACCGGACCCGCTCGGGCGCGCCACCATGCTCGGGAAGATCGCCGTCGTGGCAGTGCGCAGTCCGAGCGTATGTGCTTCGTCGAAGAATGCGGTCGCGATGGGATGATCGGCGCGCACCACGAAATCGGCCGCGATCATGCGTCGCGCATCGCGCTCTAGCCCCTGCTGCAAGCGATCGGCGAGAAAGCCGACGCTCGCGAGCGCCGCGACGGCCAGCACGAGCGCGACAATCAGCATCGTCAGCTCGCCGGCGCGCCAATCGCGCGCGGTCATGCGGGCAGCCTGCCGCACGAGCCCGAGACGGCTCGCCGGCGGGCGCGGCTCAACCGTGGGCGCTTGGCTCAATCGCGCTTGCCCCCGATGGAGCCCAGGCGCGAAACCATGTGAGCCGCCATCCCGCGGAACCCACCTTGCACACCGCGCCATAGACGCGGCAGCGCCCAACTCGCGAACGCGAGAAAGCCGGCCATCAACAGGAGAAAGACGAACGGCACGAATAGCGCGAGCGCAAGACCGACGCAAACGAGCACATCTTCCATCGAAGAGGCGATCCAGTTCGAGAATGGCTCGGGCGACAAATTGATGAGCGCACGCGTGCCGGCTTTGGTTAGATGTGCGGAGCCGGCGAGCGCGCCGCCGGCAAGCGCGGCGACGGTGAGCAGCGCAGGATCCGCGTGGCCGACCGAACCCGCGGCGAGCAGCGCGCCCGCCGGGAGACGAATGAACGTGTGAATCGCATCCCAGAGCGAATCGAAAGCGGGAATGCGATCAGCCAAAAATTCGGCCACGGCCAGCACGGCTGCCACACCGATGACCCAGCCCGAGGCAAGCGCCGACAGCGTATCGGGCAGATGAACGATACCGAGCCTGGCAAAGACGCCGACGAGGAAAACGGTCAGATAAAGGCGCAAGCCGCTGGCCCATGACAGGCCCGCGCCAAGCGAAAGTGCGTCGAGCATTGCCCCTCCCGCCTCGATGGCGACTGACGCCGCGCGCCGCGCCGTTGCGCGGGGCTCGCACGCCGCGCGCACGCTCGCGGTGCGCGCTCATGTCCCATTATAGACAGACGCGGCGCCGTCTTTCGCGCAACCGGCTCGCAACGCCCGGGGCGCCGCACCGTCGCACAGATTAAGGAATGAGCACCGTCGAGCCTGTCGTCTTGCGCCCTTCGAGCGCGCGATGGGCCTCGCTCACGTCCTTGAGTGCATAACGCTGACGCACATTCGTTTTCACCTTGCCCGAGGAGATGACGTCGAACAGTTCCGCCGCCATCTCGTCGAGCCATTCGCGCTTGGCCATATAGCTAAAGAGCGTGGGCCGCGTGAAAAAGAGAGACCCGCGGTTCGATAGCTCGGCGGCGTCGATGGGAGGCAACGGGCCGGACGCACTGCCGAAGCTGACGAAGTAACCCAGCGGCGCCAAGCAATCGAGCGAGCCCTTGTAGGTGTCCTTGCCGATCGAATCGTAGACGACCGGCACGCCGGCCCCTTGCGTAATCTCCTTCACGCGCTCGGTGAAGTTCTCGCGCGTATAGACGATCGGGTAGTCGCAGCCGTGCGCCTTCGCGAGCTCGGCCTTTTGGTCCGAGCCGACTGTACCGATCACCGTCGCTCCAAGCGCCTTGGCCCATTGGCAGACGAACAGGCCCACACCGCCGGCCGCCGCGTGAATGAGAATCGTCTGGCCCCGCTCGATACGGTATGTGCGGCGCAGCAGGTATTGCGCGGTCAGGCCTTGCAGCATCGCCGAAGCGGCCTCGTCGAATCCGATCGCGTCGGGCAGCTTGACGAGCATGTCCGCGGAAAGCACACGCTCCTCGGCATACGCGCCAGGCGGCCGTGCGACGTAGGCGACGCGATCGCCGGCTTTCAAGTGCGCCACCCCCGTGCCCACTTCGGTCACGACGCCGGCCGCTTCCATCCCGAGCCCCGCCGGCAACGGCAGCGGGTACTGTCCCGTACGGAAATAGACGTCGATGTAGTTGAGTCCCACCGCATGCTGCTTGATGCGGACTTGGCCCGCGCCCGGCGCCCCCACTTCGACGTCGACCCACTGCATGACTTCCGGGCCGCCCGTGCGGTCGATTCGAATAGCCTTCACCATACCGTTCTCCTTTCCGAGCGCTGGGCTCGATGGTCCGATTCTCGCCGGCAGCGGCGACTGCCGCCGCTCGATGCCTGTTTATCGCTGCGAACACCGTTCGCAGGGGCAGACCTTGCTGCCCGCCGCTTCACGCAGCCGCCGCCGTGCGCATCGCTAGCGTATCGAGCAGCATGCGCGCAGTGGCGAGGTTGGTCGCGCAGGGCACGTCGTGAACGTCGCAAGCGCGCACGAGCGCGTTGATATCCGGTTCGTGCGGCTGCGGCGTCATCGGGTCGCGCAGGAAAATGACGAGGTCCACCTTCCCTTCGGCGAGCATCGCCCCGATCTGCAAGTCGCCTCCGTAGGGCCCGGAGAGCATGCGCACGATCGTGAGCCCATGCGTGTCGGCGATGCGCCCCCCGGTCGTGCCCGTCGCGATCAGATTGCAGTGGCGCAATGTCGGCGCGTACTCGCCGGCCAGGGCGACGATGTCGTCTTTCTTGTGATCGTGCGCGATCAGCGCAACGCAGGGGGTCATGACGCAACTCCTTCGTGTTTCAACTCAAAGTAAAAAGACCGGCGCTCGACTCGAGCGGCGATGATCGATTGGAGCGAGGCTCGATGCTCAAAACGTACCGGGATAAGCACCGCCGTCGATGAGCCAGTTCTGGCCCGTAATGTAGCTCGCGTGCGCGCTGCACAGGAAAGCGCACGCCTTGCCGAACTCTTCGGGCTGCCCGAGCCGCTGCGCGGGAATGCCGGCGGCACGCTCGCGCCGCGCCTCGTCGACGCTGATCCCTTTCGCTTGAGCCTGCGCGCTCAGCGTGGCAGCAATGCGATCGGTATCGAACAGGCCCGGCAGCAGGTTGTTGATCGTCACGTTGTGCTGCGCCACCTTGCGCGCAACGCCCGCGACGAAACCCGTGAGCCCCGAGCGTGCTCCGTTCGAGAGGCCCAGCACGTCGATCGGCGCCTTCACGGCCGAGCTCGTGATATTGACGATGCGGCCGAAGCCGCGCGCGATCATGCCGTCGATCGTCGCCTGCAGCAGCGCAATCGGAGTGAGCATGTTCGCTTCGAGCGCACGGATCCAATCCTCGTGCGTGAACTTGCGAAAATCGCCGGGCGGCGGGCCGCCGGCGTTGTTGATCAGGATGTCGGGCGCGGGACAGGCCGCCAACGCGGCCGCGCGGCCCTCAGGCGTGGTAATGTCGCACGCCACGGTCCGGACCGAGACGCCGGTCTTGGCGCGGATATCGGCCGCGGTGGCCTCGAGCGTCGCCTGCGTCCGCGCTACGATGACGAGCTCGACGCCCTCGGAGGCGAGCGCCGCGGCGCAGCCGCGGCCGAGTCCCTTGCTGGCCGCGCAGACGAGCGCGGTGCGTCCTGCGATTCCCATATCCATGCGTGTGTTCCTAAACCGGATGCGCGATGGGGGCGATTGTAGAAGAATCGCCGCGACCGCGCCGAACGTCGCAGCGCGCACGGCCAGCGGTGCCCCGTCGCGATAAAAAACCGGGGGAGCACGCGTCTTTCGGTAAACTTGCGCAAACCCCACTCGATCGGCGCCGCCCCGCGTCTGCCCCATGAAACAAGACAGCCGTTTCCCGAATCTGTTCATCCTCAATCATCCGCTGATTCAACACAAGCTCACCCACATGCGCGACAAGGACACATCGACGCGCACGTTCCGCGAGCTGCTGCGGGAGATCACGCTGTTGATGGGCTACGAGATCACGCGGGATCTGCCGATCACGACTCGGCGCGTCGAGACGCCGCTCGTGGAGGTCGAAGCGCCGGTGATCGCCGGCAGAAAACTGGCGGTCGTGCCCGTGCTGCGCGCGGGCATCGGCATGTCGGACGGTTTGCTGGAATTGATTCCGTCGGCGCGGGTCGGCCACATCGGCGTCTATCGCGACGCCGAGCATCGCCCAGTCGAATACCTCGTGCGCCTACCCGATCTGGAGGACCGCACGTTTATCCTGTGCGATCCGATGGTCGCGACCGGCTATTCGGCCGTTCACGCCGTCGACGTGCTCAAGCGGCGCGGCGTGGCGGGGGCGCACATCTCTTTTGTCGCGCTGGTCGCGGCGCCCGAGGGGGTCCAGGTTTTTCAGGACGCGCATCCCGACGTCAAACTGTACGTGGCCTCCCTGGACTCGCATCTGAACGAACATGCGTATATCGTGCCGGGGCTGGGCGATGCCGGCGATCGGCTGTTCGGCACGAAGAACTGATAGCCGCCGATAAGCAATCAGCGCGCCCAATTAAACGGGGCACCATTCATTAAAACGAATGGCGCGCCGATAAACGATCCGTATCCATCCGCGCCACCACGAGTCCGCCATGCACGGCACGTATAACTTTTGGGTCGTCGGGCTGTCGCTCGCAGTCGCGACGCTCGCCTCCTTCACGGCGCTTGACCTTTCCGGGCGCATCGCTTCGGCGGCCCATCGCCGCCAGCGCCATGCCTGGCTCGCAGGCGGCGCGGTGGCGATGGGCGTCGGCATCTGGTCGATGCATTTTATCGGGGTGATCGCGTATACCCTGCCGATTCCCGTCGGTTACGACGTCAAGATCACGGCCGGCTCGCTGCTGATCGCGATCTTGGTCTCTTATTTCGCGCTGAGCGTCATCGCTCATGCCGCGCTCGACGGCAAGCGCCTGGGCGCCGCGGCCATCCTCATGGGCCTTGGCATTGCGGGCATGCACTACACGGGCGATGCGGCAATGCGCATGCAGCCGCCCATCCAATACGATCCCGGGCTCTTAGCAGCGTCGATCGTCATTGCGATCGCCGCATCGGGCGCGGCGCTCTTCATCGCCCACGAATTGCGCGCCGAAGATCAGCGGCGGGTGCTCGTCAAGCGAGGCGCCGCCTCGCTGGTCATGGGCGTCGCGATCACCGGCATGCACTACACGGCCAACGCGGCCGCGAACGTCGCGCCGGGATCGATCTGCGGCGCTGCCGACGGGGTTGACCTGCAATGGCTCGGCACGACCATCACGATCTTTACGCTGGCCATCTTGATCGGGACACTGATGCTCTCGCGCTTCGACGCGCGCACGGCGGCGCTGATGCGCTCCGTTTCGCAATTGAACGGGCGCATCGTGCACATGGCGGCATTCGACGCCCTCACCAATCTGCCGAACCGCCGCACGCTAACCGAGCGCATCGAACAAGCGATCGATTCGGGCAAGCTCGGCAAGGCCCCGTTTGCCGTGTTGTTCATGGATTTGGACGGCTTCAAGACGATCAACGATTCGCTCGGACATACGGTTGGCGACGAGGTGCTCAAGGCGTTCGCTCAGCGCCTGACCGATTGCGCGAACGAAGGCGATACCGTGGCACGGCTGGGCGGCGACGAATTCGTCATGCTCGTGCGGCACGTCGAGCTGCCCGAGGACGCGCGGCGTGCCGCCGAAGCCGTGCTCTTGCGCATGCGCGAGAGCATCTGGGTGGACGCGCAGCCGTTGCAGGTCGCGCCGAGCATCGGGATCGCCCGGTTCCCCAGCGACGGCGAGACCGTCGAAACGTTGCTCAGGAACGCCGATGCCGCCATGTACGCCGCCAAGCGTGCGGGACGCGGCACGTGGCGCCTGTTCGAGTCGGACATGAGCGACGAAGCGACGCGCACGCTGCTGATTCAGCACGCGCTGCACGAGGCGCTCGACAAAGGTTACTTCTCGCTGCACTTCCAGCCGAAGTTCTACAGTCGGGACAATGCGCTCGCCGGTGCGGAGGCCCTGCTGCGGCTCAATCACCCGACACTCGGGCTGCTCGCCCCCGCCGAATTCATTTCGATCGCCGAGCGCAACGGGCAGATCGTCCCGATCGGCTATTGGGTCGTGCGCGAGGCGTGCCGGCAGATTCGCCGCTGGCGCATGCAGGGCCTGCGCCCCGTGAAGATCGCGATCAACTTGTCGCCGCGCCAACTCGCGCAACCGGACCTGCTCGCGAAAGTCACGGAGATCGTCTACCAAGAAGGTGCGAACGGCGACCGGATCATGTTCGAAATCACGGAAACCGCGGCCATGCAGGACGTGCGCCGAACAGCCGAGATGGTGCATGCCTTTCAGAGGAGCGGCTTCGAGGTGGCCATCGACGATTTCGGGACGGGCTACTCTAGCCTCGCCTACCTCCAGCGCTTCCGCGTGCGACAGTTGAAGATCGACCGCTTCTTCGTCGACGGACTCGACTCGCACAGCGATGAAGGCACGGCGATCGTCTCGGCGATCATCACGCTCGCCCACTCGCTCGGCATGGCCGTCGTGGCCGAGGGCGTCGAAACCGCATCGCAGCACGAGAAGCTGCAGGCGATGAACTGCGACGAAATGCAGGGCTATCTGCTGGGCAGGCCGCTCGCCGCCGAGGCCTTCGGCACCTTGCTCGCAGGAAATGCGCAGGACGCGCCACGCGTGCCGAGCGCACCGGCTTCCGCGACCCCCTTCGCCTAGCCGGCCTGACGGGGCCGAGCCCGCCGCGGGAGCGCAAGCGGCGGCCCGGCGCTGCCGCCCCTGCCGTCGCGCCATGGTAAAATCGCCGTCTGCTCTTCGGACGGCCCGCCTACGCGCATTGCAGCCGCATTCACGAAGAAACGCCGCCCGACACCCGAACCGCCGGCAGCACGCGCCCGGTTCACACGATTCGCAATCGACAAAATCGCATCATGCGTGTGCAAGATGGGCACGCGCCACGGAGAAACGTATGGCTGGTCATTCCAAATGGGCCAACATCAAACATAAGAAAGCCGCCGCAGACGCCAAGCGCGGCAAGGTCTGGACACGCCTCATCAAGGAAATTCAGGTCGCGGCCCGCATGGGCGGCGGCGAAATCGACTCGAATCCGCGCTTGCGGCTCGCCGTCGAAAAGGCGTACGACGCCAATATGCCGAAGGACAACGTCAACCGTGCGATCCAGCGCGGCGTGGGCGGTGTCGACGGCGCGAGCTACGAGGAAATCCGCTACGAGGGCTACGGAATCGGCGGTGCGGCCGTCATCGTCGACACGATGACCGATAACCGCACGCGTACCGTCGCGGAAGTGCGCCATGCGTTCTCGAAGTTCGGCGGCAACATGGGCACGGACGGCTCGGTTTCGTTCCTGTTCGATCACGTCGGCCAATTCCTGTTCGCCCCGGGCACGCCCGAGGACAAGCTCATGGAAGCGGCGCTCGAAGCGGGCGCGAACGACGTCTTGACGAACGACGACGAAAGCATCGAAGTCCTGTGCGCGCCGAACGATTTCGCGAAGGTCAAGGAAGCGCTCGAAGCGGCCGGCTTCAAGGCCGAACTCGCCGAAGTCACGATGAAGCCGCAAACGGAAATCGAATTCGCGGGTGAAGACGCTGTGAAGATGCAAAAGCTGCTCGATGCGCTCGAAAACCTCGACGATGTGCAAGAGGTCTATACGAACGCCTCGATCGCCGATGAGTAAGGAACCGACCACATGAAACTACTCGTCGTCGGCTCCGGTGGCCGCGAGCATGCGCTCGCGTGGAAGCTCGCGCAGTCGCCGCGCGTGCAACTCGTCTATGTCGCGCCCGGCAACGGCGGGACGGCGCAGGACGAGCGCCTGCGCAACGTCCCCATCGCCGATCTCCATGCGCTCGCCGATTTCGCCGAAAAAGAGCAGATCGCACTGACCGTCGTGGGCCCCGAGGCACCGCTCGCCGGGGGCATCGTCAATCTCTTTCGTCAGCGCGGCCTGAAGGTGTTCGGCCCCACGAAGGAAGCCGCGCAACTCGAAAGCTCGAAGGATTTCGCCAAGGCGTTCATGAAGCGTCACGGCATTCCGACGGCCGAGTCCGAAACGTTTTCCGATGCCGCCGCCGCACACGCCTACATCGAGCGTCGCGGCGCACCGATCGTCGTCAAGGCGGACGGCTTGGCCGCCGGCAAGGGCGTGGTCGTCGCCGCGACGGCCGACGAGGCGCATGCCGCCGTCGACATGATGCTGGCGGATAACAAGCTCGGCGATGCCGGCGCGCGCGTGGTCATCGAAGCGTTCCTGTCGGGCGAAGAAGCGAGCTTCATCGTCATGGTCGACGGCAAGCATGTGCTGCCGCTTGCCTCGAGCCAAGATCACAAGCGCTTGCTCGACGGCGATCAAGGCCCGAACACGGGAGGGATGGGCGCTTATTCGCCGGCCCCCATCGTGACGCCGCAACTGCACGCGCGCGTGATGCGCGAAATCATCTTGCCCACGGTGCGCGGGATGGAGAAGGAGGGCATCCGTTACACGGGCTTCCTTTATGCCGGCCTCATGATCGATGCGCAGGGCAATCCGAAGACGCTCGAGTTCAACTGCCGGATGGGCGACCCGGAAACACAGCCGATCATGGCGCGCCTGAAGGGCGATTTCTCGAAGGTGATCGAAAGCGCGATCGCGGGCACGCTCGATACCGTCGAGCTCGCGTGGGATCGCCGCACGGCGCTCGGCGTCGTGCTCGCGGCGCACCACTACCCTGATGCGCCGCGTAAGGGAGACCGCATCGACGGCATCCCGGCCGAGACCGACAGCGCCGTGACGTTCCACGCGGGCACGGCGCTCGTGGACGGCAAGCTCGTCACGGCGGGCGGGCGGGTGCTGTGCGTCGTCGGCTTATCGGATTCGGTGCGCGGCGCGCAATCGGCCGCGTACGAAGCGATCAATCAGATTTCGTTCGACGGCATGCAGTATCGCCGCGACATCGGCTACCGCGCCTTGAACCGCAAGCACTGACCGTTCGCGTTACGCCGGTCGCGCAAGCGCCTTGCGCGCGTCCTCACGTCCCGGGCCACTCGCGGCCCGGCCCCTCGCCCTCTTCGTTTGCGCGACATCATGCCTGACACGACCTATGACGTTTCCTCCGTGCGCAGCTACTTGCAAGGGCTGCAAACGCGCATCGTCGATGCGCTGGGCGCGCTCGACGGCAAGCCGTTCGGCTCCGACGCTTGGGAGCGGCCTGCCGGCGGGCATCTGCGTGGCGGCGGCGTCACGCGCATGCTCGAGGAAGGCGCCTTGATCGAACGCGGCGGCGTGGGCTTCTCCGACGTAGCGGGCGATAAACTGCCGCCGTCGGCGAGCGCGCTGCGGCCGCAGTTAGCCGGGCGCGGCTTTGAAGCAATGGGGGTTTCGCTGGTCATGCACCCGCGCAACCCTTACTGCCCCACCGCCCACATGAACGTGCGCATGCTCGCAGCGACGAAAGAAGGCGAGGCACCCGTGTTCTGGTTCGGCGGGGGCATGGACTTGACGCCCTACTACGGCTTCGAAGAAGACGCGGCGCATTTTCATGGCGTTTGCCGCGATGCGCTGGCGCCGTTCGGCGCCGATCTGTACCCGCGCTTCAAACGCTGGTGCGACGACTACTTTTTCCTCAAACACCGCAACGAGACACGGGGCGTAGGCGGTATCTTCTTCGACGATTTCGACGAACTCGGCTTCGAGCGGTCGTTCGCCATGGTCAGAAGCGTCGGCGACGCCTTCATCGACGCTTATCTGCCGCTGCTCGAGAGACGGCGCGATACGCCGTACGGCGAACGCGAGCGTGCATTCCAAGGTTATCGGCGTGGCCGCTACGTCGAGTTTAATCTGGTCTACGACCGTGGCACACTGTTCGGGCTGCAAAGCGGCGGGCGCACCGAGTCGATACTGCTGTCGATGCCGCCTGGCGCGAATTGGCGCTACGACTGGCAGCCGGAACCGGGCACGCCCGAAGCGCGGCTTTACACCGATTTTCTGACGCCGCGCGATTGGGTGTGATGCCCACTCAGCCATCGACGAGGAACGACACCTGAAATCGACCGCCCCCGCCCCGTCTTGCACTTCGCCCGATGCGCGGCCGATGCTGCCGCACCGCATTGGCCTGCTTGGCGGCACGTTCGATCCGATTCATAACGGGCATCTCGCGCTCGCGCGCCGATTCGCCGATCAGCTAGCGTTGACGGAACTCGTACTGCTGCCGGCCGGACAGCCTTATCAGAAGACGGGCGTTTCGGCGGCGGAGCATCGGTTGGCGATGACGCGCGCGGCGGCCGCCTCGCTCGTATTGCCCGGTGTCGCCGTCACGGTGGCGACGGACGAAATCGAGCGCGGCGGGCCGACCTACACCGTCGAGACGCTGGCGCGCTGGCGCGCGCGCGAAGGCCAGGACGCGTCGCTCGCCCTGCTCATCGGGGCCGACCAGCTCCTCCAGCTCGATACCTGGCGTGATTGGCAGCGACTGTTCGAGTTTGCGCACGTCTGCGCCGCCACGCGGCCGGGTTTCGATCTATCGAGCCTATCGCCCGCGCTCGCGAAGGAACTCGGCCCGCGCCGAGCCGACGCGCAAGCGCTGCGCGGCACACAAGCGGGGCATCTGCTCATCGACGACACCCTCGCGCTCGATGTCTCGGCCACCGATATTCGCGCGCATCTGAAAGAAAAACTGGCGCACGAGGCCACGCACGCAGGTCCGGCACCGGTGCGGGGCGCCGAGCGCGGGCCGGCGCCCGAACCGATTCCAGCGGCCGTCTGGGACTACATCCTTCAACATCACTTGTACCATCCCTAATCATGGACATCCGCACCCTGCAGCGCGCAATCGTAGACGGTCTCGAAGACGTCAAAGCGCAAGACATCCGAGTCTTCAATACGACCCATCTCACGGCGCTGTTCGACCGCGTCGTCGTCGCGAGCGGTAGCTCGAACCGGCAAACCAAGGCACTCGCCTCGAGCGTGCGTGAAAAAGTGAAGGAAGCCGGCGGCGAGATCATCAGCACCGAGGGCGAGGATATCGGCGAATGGGTGCTCGTCGACTGCGGCGACGCCATCGTCCATATCCTGCAGCCCGCGCTGCGCCAGTATTACAACCTGGAAGAAATCTGGGGCGACAAGCCCGTGCGCGTGAAGCTGACGAGCACGAGCGGGTTCTCGGGTGCGCATGCGAGCGAGCCGGAGGATGAGGACGAAGAGGCGGCCGAGGCCGCCGAGCCCGCGTCCTCCGCGCAACCGGCACGCAAAAGTGCCGCTCGCAAGAGCGTCGCCCGCAAGAGCCCGGCGCGCAAAAGCAGCGCCAAGTAGCCGCTGCGGGTCGCCCGACGCGCCCCCGGAGACGGTAGGCTCAAATGAAACTCCATATCTTGGCCGTCGGCCATAAGATGCCCGACTGGATCTCGACCGGCTTCGACGAGTACGCGAAGCGGATGCCGCCCGAGCTACGCATCGAACTGCGCGAGATCAAGCCCGAGCCCAGGACAGGCGGTCGTTCGGCGCAAAGCGTGATGGCGGCTGAGCGCCAGCGCATCGAGGCCGCGTTGCCGAAGTCGGCGCGTGTAGTAGCGCTCGACGAGCGCGGCCGCGACTGGACGACCCTGCAACTGGCGGGCGCGCTGCCCGATTGGCAGCGCGAGGGTCGCGATCTTGCCTTCGTGATCGGCGGCGCAGACGGCCTAGATCCGGAACTGAAGGCCCGCGCGGAACTGCTGCTGCGCATCTCGAGCTTGACGCTGCCGCACGGCATGGTCCGCGTGCTGCTCGCGGAACAGCTTTACCGCGCGTGGAGCATCACGCAGAATCACCCCTATCATCGCGTCTGATGCGGCGTCCGTCCTCGTGACCGCGGCGCCTACGCCCAACGAGAACGAAGGACACATGCCGCTGCCGACTACCCGCCCGTCTTACCCGTACGTCTATCTCGCTTCGCAAAGCCCTCGCCGGCAAGCATTGCTCGCACAACTGGGCGTGCAGGCCGAGCCATTGCTGCCGCGACCGGACGAAGATGCCGAAGCACTCGAGGCCGAGTTGGCCGACGAATCGGCCCAGGACTACGTGCGGCGCGTCAGCGCCGCAAAAGCCCACGCGGCCCGCGCACGACTCGTGGCGGGCGCTCACGCACCGGCACCGATTCTCGTCGCCGATACGACCGTGACGATCGACAATGCGATCCTCGGCAAGCCGAACGACGTCGAGCATGCGGTGCAAATGCTCGCTCGCCTCGCCGGACGCGAACATGAGGTTTTGACGGCAGTCACCGTCGTCGACGCCGACGGCGCGCTGCTGCCGCCGGCGCTATCGAGCTCGACCGTGCGATTCGCCAGGGCCCCGCTCGCCGCGCTGACGCGCTATGCGATGACGGGGGAGCCGCTCGGTAAAGCCGGCGGCTATGGCATCCAGGGCCGCGCAGCCGAGTTCATCGAGCGGATCGAAGGGTCCTATTCGGGTATCATGGGTCTGCCCCTATTTGAGACGGCTGCGCTGCTGCGTCAAGCGCGCGTCGACTTCTGAAGCCGACATGAACGAAGAAATTTTGATCAATGTCACCCCGCAGGAAACGCGGGTCGCGCTAGTCCAGCAAGGTGCGGTACAGGAACTGCATGTCGAGCGCACGCTTTCGCGTGGGCGCGTGGGCAATGTCTATCTGGGTAAGGTCGTGCGTGTGCTGCCGGGTATGCAATCGGCGTTCATCGACATCGGTCTCGAGCGCGCCGCCTTCTTGCACGTCGCCGACATCTGGCACCCCCGCTTGGCGGGCGAGCATGCGGTCGTGCAGCAGCCGATCGAGAAAATCGTCTACGAAGGCCAGACGCTGACGGTACAGGTCATCAAAGACCCGATCGGCACGAAAGGGGCTCGACTTTCGACGCAAATCAGCATTGCGGGGCGCACGCTCGTGTACTTGCCGCAAGAACCACATATCGGGATTTCGCAGAAGATCGAGAGCGAGGCCGAACGCGAGGCGATCCGCGCGCGTCTGACTGCCGTGCTGCCGGCTGACGAGAAAGGCGGCTATATCGTGCGCACGATCGCGGAAGACGCGACGAGCGAAGAGTTGGCCAGCGACGTCGCCTATCTGCGCAAGACCTGGGCGACCGTCGTCTCGCAGGCGCAGCGCATGCCGCCTACGAGTCTGCTGTATCAGGATTTGAATTTGTCGCAGCGCGTGCTGCGCGATTTCGTCACGGACGAGACGAGCCGAATTCAAATCGACTCGCGCGAGACATTCCAGATGCTCAGCGAATTCGCCGCGGAGTTCACTCCGGCGGTGAGTTCGAAACTGCATCACTACACGGGCGAACGGCCGCTGTTCGATCTGTACAACATCGAAGCTGAGATACAGCGCGCGCTTTCGCGCCGCGTCGACTTGAAATCCGGCGGCTATTTGATGATCGATCAAACCGAAGCGATGACGACGATCGACGTCAATACGGGCGGCTATGTCGGTGCGCGCAGCTTCGATGACACCATCTTCAAGACCAATCTCGAAGCCGCACACACGATTGCCCGTCAACTGCGGCTGCGCAATCTCGGCGGCATCATCATCATCGACTTCATCGATATGGAGAACGCCGAGCATCGCGACGCGGTGCTCGGCGAATTGAAGAAGGCACTGGCACGCGACCGCACCCGCTCGACCGTGAACGGATTCTCCCAACTCGGGCTCGTCGAAATGACGCGCAAGCGTACGCGCGAATCCCTCGCGCACGTGCTGTGCGAGCCTTGCCCCGTCTGCGAAGGCAAAGGACAGGTAAAGACCGCGCGTACCGTCTGCTACGACGTGCTGCGCGAGATCCTGCGCGAATCGCGGCAGTTCAATCCGCGTGAGTTCCGGGTCGTGGCGTCGCAGGAAGTCATCGATTTATTCCTCGACGAAGAATCCCAGCATCTGGCGATGCTGATCGATTTCATCGGCAAGCCCGTATCGCTGCAGGTCGAATCGAATCTGAGCCAGGAGCAGTACGATATCGTTCTGATGTAGCGTTCAGGCGCGTGGCACCATGACGGCGTCGCGTCAGCGGCCGTGCCACCCGCGGCCGCCCCAGCCGTGGTGGTGGTGATGACCGCCGCCCCCGCCGCCGAATCCGATTCCTATCCCGATCGATGGCTCCGCATAGGCCGGGTAGACGGGATAGTAGCCCGGTGCGTAATAATCGGCGCCATATCCATAACCATAGGCCGGCTGCGCCGGCGCGACGACACAGCCGGTCAACGAACCGGTGAGTGCCACCGACCCAAGCGCGATGGTTAGGACAACGAATGACTTTCTCATGGCATTCTCCTGTTCCCCTTTAGACGAGTCTGGGCGGCCCGCGTTCTGTACTCAGTTGTGTCAGTGCGTAAAAGCTGTAATCCGCCTGGTAATGCGAAAGCGGGTCAAGCGAATTCGTAATACGTACCACATCGATCGTCGGCACTCCCCTTAATGCGCAAAAACCGCCATCGGCTGCGTCTTTCCCTAAAAATCACCTAGAATTTTTTAGTAGCGATGTGCAAGGAGAGGGTCATGGCTGAATCGATGGGAGATACCGTCGTAGGTGCAATTTTGCTGATCGCCGTCGCGGTCATCGTTGCATCGCACTATCGCCGCGAGCACCAGAAGGCGCGCTGGCTGCACCGGATGGACAATATGCGGCTGTGGGACAGGCTCAGGCAACGCCATTGAGAAGCAAGGACGCGTCCACCCGCGCCGCAGGGAGAAAAATCATGCTCGAAGAAGACGCGCTCTGGCAAATGACACAGTACGAAGGCTTCGAAATTCATGTCGCCCCACTCGCCCAAGACCAGAGCGAAGAAAATCGGCCCATAGCCGGCGCAAGCTACACCTACATCGGCTACGTGTGCCATCCCGGGGCAGACCCGAAAATCCCGGGGCACGCCGTGCCGTTCCATGCGGACGGCGACACCGGCTTTCCGAGCGCCGAGGCAGCCCTTGACGAGGGCATCCATGTGGGGCGCACGATCGTCGACGGCACCCATCCGGATTTGACCGTGCTGCCGCTCGTGACCGGCGGCGTTTGAATCCGGCGAATCGCCAGCCCGACAAGCAAGCGCAAGCGCGGTTACGCTAAGCTAAGCGCGGCGGCGGTTCACGCCGCCTGCTGCTGATATTGGATTCGGTGCAGGTGCGCGTAGAGGCCGTTTTGCCCCAATAGGGCGCCGTGGCTGCCCTGTTCGACGATCCGGCCCGCTTCCATGACGAGAATCCGATCAGCACGTTCGATCGTCGAGAGCCGGTGCGCGATGACGAGCGTCGTGCGCCCCTTCATCAGCGTTTCGAGCGCCGCCTGTACGTGCCGCTCCGATTCCGAATCGAGCGCGGACGTCGCTTCGTCGAGAATCAAGATAGGCGCATCTTTGTAGATCGCGCGCGCGATCGCCAAG
>Ga0157370_10001407_pt1 | contig 29864 bp, 20 predicted proteins | sample C35metaG_FD_113463 | JGI IMG/M metagenome (GOLD analysis project Ga0157370, IMG submission 113463) | Corn rhizosphere microbial communities from Kellogg Biological Station, Michigan, USA - C3-5 metaG | ecosystem: Host-associated > Plants > Roots > Rhizosphere > Soil | place: USA: Michigan...
AAACGACGGCGCCCGCGAGGTCTGCGGGTTCACCCCAACGTGCTGCAGGAATGCGCGCACTGATCTCGGCAGTGCGTTTTTCATCGGCGCGAAGACGTTCGGTGTTGTCCGTGACGAAGTAGCCCGGGGCAATCGCGTTCACCTGCACGTTGTCCTTGCCCCACTCGTTCGCGAGCGCCTTGGTCAATCCGGCGACCGCATGCTTGCTCGCCGTGTACGCCGGCACGGTGATTCCGCCGCTGAACGAGAGCAGCGACGCGACGTTGATGATCTTGCCCGAGCCGCGGTCGACCATCCCGCGTCCGAATCGTTGACTGAGCAGCCAGACGGCGTCGAGGTTGGTGTGCAGCACCCGATCCCACTCGCTCGGCGGGAACTCGGCCGCCGGACGCCGCGCGATCGTACCGGCCGCATTCACCAGCACGTCGATCGCGCCGGCGGCACGCTCGGCGTCGTCGCTCATGCGCCACAGGGCGTCGCGGTCGGCGAGGTCGGCGTACACCGTCCACGCCTGCCGGCCGCGACGCCGAATGCCGTTCGCCGTCTCGACGGCGCCGTTGTCCTGCGAGCTCGCGCACACCACGTCGGCGCCGGCATCGGCCAGCGCCTCAGCCATCGCGCGGCCGAGCCCGCGGCTGGCTCCAGTGACGAGGGCGCGCTTGCCGGCGAGAGAGAATGATTCGAGAATGGTCATCGTCCGAGCTCGTTGGCGGCAAGAATGAACGCGCCGACGCCCTTGTAGTCGTCGGCGACAACCGGCTCACTCACGTAATAGTCGTACGAGCCGTCCCGCGGCGGATTGCCGCCGAGGCCAGCGACCTTGCAGATCCCGCCGATCGAGACCATGCCGTCGGCCCCGGCGGTCACGAAGGTCGCCACGAACCCGTCAAACGCACGCTCGGCAAGCGAGCGGTAGGATGGAGCGAGATAGCCCATGCGCGCACCTTTCGCGAACGCATACGTGAACATGGCCGACGCGGACGCCTCCAGGTAATTCTTGGCGCGGTTCGGCTGATCGAGCACCTGCCACCAGACGCCGGAGACCGGGTCCTGCACGCGGGCGACGGCGTCGGCCAACCGTTGTACGACGCGAATCAGCTCGGAACGGTCGCGGTGGTTTTTCGGCAGGAAGTCGAGCACGTCGACGGCGGCCATGAGATACCAGCCGACGGCGCGTCCCCAAAAGTTCTGCGACAACCCCGTTGCGGGATCGGCCCACGACTGCCGGTGAACGGAATCCCAGGCGTGGTAGTAGAGGCCCGTCTTAGGGTCGCGGAGATGACGCGCCACGATCAGGAATTGCCGGGTCACGTCGTTCAGGACCGTCGTATCGTCGTGCCGCCGCGCGTACTCGGCGTAAAACGGTTCGGCCATGTACAACCCGTCGAGCCACATCTGTTGCGGATAGATCTGCTTATGCCAAAAGCCGCCCTCGGCGGTGCGCGGCTGCGAGCGGAGCTGATCGCGCAAGCGGTCGGCGGCGCGCGCGTAGCGCGCGTCATGCGTGCGGTCGTAAAGCGTGAACAGGGAGCGGCCTTCGTTGATCTGATCGAGGTTGTATTCGTTCGACGCGTAGGTCGCGATGGTTCCGTCGGCGTGAACGAGCGAATCGATGCTCGCCTTGACGTACGCGTCGTATCTCGGGTCGTGCGTCGCGTGCCCGACACGCTCGATGGCCAGCAACATGAGACCGGCGGTGTAATCCCATTTCTCATAGATCGCGGCGGGATGACGCCGCATCGCCGCGGACGCTACGCGAGCCGACCAGGGCGCGCGCTGGGCATTCGCCGGCGGATGGGCCGCAATAGCCAATGCGGCCGCCAAGCCCAGCGATCGAAGCCGCCACGATGTGGTCACGTCGCCGGCACTCCGTTGATCGTCGTACCGCGGAGATCGAGTCCGCGCACGTGCTCCACGACGTTGCCCTTGGCCACATTCTCGAAGCGGCAATCGATCACGCGAACATTCTCGATCGGTGCGTTGGCGAAACCCCGGAGATACACGCCGTACGTGCTCTTCTTGCTCGTGACGCGCCGGACCACGATGTCGCGCGCCGCCGGCGTAAAGCGGCCCTTATCGCCTTCCTCATAAAAGAAATCGATCGACAGGATCGCGCTGGCCACCTGTCCAACGGTGATGTCGCGCATGTAGATGTCGCGCAGCAGGCCGCCTCGCATCGCGTTGTTCTTGAGCCGGAGCACGCAATCGAGCCTCGGGCTGTCCATCCGGCAATCGTGCGCGAACACGTTCCAGCAGCCAGCGGAGATCTCGCTGCCCACGGTGACGCCGCCGTGTCCGTCGCGCATCTGGCAGTTGCGCACGACGATGTTCTCGCTCGGCACGTTGACCCGCCGGCCGTCGGCGTTGCGGCCGGATTTGATGGCGATGCAATCGTCGCCGGTGTCGAACACGCACCGGTCGATCAGCACATCGCGGCAGGATTCGGGGTTGCAGCCGTCGTTGTTGGGACCGTGGCTGTCGATCCTCACGCCGCGCACGGTGACGTTCTGGCAGAGCAACGGGTGAAGCTCCCACATCGGCGAATTCACGATCCTGACGTCCTCGATGAGGACGTTTCGACAGCGGTGCGGCTGAATGAAATTCGGGCGGAGATAATCGCCTTCGCCGAACGTGCGCTGCGCGACGGGAAGGCCTTGCTCCGCCATGGCGAGCAGACGTTGACGCGACGCGTTGTAGTTCGGCAGCCCGGCTTTCGCCCCGAACTCGGGATTTCCCTTCCACGGCCACCAGTGCTCCGGCCCGGCCTGCCCGTCGAGCGTACCCTCGCCGCTGATGCCGATGTTCGTCTGCTCGAAGGCGTAGATGAACGGTGAGTAGTTCATCAGCTCCGTGCCTTCGAAGCGCGTGAACACGGCGGGCAGATAATGTCGCGGGTCCTGGCTGAACGCGAGCGTCGCGCCGCGCTCGACCCGCAGGTCGACATTGCTCCGAAGATGGATCGCGCCGGTGAGAAACCGACCCGGTGGAACCACGACATGTCCGCCGCCGGCCGCGCTGCACGCGGCGATGGCGCGACGAATGGCGTCGGTAGAGTCGGCACCGGCGACTGCGCCGTAGCGTGTGATGTCGAAGCGGCGATCCGGGAACGTCGGCGGCACGATGCGGGCGAGGATTTCGGGTACCAAGTCCCACCCTCGCGCGGGAGGCCGCGGCGCACCCGCGCCCGACGACAGACGACAAGCCAACGCGCCGAGTGGCGACGCAAGCGCCGCACCCGCGCCGACGGTGCGAAGGAACTCCCGGCGATGGATCATGGCGTGCGAGGGCGTGCTTGCGAGCAGTTCTTGAATGCTGCGGCGGCCATACGCTGGGCCGATTTGCCGGCGAACCAGGCCGGGGTCATCTCCGGCTTCGCCGACAAGTCGAGCGCGTAGCGTGCGCGCATCATCGTGCCCAGACCGGAGGCGTGAAGTTCGCGCCGAATCTCGGCCGCAAATCGCATCATGGCACGCTGCCGTCGATGAGCGTCACTCGCGTGAGCCGCGGAACCAGAAGGTGGATGATCAACAGCGCCGTCACGTACGCGAGGCCGCAGGCCAGGAAGACCGGCGTGTAGTTGCTCCCGTTGTGCTGGAGCACCCAGCCGGTCGCCCGCTGAAACAACACGCCACCCGCGGCGCCGAAGAACCCACCGATGCCGACGACCGATCCCACCGCGAACCGTGGAAACATGTCGCTCGTCAAGGTGAACAAATTCGCGGACCACCATTGATGCGCCGCCGCCGCGATGCCGACGATCAGCACGGCGAGCCACATATTCGTCGCGGCAGGCGCGAACATCGTCGGAATGATGATCACGGCGGCGATGAGCATCGCCAGCTTGCGGCCGGCGTTCACCGATCTGCCGCGCCTGATGAACGCGCCCGACAGCCACCCGCCGTATACCGATCCGACGTCGGCCAGCAGGTAGATCGCCACGAGCGGCGCCGTCACCTGGGCGAGCTTGATGCCGTAGCGGGCGTCGAGAAACTTTGGCAGCCAGTACAGATAGAACCACCAGATCGGATCCGTCATGAACTTCCCGATCGCAAACGCCCACGTCTGTTTGAATTTGAGCAGTTGCAGCCAGCTCACCGCAAACGCCGGCTCGTGCGGGTCGCTCCGGATGTGCGCGAGCTCGGCGGCGCCGATCTTCGGATGCTCCTCCGGCGGCCGATAGACGACCAGCCACGCGATCAACCAGAGGAAGCCCAGGGCACCGGTCGCGATGAAGGCAGGGCGCCACCCCCACGTCAGCGCGATCCACGGCACCATGATCGGCGTGAGGATCGCGCCGACGTTCGACCCGGCGTTGAAGATTCCCGTGGCGAACGCGCGCTCGCGCGTCGGGAACCACTCGGCCACGGTCTTGATCGCGGCGGGAAAATTTCCCGACTCGCCGACGCCGAGCGCGAACCGCGCCGCGCTGAACCCGATCGCGCCGCGTGCCAACGCGTGCGCCATCGCCGACACGCTCCAGAGGATGATCGATCCGGCGAAGCCCTTCCTCGTCCCGACCCGATCCATGATGCGGCCGGCGAACAGGAAGCCGAGGGCGTACCCGATCGTCAGCCACGACACCACGTTCGCGAACGTCTGCTCGTTCCATCCCAGGTCCCGCTGCAGCGAGGGCCCAAGGATGCCGATGACCTGGCGATCGACGTAGCTGATCGTCGTGGCGAAGAAGAGCAGCGCGCAGATGGTCCATCGATACCGGCCGATCTTTTCCGTCATCGCTGCACTCGCCCGCTCGCGTCACCGGCCATCAGTGCCTCGACCTCGGCCACGCTCACACGATTGATGTCGCCGAGGATCGAATGTTTGAGACACGATGCCGCCGTCGCGAAGTCGAGCGCGCGCTGCGCATCCTGGTACGCGCGGAGACCGTAGATCAAGCCGGCCGCGAACGAATCACCGCCGCCCACGCGGTCGACGATATCCGTGATCTCATAGTGCCGGCTCGCCAGGAACCGCTCGCGGTCGAACATCACGGCGCTCCATCCGTTGTGGTCCGCGCTGTGACTTTCACGCAACGTGATCACCTGGCGCTCCAGGTTCGGGAACGCGGTCAGCACTCGCTCGGCGAGCGCGCGATACCGGTCGCGCTCGATCTGACCGCTCTCGACGTCGACGTCGATCTCGATGCCGAGCGCCTTCTGACAATCCTCTTCATTGGCAATGCCGACGGTCGCGAGGCTCACGAGCTCGCGCATGACCTGCGGCGCCGACTTGCCGTAGCGCCAAAGGTTCTTTCGATAGTTGTAATCGCACGACACCGTGAGGCGTCGCTCGCGCGCGGCGCGCGCCGCGGCAATCGAGAGCTCCGCGGCAGACGCGCTGATCGCCGGCGTCACTCCCGTGATGTGGAACCAGTCCGCGCCGTCGAACACGGCGTTCCAGTCGAAGTCGCTCGCGCGCGCCGTCGCGATCGAGGAGCCCGACCGGTCGTACGTCACCCGCGATGGACGCTGGTTCGCGCCGTTCTCCAGGAAATAGACGCCGAGCCGCTCGCCCTGGCGCCGGATCATCGACGTGTCGACGCCAAAGCTCTTGAGCGTCGCGATGCAGGCGTCTCCGACGTTGCTCGCCGGAACCGCGGAGACGAATCGCGCGTCCACGCCAAACTGGGCGAGCGAGGCAGCGACGTTCGCTTCCGCTCCGCCGAATGTCGCCTCGAGCATCGACGATTGAAACAGTCGCTCGAACCCGGGCGACTTGAGGCGAAGCATCACTTCGCCGAGCGTGACGACGCGCGTCATACGATCACCACCGGCGGATTGCCGCTCGCGGCGCTGACGGCCCGGCGGGTTTCGTCGCGAATCCGGTCGAATTGCTTGGCGGCGATCCAGTCGGCCGGCGCCATCCACGAGCCGCCGCACGCGACCACGCGCTTGAATGCGAGGTAGCCGGCAACGTTCGCCGCATTGATGCCGCCCGTCGGGATGAAGGCCGCGCCGACGTAGGGCGCCGCGATCGCCTTGAGATACCCGAGCCCGCCCATCGGCTCGGCGGGAAAGAATTTCAGCGTCGTGAGTCCCTTCTCGAGGGCTGCTTCGATCTCGGTCGGCGTGGCGACGCCCGGATACACGGGAATTCCCCTGCCAAGACAGTAGTCGACCATACGCGGCCCAAAGCCCGGCGCGACGATGAACTGCGCGCCGGCGTCGCGCGCCGTTCTTGCTTGCTCGGGTGTGAGGACCGTTCCCGCGCCGGCGAACAGCTCCGGCACCTCGGCCGTGATTCGTCGCAAGGCTTCAGCGGCGCGCGGCGTACGAAAGGTGATCTCCGCGCACGGCAGGCCGCCGGCGACGAGCGCGCGCGCGAGCGGCACTGCGTCATCCGGGTCGTCGATGGTGATCACGGGGACGACGCGCACGGCGCGCAGTCGTTCGAGGGCGCCGGTAGCCGACGCGAAGGCGGGAGGCATGTGTCAGGTCGTTGCGAGTTCCGTGAGGTGGGCGTCGAGCGCCGGTCGAATCCCCTGTCGCACGATTCGGATGACATGATCGGCGACGAGGTCGGCGAATCCGTTCATCGAGGTCAGATCGACCTCCCACAGTATCTCGTCGGCGCAGACCCGGCGCGCAAGCTCGGCCAGGCTCGCGTCGGAGCGGGAATCGACATCGAGCCACGCGTCGCGAACCCGCGCGCCCTCGCCGTCCTCCGGAACGGCGAGTCCGGCCGTTCGCCGCTCTGCCTGCACGTCGCCGCGCATGAACACCAGGTACGCGGCAAATCCAAACGCCAGCGACGCCGGCGCGCGCCCGGTGCGGCGAACGAAGTCGACGATGCTCGGCACGACGCGTACGCGCATCTTGATCGTTTCGTGCAGCGTGATGTCGATCAGGGCGTGGCGGATGTACGGATTCGCGAACCGCTCCAACACCTCGACCGCGAAGTCGTCCGCGCCCGGCGCAGCGAGACTCGGGACGATGTCGTCGAACATGACGCGCCGAATGAATCGTCCGACGCGTTCGTCCCGCACGGCGTCGCGCACGGCCTCCAGCCCGGCGAGCAGCGCGACCGGAACGGAGATCGTGTGCGCGCCGTTCAGCAGGCGCACCTTTCGCTCGCGATACGGCCGGATGTCGGGCGTGATGACGATTCGCGAATCAGCGTCCGCAAACCCGAGCCTGCCGCGCAGTCGCTCGTCGCCCTGGATGGCGAACAGCGCGTACGACTCGCACGCGGTGCACAGGCCGTCGCGGTAGCCGAACAACACGCCGAGGCGGTCCGCTTCTTCTGGCGGGACGACGCCGGGCACGATCCGGTCGACCAGCGTGTTGCAGAAGGTGACGGCGGCATCGAGCCAGGCCCCGAACCGGGGACCGAGCGCCCAGCGAGCGGCCAGCGCCTGCACGACGTCGCGGAGGGTGTCACCGTTGGCGTCGATCAGCTCGCACGGAAGCACCACGACGCCGCGGCTGCCGTCGTAGTCGAACGCCGAGGCGCGCTCGGCGAGAAACTGCGTGAGCTTGCCGGGAAACGAGCGTGGCGGATTGGCGTCGAACCGATCCTCTTCGTCGAGCACGATCCCGACCTCCGTCGAGTTCGAGATCACGACCTCCACGTCTTTCGATCGCGCGAGCTCCAACACGGCGGGCCACTCATCCCGCGCCGAGAGGGCTCGGCTCAGCGACGAGATGATGCGATACCGCTGCCGGACCGCGCGCCCGTCGATACCCCGAATGGCCAGCGTGTACAGCCCGCCCTGCGCATTGAGCAGCGCGTCGCGCTGACTGCCGGTCGACGAGATCGCGACGACCGAGCCGCCAAACGCACCATTCCGGTTCGCCTCGTCGATGAAATACTCGGCGAAGCCGCGCAGGAAGGCGCCGGTGCCGAACTGCACGACCTTCTCGGGCAGATCGAGCGTCTCCACCGGCGGCACCTCGACGCCCGCTTGCTCGGCGAGGGCGAGCGACGCGACCAGCTCACGAGACAGTCGTGGCCGGGCGGACATCTACAGCGTCACTCCTTCCTTCCAGATCGCGATCTCGCGATAGCCGTTCTTTTCGTTGTTCGCCAACCGCTCGCCCGACGCGACCGCGACGATCAGCGCCAGGAGGTCATCCTCGAGGTGAGCCATCGTCTTCGTGCCATCGAGCAGCGGGCCGGCGTCGAAGTCGATCCAGTGCGGCTTCTTCGCGGCAATCTCGCTGTTCGACGAGATCTTGAGCGTCGGCACCGGAAAGCCAAGCGGCGTGCCGCGCCCGGTCGTGAAGAGCAGCAGCGTCGCGCCGCTCACGACCATCGCCGTCGACGACACGGCGTCGTTTCCGGGCGACTCGAGCAGCGCGAGTCCGTGCTCGCGGAGCAGTTCGCCGTAGCGGAGAACCCGCGACACGGGTGCCCTGCCGCCCTTCTGGATCGCGCCGAGCGATTTCTCCTCCAGCGTGGTGAGACCGCCGGTCTTGTTTCCCGGCGACGGATTCTCGTACACGGGCTGGCCGTGACGCAGGAAGTACTGCTTGAAGTCGTTGATCATCGCGACGATGTCCCGAAACACCGGCTCGCTCGCGGCGCGATTCATGAGCGGCTGCTCGGCGCCGAACATCTCGGGGACCTCGGTCAGCAGCACGCTGCCGCCAAGACTCGTGACGTGGTCCGCGATGCGTCCAAGCAGCGCGTTCGCCGTGATGCCGCTGAAGCCGTCGGAGCCGCCACACTTGTGTCCGAGCACGAGGTCGGTGATCGGGCATTCGGTGCGCCGGTCCGCGGCCACGCGCTCGATGAGCTTGGCGACCGCGCCGGTCCCCTCCTCCAGCTCGTCGATCACATCCTGTGTATTGAAGAACGCAACGCGCTCGCGATCGACGTCGCCGGCGAGGGCCATGAGCTCGCTCAACTGATTGTTCTCGCAGCCGAGGCCCAGGATCAACACGCCGCCGGCGTTCGGGTGGCGAAGAAGCCCGGCAAGCACGCGTTGAGTGTTCTTTAAATCGTCGCCGAGCTGACTGCAGCCATAGGGATGGCCAAACGCGTAGATGCCGTCGACCCGCCCGGCGTAGCGCTCGGCCGCTTGCCTGGCGATGCGCTCGGCCGCGTGGTTGACGCATCCGACGGTATTGAGCACCCAGAGCTCATTGCGCGTTCCTACCCGTCCGTCGTGCCGGCGATATCCCTTGAACGTCGGCAGGGCGCCGCGCGACAGGGATCGCTCCGCCGGCGCGACGGGCGCGTAGCGATAGTCGATCTGGCCGGACAACGCCGTGTGCAGATTGTGCGAGTGTACCCAGTCGCCCGGCGAAACGGGCGCCGTCGCGAGTCCGATCGCCACGCCGTATTTGATGATTTGCTGATCGGGCTCCAACGCCGCGAGCGCGATCTTGTGTCCAGGGGGCACGTCCTGTCCGGCGACGACGGCGAGTCCGTCGATCTCGATCCGCTCGCCGGCGGCGATCGGACGCAACGCGACCGCGACGTTGTCCCGATCGGCGACACGAATGACCGGCGGCCGTTTGCCGGCACTCACCGACTCCCGTTGAATCGTCGCGGCGTCGCTCATCGCACCCCCACCGCCGCGGGTGCGCGGAACGAACGGGGCTCCGTCGCCGAGCCGAGCCGGTACGTGTCGCGCGCCAACTCGTAGGCCATCGCGCGCGCGAGAACGCGAGCATCGTCGACGTCGATCACGTGCCGGGCCACGAGGCGTCCGAGATAGTTGGCGTCAACGCGGCGCGACAGATCGTGCCGCGCGGGAATCGAGCAGAACGCGCGCGTGTCGTCGTTGAACCCGGCCGTGTTGTAGATGCCGGCGGTCTCTGTCACCTGGTGGCGATAGCGCGTCATTCCCTCGAGGGAATCGTGGAACCACCAGGGCGGCCCGAGCCGCATGGCCGGATAGTGTCCGGCGAGGGGCGCGAGCTCGCGCGTGTACGACGACTCATCGAGGGTGAACACCACGAGCGTGAAGCGCGGATCGTTGCCGTACGCGTTGAGCAGCTCCGAGAGGTTGCGCGTGTACTCTGTGGCGACAGGAATGTCGCCGCCCTTGTCGGGGCCGAAACGCTGCGCGACGAGATGGTTGTGATCGCGGTACGCGCCCGGGTGGAGCTGCATGACCAGTCCGTCGTCGACCGACATGCGCGCCATCTCGATCAGCATGTGCGCCTCGAAACGCGCCTGATCGGCCTCCGCGGCTTCACCCGCAAGCGCGCGCCGGAAGATCTCCTGCGCGTCGGCTGGCGAAAGCCGCGCCGTGTAGGGCTCGACGACCGCATGATCAGTGGCCGCCGCGCCGAGCGATTTGAAGTAGCGGCGGCGCTCCTCCAACGCGGCGACGAACGACGGGAAGTCGCCGATCTCGACGCCGTTTGCCGCGGCGAGCAGGTCGAGCTCGGCGCGCCACTCCGGCGACGCGATCCGAAAGAGCGCGTCGGGGCGGAAGGTCGGGATCACACGCCCGTTCCAGCTTCCATCGCGGATGGCGCGGTGCGCGTCGAGCGGGTCGCTCGCCTTGTCCGTCGTCGCCAGCACTTCGATGTTGAAGCGGTCGAACAGCGCCTGCGGGCGAAATTCCGGTTGCGCGAGCCGCTCGGCGATCTGGTCGTAGACGTAGTCCGCGGAGCCGCCGTCGAGCTTCACTTGGACGTCGAACAGGTCGTGCAGCTCGTGATCGAGCCAGGCTCCGGTGGGCGTTCCACGGAACAGGTAATAGTGCTCGGCGAACGATTGCCAGATCTTTCGCGGGTCGGTCTCGACCGGAGTGCCGTCGCGTGTGGGGATGCCGAGCGACTCGAGCGGCACGCCGCGCGAGTAGAGCATCCGGAAGATGTAGTGGTCCGGAATGATCAGGAGCGCCGTCGGCTCCGGGAACGGCGAATTCTCGGCGAGCATGACCGGATCGACGTGCCCGTGCGGACAGATGAGCGGGAGCTCGCGGGTTTCCTCGTAGAGGGCGCGGGCGACGAATCGGACGCTCGGATCCGAGTCGAAAAATCGGTCGTCGTGGAGAACGAGCGGCTTGTAGATGCCGCGTCTCATTTCGGCGGCGCCGGAGGGCGCATCTTGAAGCGTGGCCACATTTGTTCAAATTAAGAACAAAATCTCGGTTCCGTTAGGGTTCGACGGCCGGCACCGGGCCTGGACGGGGCCCACGGGCGTGGTTGGCGCCTCGCCCGGCGCCGGTGTGGCTTCCGTGGTCCGTTTCCCGTTTCTTTGCGTTTCCGAATGAGAAAGATCAACACCCGCAGCTTCATCCGCGCCACACGGTCAACGCCGCGCGAGATCAACCGGCAGATCCTGCTGAACCTGGTGCGCGAGCACCAGCCGATTTCGCGCGCCGACCTCGCCCGGCGCATGAGCGTGGGTCGCGGCATGGTCACCTCGCTCGTGAGCGAGCTGCTGACCGAGGGCTCGATCTACGAGGGGACGACGGTCGACGCACCACGCGGCCGGAAGCCGATGATGCTGTACGTGCGCACCCATGACCGTCTGGTGATCGCCGTCGACGTGCGCTTCAGCAAGACATACTTGATGCTGAGCGACTTCAACGGGACCCCTATCGCGCTCGAGACCTTCGACACGGTCGTCGAGCCGGAGGCGCTTGTCGCCACGCTTGCGCGGCGAATTCCGCGGCTCCTCAAGACGCACCGCGCCGCCGGCAAGTGCAACGGGATCGGGCTCGTCGTGCCGGGCATGGTCGACCAGCTCACCGGCAGAGTTCTCAACGCGCCGCAGTTGGGCTGGCGCGACGTCGACGTCCGGGACGCGCTCGCCGACGCAACGGGATTTTCAGTCCAGATCGAGAACGCGCCAATCGCCTGCGCCCTCGCCCAGATGTGGCTGGGCCAACGCGGCGGCGACGCGCCCCGCGACTTCGTGTATGTGACCGTTTCGGACGGCGTGGGCGCCGGCGTCGTCGTGAACGGCGAGGTCGTCCGCGGGCACAACAATACCGCAGGCGAGTTCGGGCACGTCCCCATCGACCCGCTGGGCCCAACCTGTTTGTGCGGCTCTCGCGGGTGCCTCGAGGCCTACACCTCCAACCTCGCCACGCTTTCGCGCTACCTGGGACACGAATTCTCCCCGACGGAAACTCGGCACCTGCTTCAGGAATCGGGACTCACGATCACCGACGTGCTCGCGCGCGCGCGATCCGGCGACCGCCGCGCCGAGTCGGCATTGCACGAGACGGCGGAGCACTTGGGGGTCGGCCTGGCGGTGATCATCAACACGCTCAACCCGGCGCAAATCTATGTGGGCGGCGAGATCACCGAAGCCTGGGATCAGCTTGGCCCCATCATGCGAAAGATCATCGCCAAGCGAGCGCTCACGTCGCGTGCCGCCGCAACGCCGATAATTCCGGAACCAGCCAGCAGCTATCCGCGGCTGCGCGGAGCGACGGCGCTCGTGGCCGCGCCGATCTTCGCAGCACCACAGGTGGCGTAGGCGGCTTGGAGCGCGACTTCTTCCGGCGCGACGGGATCACGGTATCCGCCGGGGAAGTTGGCGCCAGCGTTCCACTGAACGTGACGAGCGAGTCGAGCGTTTCGATGAGCGACGGCCCGAGACCGCTGACTCGGCGGAGGCCATCCTTGCTCAGGAACGGGCCGCGCATCATTCGGTCAGCGACGATGCGTTTGGCCAGGGTCGGTGTGACGCCGGGCAACGAGTCGATCTGCGCCGCCGTGGCGACGTCGAGATCGAGCTTGCTGTCGGCGCGCGAGCGCCGGAGGGTTGGCAAAGAACCCCCACGTCCCCGCCGGCCGCGTCCTTTCGAGCCGCCGCGTCCACCCTCTTGCTGCGCCCGCGCCGAATCCGCCGCGGCGAGTTGATGCTCGAGCGCGGGCTGCGCGCTGACCGCCCTCACGCCTGTGGCGGCGCGCATGACGCGCACGGTAGCCCCGAGGACCGCGATGGCGCCGACGAAGACGAGCGCTTTCTGATCTGGACGCAGTGACATGGGCCGAAGCTAGGCAATCGACTCCACAGACCCGTCACCATTTCATTGCGCCCCGGATCAGACGGTTGGTCATCATCCTTCCTCTGCAATGAACATGCGACCTACGCGGGACATTCTTCGACGCGGGAGCCGCCGGCGTGAACGACCGCTACTTCGTCTTCAGGCGGCGCCGTTCGTGAATCTCGACGGCCCGCCGATGAAAGGTCGCGAATTGTTCCTGCAGCCGGTGGAGCTCCTCGTCCGACAACTCCTCGAGGTCCACGAGGTCGTTGCGCGCGGAGTGCACGGCGCGGATCAACTCGTTCAACTTGAGCTGCATGACCTGAGAGTCGCGGTTCTGAGTGTTCTGAATCAGGAAGACCATGAGGAACGTGATGATCGTCGTCCCCGTGTTGATGACCAGTTGCCAGGTGTCCGAGTAGTCGAAGAACGAACCGCTGGCCGCCCACACGATGATGATCGTGATCGCGGCAAGAAAGGCGATCGGCGAGCCCGCCGCCGTGGCGGTGTGTTGGGCAAATCGGCGAAAGACGGTCTGCAACGGTCGGCTCCTGTGCGGGACTGGAAAAAGGTACGGTTCTCTTCCCCGGGTGACGAACTTTGATCGCACACTTGGCATGGAGGCGGGAACCTTTGCCGATGCGGCGGACTTCGGCGAGATCGTGTTCAACTGCACATCGGGCCTGGTATCCCTCGACGCCTTGAACGACGCAGTCCCGGACGGCGCGAAAGTTGTAAAGGCCTTGAATACGATGACGGCTGCCCTGATGGTCAATCCATCGGCGGTTCCGGACGACCATGATCTGTTCCTGTCCGGTAACGACGCAGGCGCCAAGGCGCGCGTGACCGAGCTCCTGCGTTCATTCGGCTGGCGCGTCATCGTCGACCTCGGCGATATCGGCGGGGCTCGCGGCATGAAGATGATCTTGCCCATCTGGCTCAGACTCATGGGGACACTCGAATCGCCGATGTTCAACTTTCACATCGCCCGCGGGTAGCAGAGGTGCCCCGGGCCACCTGTCGCATTATCGTTCACCGATCTTTCTTCATCCAGGATCGTCCATGAAGCTGTTGTCGTCGCCACTCGTGCTTCTGTCGCTCGCGGTCGCCGCGTGCGGTGCACCGGCAACCGTTGCGACGGCGCCATCGCCAACGCCGCCCCCGGCGACGACGGCCGCCACCGCCCCGGCACCGGCCGCCTCGGCGTCGGTGACGACGCTTCCTGCCGTCACCCTCGCCGAAGCGCCGCGCAACTGGCAGTTGCTCGACGAGTCGACCGATCACGTTCCCGGCATCAGCGTCGAACGCGCATATCGCGAGCTGCTGGCCGGCAAGGCGCCCAAGCAGACGGTGCTCGTGGCGATCATCGACAATGGGATCGACACGTCACACGTCGATCTCAAGGCGAACCTCTGGGTGAATCCAAAGGAAGTCGCCGGCAACAAGAAGGACGACGACAACAATGGCTACGCCGACGACATCCATGGCTGGAACTTCATCGGCGGGCGCGACGGCGAGGACGTACACTTCGACACGTTCGAGGTGACGCGCGAATACGCGCGCTGCCACAACCAGGCGGCCGCGAGCGGCGCGCCGGCAATCACCGACCAGGCGTACTGCCAGACGATCGATGCCGGCTACGCAAAGCAAAAGGCGGAGATCGAGGGCAACGTGCAGACGTACCGGCAGATCCGTGACGTGCTGCAGCAGATCATCCCCGCCCTCAAAGAAGCCGTTGCCCCGGACACGCTGAGCATCGAGCGCGTGCGGACGCTCCGTCCATCGACTCCGCAGATGGCCCGCATGCAGCAGATGTACGTGGAGCTCGCATCGGAAGGCGCTACGCCGTCGGCGATCGAGGACGGGCTCAAGTCGCTCGAGGGACAGCTCCAGTACGCGCTCAATCCGTCGTACGACCCGCGCACGATCGTCGGCGACAAGTACACGGACGTCTCCGAGCGTCACTATGGCAACTCCGACGTCATGGGCCAGGATGCGAAGCATGGCACGCACGTGGCGGGCATCATCGGCGCGGTGCGCGGCAACGGCCTTGGCGTGGACGGCATCGCGGCGGCAGTCAAGTTCATGATGATCCGCACGGTGCCCGATGGCGACGAGCGCGACAAGGACATCGCGAACGCCATTCGCTATGCCGTCGACAACGGCGCGCAGGTGATCAGCATGAGCTTTGGAAAAGCGTATTCGCCGTACAAGGCAGCGGTTGACGACGCGGTGAAGTACGCCGATGCGCACGGCGTGTTGATGGTACACGCCGCGGGAAACGACGGGGCCGATCTGGCCAACGGAAAGAACTTCCCGACGCCCGCGTACCTGGGTGGCGGCCGGCCGCAGAATTGGATCGAGGTCGGCGCGTCCTCATGGAAGGGCGGCGACAAGCTCGCGGCGACGTTCTCCAACTACGGCCAGCAACAGGTCGATGTGTTCGCGCCCGGCGTCGACATCCTGTCGACGATTCCCGGCAACCAGTACGAGCGCGACAGCGGCACGAGCATGGCCGCGCCCGTGGTCAGCGGGCTGGCGGCGTTGATCCTGGACTTCTACCCGAATCTCACGGCCGGCGACATCAAGAAGATCATCATGGCGTCGGTCACGAAGACCAATCAGACCGTGTTCCGTCCCGGGTCGGACGACAAGCAGACCGTTTCGTTTCAGTCGCTGTCGGTGACGGGCGGCGTCGTGAACGCCTACAACGCGCTCAAGATGGCGGAGCAGTTGAGCAACGGAAAAGCGCGGCCGTAACGCCAGAGGCGTCGCGCCGCGCTCATTTGACCAGCGTCACCGCCACGTCGCCGACGACCTGCAGGCTCTTGGCCGACAATTTGTCGAACGTGTCCTGCATCGTGTGGTGGTAGTTCGGATTCGACGGCGTGAACGCGTCATGCGTAGGCGGGAGCGGCCCATACTGAATGTCCAACACGTCGATCACGTGCATACCCTTTCTCAAGAACGGCATGTGGTCGTCGGTGATCGCCATGCCGACCTGGTCGATGAAGTAGTTGCCATAGCCTAGGTCGGCCGCCGTCTGCCAGACGCGACGAACGACCTCCGGCGCGCTCTGCACGGAGTTCGCTTCCTGGTAGATCTGCAGGTCCGCGTCGCCGATCATGTCGAACAGCACGCCGTACAGCGGTTTGTAATCGGGCGATGGCAAATGGTCGGCGAAGTACTGCGACCCGAACAGCGCGTCAGGGTACGCGCCTGAGCTGTCGGGATCGAACGCCCCCCAATCTTCACCGTCGACGAACAGCAGATCGACGCCGACCGACGGCGGGGTCTTCTTGAACACGTCGCCCAGGGCGAGGAAGAGTCCTACGCCCGATGCGCCGTCGTTGGCGCCGAGGATGGGTCGCGCCCTGTTGCCGAAATTGGGATCGTCGTCGGCGGTCGGACGCGTGTCCCAGTGCGTGAGATACAGCACGCGCTCCGTGGCAGCCGGATTGAACCGCGCGAGAATGTTTTGCATCGGCAGCTTCAGGCCCTTCGCCGTGGTCTGCGTCCACCGCTGCACCGTCACGCTCTCGGTCCGCTTCCGCATTTCGGCGGCAATCCACTCGCCCGCCTTGTCGTGCGCCGGCGTCCCGGGCGTGCGCGGCCCGAACTCGAGGTGCGCCTTGACGTACGCGAGCGCCGCCTGACCGTCGAACGCCGTCTTCGGCCCGGAGAAGCGTTCTTTGATCTTGCTGCAGCCGCTGAGCGCGACCGCGGTGGCGCAGAGTACAGGAATGAAGGGCATTCGCACGGGAGGTCAACTCGCCAGAAGATAGGCTATACGTTAGTCGGTCGGTTGGCGACGGGGGAACGGGGCTTGGGGGCCGGCTCCTCGGACTTCGAGGACGAAGCGATGCCACGGAATGAATCCACGGAATCGACGGAAACAGCCACGGAATGACTCCGAGGCCGGTCGGCCTCCGACGACCGGGCAGGCTTCGATGATTTTGAGGATGCGCCGAATAGCGTGAGGGGGCGCCAAGGATCGCGTCGGTCTCCGTTCCGCTCCGCGCCATTCGCGCACTCCGCGTTCATTCTTGTTACGGCCTCTGTCGCGCGCCGAGACTCGATCGCCACCCCGGCCTCTCGCGACAGCCACCTCGCGAGAGCCGCTCGGGCACGCCATAACGAAGAAGGGGAAACGGATTGTACGGATGCAACGGATGGAACGGGTCCACTCCATGCGCGGAGAGAGTTCGTTCTGACGAGGCCTTTTCTTTGGTGGCCTCGATGCGGCGGGCAGGGCGTCGGCTGGTGTCCCTCTACGCTCCCGAGCGGTGCCCAGATCTCGTTCCACCGTTTCCGCTATTTCGGTGTCGCGAAGAATTGAATCTGGAGCACCGTCGAGACCAGGGTTTGCGCGAAGCGGCGGTTGAGGTTGTTGTCGAACACGATCACGTGCGATCCCTGGAACGTGAACACGAGATTGTCCTGCAGGTTCGTGTCGGCCGTGAGATTGTACGACTGGCGGCCGTTGTCCTGCAAGCGACTCTGCAGCGTGCCGTTCGCGTCGAGCACGTAGGTCGTGTTGTGGCTTTGCTGAACTCCAATGCGCGTCCGTATATCGTTGCGAATACCGAGTCCCCAGCGTTGCGGAATTCTGAAGGCGCGGCCGGCGTCGATGCTCAGCTCATTGCCGTTCGAGCGCGCCACGCTGCCCGGGAGGCTGTCGATGCGGTGCGTGAGACTGTAGCGCGCTCCGGTGCTCAGGCCGCCCCGCACCGCCCACGCCACAGTTCCGCCGACCGGGAACGTCTCCACGCGCGTGTGGCGAATCTCCGGCGGCGTGTCGCCGAGGACGTTCGGCAGCGAGATGACCGCGTCGGTCTGCACGTAGCCGACGTTCGCGTCGACCGTGGCGACCGGCCCCGTCGCCACGGCCGGACGGTACGTCCAGCGGAGCGACGCGTCGGGGAATTGGGTCTGCACGCCGTTCACCTGCGCCTGCGAGAGATCGGGGCGGTCGATCCAGTTCTCCGTCCGCGTATGACGATACCGGTTCACCAGCGACGTGCCGTACGGCAGCAGCAGCGAACCCGACGCGCTCACGGTGCCGGTCTGGCCGGCGCTCGTCGCGTCGACGCCGTTCACCGTGCGAAACGAGCCGGGCCCGCCGAGCCCGAGCTGAAAGAGGAGCGGCGCGCCGGCGGGGCTCGCGTCGAGCGTGGAGAGTAGACTACGCGTGTATGAGAGGTCGACCGGAGCGAAGAGTCCACCGATGCGCGCCACGAACGACGAATCGCGCGTGTAGGCGCTCAACGCCTTCGCGACGTCGATCGTGCCGCCGGCGCTCGCCGTCTGCGCTCCGGTCATACGTCGGGGCAGTGCGGCGGGCTGGGCGGCCGCGGCGGAATCTCGCGCCGCGAGCACGCTGTCGACCCCGACGACCCCCGGCAGCGTCGTGAACGATTGCACGTTCGGATCGCGCAGCATGTCGAACTGCGTTCCGAGCTCGGCGCGCGGACGGAACCATGACGAGAAGATGGGCGTCCACGACGCCCCGGTGATCAGGCTGCGCTCGCGCTCGAAGCCGGGCCGCACGTCCAGCGGCACGCGCCGCTGGGCCGCGTCGCCGGACGCGAACGTGCTGCTGTCGCGGTAGTCGCGCATGTCGCGCAGCGACTGAATCTCCCACCGCAGATTGAGCCCGTCGGTCGGACGCAGGTCGAGCACGCCGCCGTTCCGCCACAACCGGCTCAACGCGTTGCTCTCGGCCGGCTGGTCGTCGACGGCGCCCGAGGGCTTGATGAACGACACGCGCCGGTCCGTGGCGTGCACGATGCCGCTCGTGATGCGCAGTTGCGTCGGATTCCAGCGAAAGACGCTGTTGCGCAGCGCGCTGATCGGCCCGGCCTGCAGCCCCGACGGCAATGCGCCGAGCGCGCCGTCGACCCACGACGGAAGGCGCAGCGTACGCGCGCTGTCGCCGGTCACGAGATAGTCGAGCGCGAAGGTGAAATTGTGCGAGGTCCCGTCCTGAAACTCGGTTCGGTCCACCCCGGTCACGTAGCTCGACGTCGCCGACAGGTTGTTGAACAGCGGGCCAAGCACGCCGCCGTCGAGCGGCGTCGTTCGACGCACGGTGAGGCTGTAGGTCGTGAGGTCGTTCTTCGGCTTGCGCAGTCCCGGGATGCCCCTGCCCGAGATGTCGGTCTCGGACAGGTACAGCGGATCGGTCGCCAATGAGAGTTTGGTGATCGTCAACGGGACGGCCAGTCCAAGCGTTTTCGGCAGCAGCTTGTCGAGGCGAATCGTCGATGCCATGTCGACCGTTCGCTCCTGGACGAACGACGGCTGCTCGTTGAGCTGGCGGAAATTCGGATCGCGATTGCTGACGTTGACGCGGAGGTCGGCGAAGTCGGCGGCGTTCAGCGTGAAGCCAACCTGGCCGGCGACTCCGGATGTGTTGACCTGCTGCGCGAGGCGAATGTCGTCGACCCAGAGCTCGAGTGTGTCGCCGGGCAGGAGCGACGACGACACCCCGGTCCGCACGATGCCCACCGCCACTTCCTGCACCGCCGCCAGGTTCGGCGCCGTGACCGCGGGGTCGATGGTGTACACCATGTAGCCGTTGTCGCAGGCCGCGAAGCGGTGCGCGACGACGTTCGACGGCAGCGGCGATGCCGCGATGATCGCCGAGTCGGCTCCGGTGCAGGCGATCGACTCGGTTTTTCCGGCGAGGTATGCTTGCTGAATTTTGTTGCGCAGCGCGACGAATCGGTTGAAGTCGATCGCGAGGTCGCTCCATGCCGCGGCTGTCTGGCCGGCGTTCACCGGAGTGTGGTACAGATAGAAGTTGTTTTCGTCGCGGCCGACTTTGACGTACATCTCGAGGTCGCCGCCCGGGCCCCATCCGTCGCCGCGGCCGCGTCCCCACACGCGGAGCTGCTTGAACCCGAAGAAGTTTTGCGGGCCCGCCGGAAACCGGAAGAACGCTTCGGCGCGATGGAACGGCGCCATCATGCCCGCCTGGATTCGCATCGAGCGCTCGTTGATCTGCGTGCGCCCCGCCGCGAACTGCCCCGTCTTGGTGTCGCTCTCGTCGGTCACGCCCGGCGGCGGCTGATACACCACCGCTGCGCTCGAGTCGTTGGTGCCGATCGTCGACGTGACGACGAAGCCGCCGTCGGGCCGAATCCCGGCGACGCCGGCGAGCGTCTGGCTGCTGCGATCGAGCCACGGCGCGCCGGTCACCTTCAGCTCGGCGATCGGGAACTGCGTCGGCACCTCCGGATCCTCGAGCGCGCCCGACACCACGGTGAGGCGCAGCGCGCGCAGGCGGCGCCGGTTCACGTCGTTGATCGAGTCGGTCGGCGTCTTGAACGGCACGCTGACGAGCACCCACCGGCGTTTGCGAATATTCACCGCGCCGTTGACGAACAGCGTGTCGGTGAACGTGCCGCCGACGCGCTTGTACCGCGACGGTTGGCTCAGGTCGACGACGTAGCGAAGCAGCCGCTCGCTCTCGCGATTGACGTCGAAGAAGTTCATCGCGTTGTCCTGGTCGATGTCCTCTTCGTCGAGCTTGTTGTTGGCGATGGTGCAGTTGGAGCGGGGATCGCCGAGCGCGGCGAGCGCGCCGGGCGCGGCACGACAGATGCGCGCCCTGGTCACCCGCGTGACCGAGGCGCCGTCGATCACGACCAGCGTGTCGACCACGTCGCCCGGCAAGCCGGTGTCGTTCACGTCGGTGTTGAAGGCGTGCGAGAACGGATCGCGCTCGGTGTCGAGGCGGTCGAACCCTTGCCGCTTCCTGCCGGTGAACAGACTGTCGACGGTGCCGTCGGTGTTGTGCACGACCGTCAGCGTCTCCGGCGCGAACACGAGCGAGTTCTCCGAGACGTCGCCGAAGTCGAAGATCAACGTCGGGTTGCTCCGCCGCGCGACCGCGCTCGTGTCGAGCAGCGTCCAGAACTCGAGGAACTCGCCGGTCGAGAGGTCGAGGCCGGCCGGACGCAGCACGGTGCGCATCGACCGGAAGCGCCGGCCTGGGAGACCGTTCTTCACGGTCCAATCGAACGTCTTCGTGTGCCTCCCGCCCTGGTCGAGCGGAAGCAGGGTGACCCACAACACCGGCTCGTTGAACTGGAATCCCGTCCCGGCGAAGTTCGCCAGCGGATCGATGTCGGAGTGGCGGATCACGATCTGCTTCCCGCCCGGCGACTGGACGTTCGATTGCCACACCAGCGTCGAGGCGCGGTTGGGCTCGAAGAACGACGACCCCTCGGGCTGCGAGCGCAGCGTGTGCCCGTACGCCGGCAAGCTCCCGTAGTACCACGCGAGATCGCCGATCGGGATCGAGATGCCGCCCTCGGCGTCGAACGTCTCGACGAATGCCTGGCCTTGATTGCGTGCGGCAAATTGCGGATGGCTCGTCGCAATCTCCCCCTGCAGCGAGAAATGCGACGCCGCCTTGGTCTCGCCGAACGGCAGGCGATTCACCAGACGTGTGAGCGCCGGCGCGTCCCAACTGAACGCGCCGGTGACTCCGGCCGTGAGCGTCGAGGTGCCCTGAAACCCCAGCTGCGGCCGGTTGAACTGCGTGCTCTGTGACTGGTTGATCGCCGTGAAGTTGAGCGCGCCGTGCGGCAGCGGCAGCTCGGAGACGAATCCCGCGAGCGTCGTCGGCGTGGCGGCGAAGACGGGATTCTCCTCGTAGCGGACGTCGATCGTGCGGCGCAGATCGAACAGGGTGTCCGGCCGCAGGAACTCGATGCGCCCGAGATCGTAGTCGATGCGATAATCGAGGTCGCGCACCAGCGGCCGGCCGTCGAGCGAAACGCGCTCGGATCCCTGCCGCATCTGCGTCGCGCCGAGCGTCAGCACCCCCGGCTCGTCGATGCCCGCCGTCCGGAATTGCATGTGCAGACGGTAGATCGACGACGGATGCTGCGGCGAGTAGAGGTACTCGCCCGGAATCGTATAGATCGCCTCGTTCGTCGGGTTGCCGGTGACGACGAGCCCGGAATCGCGTGCCGCGAACGGCCGCAGCGACGGAAAGACCAGGAAGTAATCGTGAATGATGCGCGCCAGGTCGAGCGACTGCCCGTTGCGCACGTCGGCTGCGCCCGCGCCCAGGTTGAACACCGCGTCGCTCGTGCGCGGCCAGATGCGATTCTCGTAATCGAATTCCGCCGGGCTCGTCGCCTTGGCGAGACCGAACATCTCGAGGAACGTCGCGTCGGAGCCCGCGATCGGATGCTCGAGCAAGCCGCTGCCGGCGACGACGCGCAGCGTAGTCGTTTGCCTCACGAGGTCCTCGCCCGCGATGCGGTACACGGAGCGAATCTCGTTGCGAAACGCCGGGGATGACGGCCCGACGGTGGGATCCATGACGAGGTTCGCCACCTGGTCGCGCGACGTGACGAGCTGAAGGTCGGGCGTACCGCCGGTCGTCGTCCACACGGTGTCGCGCCCGTTGAGCCGCACGTTGTACGCGACGACCAGTCGCTCGTTCGTCTCGTTGAGCGGCCGGACGAGCGCGAACCAGAGCAGCGACGGATCCATCACGTAATCGACGCCCTCGCGCAGCAGATCGTACGTCTGCTGGCCGCGAGGGTCGTCGCGCAGCTTGAAGCGTGGACCATTCGGGTTCTGCGGCTGCGCGCCGAACTGGAGGCGGTACAGCAATACGCGGGTCGGCCGGAGCGTGTCGGGGAGCGCGCTCCGCAACGCCGCGAGCTGCTGGCGATTCAGGATGTCGATGTTCGGGTAGGCGCGTCCGAACAGCGCCGGGTCGACGGTGAAGAAGAATCGCAGTCGCTCGATCTGATAGTCGTTCGTCTCGTTCTCGGTGAGCTGCTGGCTCTTGCCCGGCCCGGTTCCATTCCCGCCGAGCGTGAACTGTCGGCTCTGCACCACGTTCCCGGTCTGTTGGGCGTAGATCGTCTTGAGACGCAGCGGCCCGAACTGGTTCGTGATCTGAATGCCGTAGTTGCCGCTCGGCAACGACGACGTGATGAACCGCGACGAGGGTGGCACGAAGCTGATGTTGCCGACGTCCACCCGCTGGAGCTTTTCGCCCGGCTTGCCCTCGTAGTAGAGCGACACCGTCTGCGAGGCGTCGAACTCCCGGTTCATGTCGTAATCGACGTTGACGTGGACGCGGTCGCCGACCATACCGGCGCTCTTGATCGTGCCGTTGAAGCCGAGCGTGGGCGGGAGGAAGCCGGCGTGACAGCCCGACAGCGCGCTTGCCTGCGCCGCTTCAACCGAATTGCAGCGTAGATTCCGGTCGCGCTCGGTCTTGGCTTCCAGACGGAGGTTGACCTCCACGGGGAGGTCCGAGCCGGGAATGACGATCGCACCGGCCTTGGTCACCGTGTCGGTGTCGGCGGGCGGTCTCGGCATTACGACGCGGCGTGTCGAGTCCGGCGCGCGTGCGCTCGTGTCGCGCGGCGGTGCCTGAGCGTCAAGCAACGCGGGTAGGCTGGTCGCCGAAATTACGCAGATTGCGAGAAATCGCGCCGCGAAACGTGACGTGGCTGGCCTACGCGGTTGGGATGGCGGTTCGGGGAGCGGCGGTCGCACCAAACGCTAAAGGCGGGGTAGGAAACCGCCATCACGTCCAGCCGTCGGCCGGTCGGGGTTTTCCGAAGGAGGCTCGGAGGTCAGGACCGCGGGACGGCTTGTCTTCGAGTGGGTGGCGGGTGGAATATACAGGCCAGGCGAAACCGTACAACCCTCTGAAATTGTTGAAGTTCCGCGATCGCGCGCGAGCCTCGGTCCCTTTGTGAAAATAATCAATCGGTACGTCCTCAAGGAGCACGTCGGACCATTCGTGTTCGCCCTATCGGCGCTCACGTCGCTCCTGTTGCTGCAGTACATCGCGCGCAAGTTCGGCGATCTGGTGGGCCGCGGGCTGTCCTGGCAGGTGATCACGGAGTTCATGCTCCTCTCGATCCCGTTCACCGTTGCCATGACGCTTCCCATGGCCGTGCTGGTCGCCGTGCTCCACGCATTCAGTCGCATGGCCTCGGAGAACGAGATCACCGCGCTCAAGGCCGGTGGCATCTCGACTCGCTCGCTGATGGGTCCAGCACTGGTCGCGTCAGTGGTGCTCGCGATGTTCATGCTCTGGTTCAACGATCAGGTGCTGCCCCGGGCGAACCACGAGCTCGCGACGCTGCAGATCGCCATCGCCCACACCAAACCGACCTTTGCGCTCAAGGAGCAGGTCATCAACGGCATCAAGGAAGGCCAACTGTATCTGCGTGCCGGCTACATCGACCGCGAGCAGTCGGGGCGCCTGCGAGACGTGACCATCTACGACGTCAGCGACGCAACGCGCCGCCGCACGATCTTCGGCGACAGCGGGTTCCTGGCGTTCGCGCAGAACAAGCGGGACATCATTCTCCGCCTGTATCACGGCTGGATGATGTCTGCTCCCACGAACGAGCCGGGCCAGCTCGACCGGATCTACTTCCGGACGGACGAGCTCAAGGTGCGCGACGTCGCCAACTCGTTTCAGTCGATCGACGCCGACACGGCGTCGAAGGGCGAGCGCGAGATGTCCGTCTGCGAGATGCAGCGGGAATACGAGATGGCCAACGCCTCGGTCCAGCGGGTGTATGCCGAAAGTCTCACGACGGCGCTGCGCCTGCGGCTGGGTCAGTCGACGGCGCCCGTGCCGAGCCCAAAACCGATCAAGATCAGGAAGGCCGGCGGCGTCGGAGCGCTGTACTGCGATATGGTGGCCAAAGCGTCCAGGGGAATCAGCAGCATGCTCCGCGTGAAGGCGGCGCACGCCGAGGTTCCCCCGCGCCTGCAGCAGCCGGACACCACCAGGAAGGACAGCACGAAGCAGGACAGCACCAAGAAGGACAGCACCAAAAAGGATAGCACCAAGAAGGACACGACGAAAAAAGCCGCGACCTCACCCAAGTCCTCGGACTCGGTAGCCGTGATTGTCGGCGGGGTGCTCAAGAAGGTGGCTCGCGACAAGGTTCCGCCGGGCGCCTACATCCCGGAGACAACCCATGTCGCCCAACCGGTGGCCGGCCAGGCGAGCGTACCGGCGACCACGGCCCAACCTCCCGCGGGGACGCCGCCGCCGATCGTTCCGCCGCAGACGCCCACGCCGGTACCGGTACCGGTACCGGCCGCCGCGGCGAACGTCGCGCATCCACCTGGTGCCACGCCGACCCACTCCGCCGACAGCCTGAGCACCATGAACCCCGAGCTCCTCGACGCCAAGCTTCGGCTCGAGGAGGCCCGACATCGCGTGAACCGGTACGGCGTCGAGATCCAGAAGAAGTTTTCGCTCGCCGCGGCGTGCATCGTCTTCGTGCTCGTCGGCGCACCGATCGCGCTGCGTTTTCCGCGCGGCGGCGTGGGTGTCGTGATCGGCGTGAGCTTCTTCGTGTTCGCGGTCTACTACGTCGGTCTCATCGGCGGCGAGTCGCTGGCCAACAACAATCTCATGTCTCCCTTCTGGGCCATGTGGCTCGACAACGTGTTCTTTCTCATCGTGGGGCTAGTGCTGATCAGCCGGATGGGACGCGAGGGCGTCACCGGCCGCGGCGGGAACATGCATGAGATGATCGATGCGACGCGCGCCTGGTTCGCCCGCCGGCGACACCGCGCCGACATCGGTCGCGATCGGGAGGCTCCGGCCAACGCATGATGAAACACATCATTCGTCCCCTCGACCGCTACGTCTTCAGCGAATTCTGGAAGATCTTTTCGGTCACGGCGCTCGGGTTTCCCATTCTTCTGGTCGTGATCGATCTGGCCGATCACGCCCAGGCGTATCTCGACCGCCACATTTCCGGCCGCGATCTCGCGCTCAGCTACCTGTTCTGGATTCCCGATTCGATGTTCATGGTGCTCCCGGCGGCCGTGCTGTTCGCCACCGTGTTCTCGATCGGCTCGTTCACGCGCCACGCCGAGGTGACGGCGGCCAAGGCGTCGGGGATCAGCTTCTACCGGTTGATTCTTCCCATCCTGCTGGGCGCCGTGTTCGCCTGTGGATTGGATCTGGCGCTCGGCGAGGTCGTTCCGCTCACCAATCGCCGCCGGAGCCAGTTGCTGCGTGAAGATCGCGCGCAGGTCGGCACCAACCGGTACAACTTTGCCGCGGCCGGCGAGTTCGGGCGCGTCTACAAGGCGTACGAGCTGCAGACCGATTCGGGGCGGATTCGAAAGCTTCAGATCGAGCGCAAGGGGTCAGGACGCGCTTATCCGACCTACATTCTCGCCGCGGACACCGCCGTCTACAACCCGAGGCGGACCGAGTGGACGTTGAAGCACGGTGTGCTCAGTATTGTCGGTGATACGAGCCACGCGTTTTCGGTTTCGTTCGCCGCCGCGCGCGACAAGCATTTCACCGAGCAGCCCACCGACATGATGTCCAAGCCGCGCGATCCACACGACATGCGCTACGACGAGCTGTCGCGTTTCATCGCCGCGCTGGAGCGCTCCGGAGGCGACGCCAACGTGCTGCGCGTCGAACGGGCGCTCAAGATCGCCATTCCGGTCACGTGCATCATCATCGCGCTGTTCGGCGCCCCGCTCGCCACGAGCACTCAGCGCGGCGGCTCGGCCTACGGGATTGCGGTGAGCCTTGCAACCACCATGATCTTTCTGCTCATGGTCCAGCTCACACGCGCCATCGGCGCAAAGGGAGTGATCCCGCCCGACTACGCGGCGTGGATCCCTGGAGCGATCTTCGCCGTGATGGGACTCGTCCTCCTGGTGCGGGTTCGGACTTGAGCGGACCGCTCCCGGCGTCCCGGGAAACCCAGACCTTCCCGGTCGTTCAACGCACGTCGATCCGTTTCTTCCGGCGCGTCACACGATCGTGGACCGACGTGTTTCGCGACGTCGGCGCCCGCACGTATTTCATGCGCGACATCGGCCGCGCATTCGGCGATCCGGCAACCTACGCGCCGGAAACGATCCGCCAGATGAAGAACATCGGAGTCGATTCCGTCCCGCTCACGGTGATCGTCGCGGCGTTCATCGGCGGCGTGATCGCGTTGCAGACGCGGTATCAGCTCCTGCCCGGCGTTCAGCTATCCATCATCGGACTCGCCAGCCGACTGATGGTCGTGCTCGAGCTTGGGCCGCTGCTCACGGGTCTCGTGCTCACGGGCCGGGTCGGCGGACGCATGACCGCCGAGATCGGGACGATGCGCGTCACGGAGCAGATCGACGCGCTCGAGACGCTGGCCTACGACCCGATGGCGTTCCTCATCGTGCCGCGGCTCCTCGCCGCCATCGTCATGCTGCCGACGCTGGTCGTGCTGGCCGACGCGGTCGGGCTGGGGAGCGCGTACCTGGTGTCCGTCCGGATCACCGACGTCACGCCGTCCGATTTCATCACCGGGCTGCGGTTGGGCTTCGGCACATTCCAGGTTGTGTACAGCCTGTTCAAGGCGACGTTGTTCGGGCTGGCGATCGCTCTCGTTTGTTCGTATGAGGGTTACATTACCGAGGCCGGAGCGGAGGGGGTCGGCCGATCGACCGCTCGCGCGGTCGTGATCACCTCCACGACCATCCTCGTGCTCGACGCCCTGACGACGGCCGTGCTCGCCCCGTTCCTTCAATCATGAAACGTCGCGACGAAGTCACCGTCGGCATTCTCATCACGGTTTCAGTCATCGTTCTGGTTCTCGGGACGCTCTGGCTCGCGCGCGGCGGTCTCAAGTCCGGCTATCCGTTGTACACGCGGTTTGCGTGGGGACAGAATCTCAAACAGGGCCAGCCGGTGCTGCTCGCCGGGGTCAGCGTCGGCTACGTCGGCGACGTCACCCTGCGTCGCAATGGGTATCTCGACGTCCAGCTCAGCATCGACGACCAATACACGATCCCCAAAGGCTCGACGGCGAAGGTGAAGTCGGTCGGGATCTTCGGCGACGTCGCGGTGGCGCTCACGCCGCCGATCCCGGTCCCGGCGGCATCCTACTCCGCCGGCGACACGCTTCCCCCGGGTCCGCCATCGGCCGACTTCGACGAGATCATGGGTCGCGTCGATACGATCGGGCAGTCGGTCAGTGTGCTCGCGCGCGCGTTGCAGAAGGAAGTGATCGAGGCCGGCACGCTCAAGGATCTGCACCGCACCATCGCGTCGACGGCGGCCCTGTCGGCCCAACTCCAGTCGATCCTCGCACTGCAGAATCGAAACCTGACGGAGACGATGGCGTCATTTCGAGCCTCGGCGACACATCTGAGCAGCATGGCCGATTCGGCGCAGATCCAGGCGACGCTGGCGAATCTCCGTCAGACGAGCGAGAACGCCGCGCGCTTCTCGGCCGATCTCGACTCGACGAATACGGCGCTCCGCAACGCGCTGGCGCAGATGCAGAACGGGAATGGAACGATCGGCAAGCTGTTGACCGATTCCCTGCTCTACTCCGACATCCGCCGCCTGGTGCAGCAGACGGATTCGTTGATGGCGGACTTCAAGAAGAATCCAAGAAAGTACATCAACCTGAAGATCTTCTAAAAGCTGTTATCGGATCCGCTGATACCGCCGAACAGCTAAACCGCTGATTGAACCGCAGAGGCGCTGAGGCGCTGAGGAACTGCCGTAGACGGGGTGCGAAATGGAGTCTGACCCTATTTCGCCCTCCGTCTGGCGAAATTGGAGTCTGACCCCATTTAAGTGCGTCTCCGCGTCTCCGCGGTTCAGCAGCAGACGGGCGGGGCGCCACTCGCAATTCCGCCACTGACCTGATTGGCCGCGAACGAAATCAGACGACCGCGGCCGCCGGCGCACCACCGCGACGCGCCTCATTTTGCCGCCGCCCTCGCCGCGCTCCGCCCCACCGTCGCGTAATACACGGGAATCCCCGCCAGAATCACCCCGAAGATCGCCAGCGTCGGCCACCGGCTGCTCGGATCGATCAGCGCGTTGACGAGGAGATACACCGTCGCCAGCACGAAGAGAATCGGCGCGATCGGATACAGCGGCGCCTTGAACGGTGGCGAGTACTCCGCCGCGCTCCGCCTGCGGAATACAAAAATCGACGCGACGCCGAGCGCGTAGAACGGAAGGATCGCCGTGACGAACGAATCGGCGAGCTGCTCGAACGTGCGCAGCAGGACGAAGATGATGCCGAGCACCGCGGTCAGCGCGATCGCCACATAGGGCGTCTTGAAGCGCGGATGCACGTCGGCAATCTTGCGGAACAGCAAGCCGTCGGCGGCCATGGCGAAGAACACGCGCGGGTTAGTGAGGATCGATCCGTTGAGCGTGCCGAGCGTCGACAGCATGACCGTGAGCGCGATGAAGGTCACGCCCGCGGGGCCGATCAGTCGCAGCGCGACGTCCGCCGCGACGAGCTTCGAGTGCCTCACTTCCCCCACCGGCATCACGCCGAGGTACGCGACGTTCGCCAGGATGTAGATGGCGATCACCGCCAGCGTGCCGAAGATGAGCGCGCGCGGAAGATTGCGCTCGGGATCCTTCACCTCGCCCGAGATGAACGCGAGGTCGGCCCATCCGTCGTACGCCCATAGCACCGACACGAGCGCCAGGCCGAACGGCGCGATCGAAAAGCTGCCGGCGGGCACCATCGGCGTGAAGTGTCCGCCCGTCCTCGGAATGCCGATCGCGATCGCCGCGACGACGATGAACAGCAACCCGAAGTACTTCGCGACCGCCGTCACGTTCTGGATGAGCGAACCCCAACGCACGCCGACATAGTTGAGCGCGGCGATCGCCGCGATTGCCGCCGCGGCGACGTAGTGCACCCAACTGTCGTACGGCGCAACGCCCGGATCGAAGCCGAGCACGCGGAGAAGGTACTCGGCGAACGTGGTCGCGATGGCGCCGACCGCGGCAGCGCGAATGATCGCCAGCTCGGCCCACCCGAACAGGAACGCGGGCAATCGTCCCCACGATTTGCGAATGAAGACGAAGATGCCTCCCGTATCCGGGAACGCCGCGGCGACCTCCGCCAGCGTGAGCGCCCCGCACATCGCGACGATCCCGCCGGCGATC
>Ga0157370_10001408_pt1 | contig 29826 bp, 17 predicted proteins | sample C35metaG_FD_113463 | JGI IMG/M metagenome (GOLD analysis project Ga0157370, IMG submission 113463) | Corn rhizosphere microbial communities from Kellogg Biological Station, Michigan, USA - C3-5 metaG | ecosystem: Host-associated > Plants > Roots > Rhizosphere > Soil | place: USA: Michigan...
CCTATCATCATATCCATCCCTAACGATTCCCTTTCAATTGATTGGAATTCTTTAGGAAGTCCAACACCATTATCGGCTATTATAAGTTGATAGGTATCAGATTCTAAATTTTTTAATGATATACTTATCTGGCCGCTGTCTTTCGTGGTAAATGCATATTTTATTGCATTACTAATAGCTTCATTAAGTATTAGCCCTAATGGAACTGCTTGAGATACATCCAAATCTACCTGTTCAGTATCTATGCTAAATATTATTTTTCGATTTGTAGAAAAACATTCTTTAAGGTAATTTACCAGTTCACATATATACCACGACATATCTATTGAAGCCATGTTATCTGACTGATATAGCTTTTGATGTATAATTGACATCGCATGCATGCGATGCTCACTATTTTGTATAGCCTGTAGCGCATCTTCATTATCAAGATAAGCTAATTGCGTATTGAGAAGGCTAATAACAATTTGCAGGTTGTTTTTCACTCTGTGATGAATTTCTTTCAGTAGCCATTCTTTTTCTAAAAGCAACTTTTTTAGCTGTTCATTCTGCTCATTAATTTGTTGTTGCTTTAGCTCTAATTTTTTATTAGTGCGTTGTTTAAGCCTTGATCTATTGTACAACAAGGCAACAAATAATATTAATACACATAGGCTTCCTATAAATACATAGCGTAATATAGTTGCATTTCGAATTTTTTCATCTTGAAACTTCCCATGTTCAGTAAGTAGCTTTATACTTTTATTTTTTTTCTCTGTTTCGTATTTAAGCTGCAAATCACCAAATTGTTTTGCGTTGTTAATATTATAAAGAGAGTCATTTAAAATTTTGTGATTTTTAAAATGTTCAATTGCACTTAGATAATTACCGGTAGCAGAATCAGCTTCAAAATAGGCTTTTTCAAGTTGAGAAAGATTTAGGAGGTCATTGTTTACTGTGGCAAGTTTCTTTAACTTATCGATATAGGTATAAGCTTTATTTCCCTGTCCTGCTTTTAACAAGTAATGTATCATCGCATAATACATTACTTCCTGAGCAATATGATTTTTGTTATTATCGCATCTTAGTAACCTTTCATAATACGGAGTGGCTCTATTACATCTTTTTAATTGGCAGTAAATTAAAATATACAGCGAATTGTATCCTACATTGCAATCATTTACATCAAAATATTTAGATCCACTATTTAAAATATTTAGTGCTTCAGTATATTTATTTCTACTATATAAGCCCCGGGCAGTATTTAACGTGATTGAAGTTACAGCATCTGCATCATCCATCTTTTTTGCAAGGGCTATTGCTTTTTTGTAATACTCGGTTGATTTGTCTTCAAATTTTAGCTCTGAGTAGATTGTTCCTAAAAGGTTATATATAACACTAAGCCATACCTGGTCAGAATTTTCATTTTCAGCAATTTTTTCTGAGTCGAGGGCATAAGCCAGTGCATCTTTATAATTACCCTGTATCCTGTAATTTAATGCCAGCACAGCATATTCTTTGTACAGATCATACCGCTTGATACTCTTTTTTAATTTAACAGCCTGTTTTGCATATTTTATTGAGATAATGGGTTCATCAATATTATTATACATTGTTGCCAGTTCACAAAATGTTTGTGCTTCCTCATATAGTGCACCTGACTGCTTATATAAAGAAAGAGCTTTATTAAAATATTCTGTCTTTTTTGATCTGTCATTATCTGCGAGGTCAAAAGCTAAGGAAAGGTAAACATTTGCTGCTTCTTTTTTAAGCCTGTTTTTGAGCGCATAACTTAATGCCTTCTTTTTTAATAGGCTTGCCTCGTCAGTGTTTCCTCTTTTACCGGCAATTTCTGCACTAAGTAGCATGCTTTTGGCAATATTAGTTTTTAAACCAATTTTCCTGCTTATATCATCATACTTGTTATTATACAGTGTTGCACTATCCAGCTCTTTCGTAGACACTTCAATATTTTCAATATAATAAGTAGCTGCCTGATATAAAAAATCCGCTTTTTTTGCTGCATCTTTTTCAACTAACAGTTGTTTACTTATCTCCTGAAATTGCACTTTACTTACTGTCTGAGCAAAAGTATTTATGGCAATTAGCATGAGTAGGATAAAGAAGATTTTACGCCTTTTACAGTACATATTTTATACTATGTTATTTCTTAGTTCTGCATTTTTCAGCAATGATGGTCATATGTAATGACAATATAGTTAAAATCTTTATTTTTTATAATTTTTAGTAAGAATATAGAAGATATTGAGTGATAAACAGTATCTACATTCGTACTATAAAAATGTTGATGATTTATAAGGAGCTGTAAATATTTAAATAATAATGTATTTCTGTTTCTATCACGTCAACAAAAAACATCTATTAACACCTTAATAATTAGTATTATGAAAACAAGTTATCACACAAGAAAAATTAATGGAGTAGAAATTTTCTACAGAGAAGCAGGAGACAAAAATAAACCTACAGTTGTTCTGCTTCATGGTTATCCAACATCATCACACATGTTTCGCAATCTGATAAACGATCTAGCGGATGATTTTCATCTTATTGCGCCTGATTATCCGGGGTATGGACGAAGTGAACAGCCACCAATCTCTGAATTTGCATATACATTCGAAAACATTTCCAATATTGTTAAAACATTATTAGACGAACTGGAAATTAAAAAGTTCAGTCTTTATCTAATGGATTACGGTGCACCTATAGGATTTAGGATTGCAAGCAGGAATCCTGACCAGATTGACACATTAATAATACAAAATGGCTGTGCTTATGAAGAAGGACTTGAAACCTTTTGGGATCCATTTAAAGTATATTGGAAGGACATAAATAATAAGGAAGCTATAAATACACTGCAGGGATTTCATGCTCCTGATGGATTAAAATGGCAATATACCCACAACGTGCCTGATCCTGCCGCTATATCACCGGATAACTGGGAGATTGATTTAAGGCATTTGGAAAGATCTGAAAATAATGATATACAATTAGCTATGTTCTATGATTATCAAACCAATGTTGTATTATATCCGGAATGGCAGGAATATTTCAGAAAATATCAGCCGGAAACAATTGTAGTATACGGAAAAGACGATTATATCTTCCCGGGTTCAGGAGCTGAAGCTTTCAAAAAAGATCTTAAAAATTTAGAGTTTCACCTTTTCAATACAGGACATTTTGCGCTTGAGAGCTATGGAGAAGAAATGGGTGCGCTTATAAAAGATTTTCTTTTGAGAAAAACAGCTAAGTAATTATTTAACCCCAATAGGACATCAAAATTTTAATATAGAACGTATGAATACCAAATACCTGATAGAAAATCACCCTTCCATTAAATACAAAACTGTATTAATTAATGGAGTGGAAATATTTTACAGGGAGGCAGGTGATGCCGGAAAACCTAAGTTATTATTGCTACACGGTTACCCGGCTTCATCTCATATGTTTAGGAATGTAATTTCTAAACTATCAGAGCAGTTTCATGTAATTGCTCCTGATTTGCCGGGGTTTGGATTTAGTGAAATTCCTTCAAAAGACGATTTTGAATATACATTCGAAAATTTCTCTAAAATCGTTACACAGTTTCTTTTAAAATTGAATATTGATAAAACAAGTTTTTATCTTTTCGATTATGGTGCCCCGATCATTATGAGACTGATTGCTGCAAATCCCTCATGCGTTGAAATGCTTATTTTCCAGAATTGTGCTATTCATCTTGAGGGGTTAGGAAACGGGTTAAAGAATTCGATGGCTCTGTTTAGAAATAAGACTAAAGAGAACCTTCAGAAGTTAATGAAGTTGGTTCAGCCGGAATATATAGAATGGGAATATTTTACAGGAGTAAAAGACCTTTCAAAAATTGCTCCTGAATCGTATATCTTAGATCAGCTATTAATGGAAAGGAAAAATGTAAAGGAAATTCAGCTTTCGATAAAAGAAGATTATAAAAGTAATATTGCATTATACAGCGACTGGCAGGAAACCCTCATAAAATTACAATCTCCCACCATAATTGTATGGGGAGAAAATGACAAGGTATTTAAGGTGGAGGGGGCACTGGCAATTCATAATGACATAGAAAAATCAAAATTAATATTCTATCCTACAGGGCACTTTGCTCTTGAAGAATTTGGGACAGAAATTACTGAGGAGATTATAAACTATTATCAATCTGCCATCGGTTAATAAATAAAATAAATAGCCGGGTTAGTTCCGGCTATTTTTCTTAATCAGTTGTTTTTAGAATAATACAAATTTAATTATATGAAAAATCAGACTTATTATAAGACAGCAGTCATAGATGGGCTGAATATTTTTTATCGTGAAGCAGGTAAAAAAGGAAATCCGGTAATATTATTGTTACATGGCTTTCCATCATCATCACATATGTACAGAAATCTTATTGCTGACCTCTCAGCTACTTATCATGTTATTGCTCCTGATTATCCCGGTTTTGGGCAAAGCAGTGCTCCAACAACTGATCAGTATACATACACATTTGACAACCTTTCTGTTACTATTGAGCATTTCATAGATCATTTAAAGCTCAGGAATATTAACGTTTACATTCAGGATTATGGCGGGCCAATCGGATTAAGAATTGCAGCTCGCAGACCTGAATTAATTCATTCGCTGATCGTACAAAACGCTAACGCATATAATGAAGGCCTGGGCGAAGCCTTATCTCCATTAGTAGCCTACATAGAAAATCAAAATGCTGTCACAGAAAAACAGGCCAGGTTTTTCCTGACGGAAGAAGCTACTAAATGGCAATATAGCAATGGGGCAGAGGACATCGAAAAAATAAGTCCCGAAAGTTATATTATAGATCAGTATTATTTAAATAGACCCGGTAATGATCAGATACAATTGGCATTATTTAGGGATTACGGTGGCAATTTGCTTAGATACAGTGAATGGCAAAGTTATTTTAGAGAGCACCAGCCACCTACGTTAGTTGTGTGGGGAAAAAATGATGTTATGTTTATAGCTGCAGGGGGCGATGCCTATTTAAAAGACCTTCCAAATGCACAGATACACCATATTAATGGTGGTCACTTTCTGTTGGAGGAACACCATGCGTATGTTGCGCAGCTTATAGATAACTTTATCAATAAAAAGTTACACTATTTGCTGCAATAATGTTTATGATATTTTAAAAGGAGAATCGCTATTAATTATAGCTTTTCTCTTTCGCCGATTTGTTGCCTCCAAAGGGCGTAGTATAACCCTCTTAAACTTAACAATTCATCATGCGATCCGCTTTCCACAATGTTTCCTTTCTCTAAAACAAAAATGTTAGTTGCATGCATAATAGTGCTAAGACGGTGCGCTATTACAATTGTTAAATGCGTTTTGTCTATAGATACTTCCCTTATTGTTTCAGATATCTCTTCTTCAGTAAGTGAATCAAGTGATGATGTTGCCTCATCAAAAACAAGTAGATTAGGGTTGCGTAGTAATGCCCTTGCTATACTTAAGCGTTGTTTTTCGCCCCCTGAAACTTTTACACCGCCTTCACCAATCACTGTATCCAGTCCATTCTCTGCTCTGTCCAGTAGCGTATGGCATGCCGCCTGTTTTAACACTTCCAGACACTGTTCATCGGTTGCCGTAGGATTAACAAACAATAAATTTTCACGTATAGTACCTGAAAATAATTGTGTGTCCTGGGTTACAAAACCAATGCGTTCACGAAGCTGGTCGAAATCTATTTCATCATAATTGTAACCATTATAAAGTATTTTTCCTTCTTTAGGGCGGTAAAGCCCCACGAGTAATTTTACTAATGTAGATTTACCCGAACCAGATGGTCCTACAAAAGCCAGTGTTTCGCCACGTTGCGCTTTGAAGGTTATGTTTTTAAGGGCATCCTTATTGGCAGACTGGTGCTTAAATTTTACATTCTGAAATTCAAGGGTATCGATGTTTATAATAGGGTGGGGGTTCTTAGGCTTTTCTTCCACAGGTATTTTAAAGATAGTATCAAAATTCTGTAATGATACTTCAACCTCTCTATAGGTATTAACCACATTACCAATTTCCTGTAATGGTCCGAACAGGAAGAACGAATAGATATTAAGGGTATAAAATTGTCCCAACGTTATTTTACCCTGATAGATGAGATAGATAAGTACTAACACCATTAGAGTACGTAATAAGTTTACACAGGTACCCTGTATAAAAGACATAGAGCGTACATACTTCACTTTTTTAAGTTCTAACTTAAGAATCTTTTGCGTGGTAGCATTAAGATGTGCTATTTCCTGTTTTGCAAGGCCCAGCGATTTTACCAACTCGATATTCCGTAGCGATTCTGTGGTTGATCCTGCCAGTCCTGTAGATTGTTTTACGATTTGCACCTGTATGGTCTTAATCTTTTTACTCAGTACCGAGCTTATCCAGGCAATTAGCGGCCCAGTAGCTAAGAACAAAGGGAGTATTGCCCAATGTACTGTAAATGCATAAATAGATATAAATATCAGTGCTATAATTGACTGAAACAGGATGTTAATCCCCGTCAGGATTATTTTTTCCACATCGGTACGTACTTTTTGTAATATTCCTAAAGTCTCACCTGACCGTTGGTCTTCAAAAGATTCGAAAGGAAGCAGGAGTGAGTGGCTAATACCATCGGCATAAATTTGTGCCCCTACACGCTGGGTTATAGTGCTAATGTAATAATCCTGAAAGTTTTTAGCGATACGGCTTATAAAAGCTACTCCAACTGATGCGGCTGATAAAGGTAATATAGCCCTTAAAAATTCATTTACAGTATGGTTTTTGGCATTATATACTGTCGCAACGTCGTCGATAATTTTTTGAAAAATAAAAGGATCTAAAAGTGAAAAAACCTGGTTTATGGTTGCCAGTGCCAGTGCTACAAAAACGGTAGTCTTGTATTGTTTTAAATAACGTAATAATATTTTCATGGGTATGCTATCCTTTAAAGTGGATGTCTTCTGATTTTAAATGTGGCAGTAAACTTTTTGTTTTGTGCAGAATAGAAAATTAAAAATTTAATGATAATTGATCTATTATATAAAGAACATGATTTACTGTTTTTTAAGTATTTATAGGTTTACAGCTATGCTTTTTAAGGATAACTGAAATATTGCATAAAAATATGCAATTTTCGTCACACCCGGATAGCAATTTTAGTTTTGTAAATATTAATTTTTCGCAACTCGTTCAACTGTTTATACTTAGCACATGCAGGATAAATATTATATTCTCGTCTATTTATCGATGAAATGTAATATTAGTTCGGTACATATCAATCTTATTGTTTTAGTGGGAGTTAAAATTATGTTAATCTTGTAATGTAGCATTTATTATAGCTAGCTTTAAAGGAATTGTAAGTTATTTTAATATAAAATGCTGTTTTGTTTAATTTTTTAAAAGGGGATTAATATGAATTTTAAAACAAGACTATCATACAACAACAGAGTAATGTTTGTGTATGAAAATGGAGAAGTGAGACAGACGCCATTTACTGAGGTTTCATATTTTGGAGATAATTATATATTAGCAAAAAGTGAAACGGATACTTTTTACAGTATTCTTGATCTGGACGGAAATGTAAGCGACGATAGGATTAAAATAGTGCATCGTTTTCAAAACGGACTTCTTTTAACCTATAAAGCTTTTAATAAAAGCTATTCCTCATCCGATAGTTTTGAATACAGTATAAATTATAATGTTTATAGTGTACTCAACTATGCAACAAAGAAACAGTATACGGCTGGAATAATACAATCTGATGAAATTAAAGAAGAGACAGAAATTGATGTACTACATACTAAGTGTATTAAAACAGTTATCAGGTATTTTTTGAATAAGCCATTATATTGTTTTAAAGATTTCATTTTTTCTGAAATCATGGATAATCAATACATAATATCAGGAAGCACTTTAATGGCTAATCCTTTACAGATACCTGCAGGAATTGAAGGATACCCTGATTTTGATGTTTACAAGTCCAGAAATGTATGGTCATTAGTAAATATTTTAGATCAAAAAGATCATACTATTGAGACAGATATTACCCGCTCAACAAAAAACGGACTCACATTTAAAGAAGCTGAACTTAACCTCATGGAAGTGATGACAATGCCGGAACGACCAGAGAAAGAAGACTTCAAAGAAAACACTATTTATAAAGATTTAAACACCGAGTATAACATATACAGGAACTGGAAAAAGAGAAATAAATGGCAGCTAATGATCAACAATGTGTTGTCATTTGCACGTAACTAGTCATTTTGTATTTTAATTAACGGTCGCAGCCTTACAAAATATTCTTAAATAAGTGGCTGTAAACAAGTTTAATAGCTTAAAGTGGTGTTAAATATGTATATGGTTTGTAAGAATATTTAAATTTTACAATCCCCATCAGTTAAAATTTCTGATGGGTTTTTTATTTGTAAGTATTTGATAGTTAGATTATTTTATTCAAAATTTAGATAACAACCGTCGTGTCAAAAATGCATTTCAACGATAAATTTGTACACTTTATAGATATTATAACATTTTGGTGTAAAAATCTTGAGTGCTAATGGTGTAATTTTAATTCAGCCCCTTTTACCTTACTATATAATAATTTGCAAGTGCTTTTTCCATTACTCAAAGGTGGAGCATAAATATATTGCTTATTACGGAAGTATCAGGGGATTGATGGATTATAAATAAAATACAATGACCTCAATTTTTGATTATGCAGAGTACTGGTGGTTTTCTTTCAGCGATTATCCTTTAATAATAAGGATAGCAATTAGTGTAATTTTCTTAAGCTCTTTTTTAACTTTAATTTTAATGGCCCGTATCTTTATGGTTAGGCAAAATAAAAAAAAGAAGAAGGAAATAATTACACGTCTTCGTCCGCAATTTTTTTCTTTCCTGCGCAATATTATAATATCTAAGGATACGTATAGCAGTGATGATGTTCTTACACTCTTTACCCAAAACTTTGGTAAACTGGATAAGAATGCATACATCTCTCTTATACCTACACTTGAAGATGTAGTAAAACAGGAAAGACACATTCTTGATGCAGAAAATTATGATAGTGTAATAAAAGGGCTTAAAATTGACGAATGTCTTGAAGAAAGACTTGACTTTTCAAGTACAAGGGTTCGACTAATAGCCTTACAATCGCTATCGAGACTTGGACTTACAGTATCAGATTCTAAGATACTCCCTTATACTTATTCCAGCGATAATACCTTGAGAAAAGAATCAAGAGCGTCGTACATGGGAATAAGCAATAATGATCCGTTTAAGTTTCTTGATGAAGAAGATAGTCTTAACGAATGGGAAGAAATAAACCTGATGCAGCAATTTGAAATGCATCATAAAGACCACTTGCCTGATTTTAGTAAATGGCTGCGCTATTCTGAAGATGAAGAGAAAATAAAATTCTTTATAAGACAAGCTGCTTATTTTAACCAGCAGACTGCTTTAAAAACAATTGTAACTCTTTTACAGCACTCGGATTATAAAGTAAGGAAAGAAGCCATAATTGCTATAGGCAAAATGAAAGCTTCAGATCAGGAATCTAAGCTGATAGATATGTATTTTTCTCAGCCGTTAGTGGGACAGTTTGCTATTATAGAAGCGGTATCGTTTATAAATAGCGGTAAATCGCTTGAGTTTTTAGAGCGAACATATGATATGGCTAATAACCCCGACCTTAAACGTGTTGCGGCGGAAGCTATCTATTTTTATGGAGAAGAAGGCAGAAACTTATTTGATAGACTTATAAGAACAGAAAACAGCGCCAATAAAAACATTTTAAGGCATGTGCAGAATCCGCTTATTATATCTGCAATGAAAACGTTTCATGGTTTTGCCAAATCGTATAATGTGAATGCTGCACCGGTTTTTAGTACAGATGTACCTCACATGTAAACGGCAGATAGTATCTGCAATAATTATCCAACAAACATTCTAATCACCTATGGGAGACACAAATTTATTTGAGGCCTTTGTATTTATCTATGCCTCATCGTTAATAGTGCTTTATTTACTCTTAGCATTATTTTCGTTCATAAATACAAGGCGCTACAGAACATATAATACACGGCTTGATGACAGTTTTTTAATGGAATCGCCTCTTACGCCGGGTATATCTGTTATTGCTCCGGCATATAACGAGGAGAGAACTATTATAGTTAGCACAAGATCGCTTTTATCATTAAATTATCCGCTTTTTGAAGTGATCATAGTAAATGATGGTAGTGTAGATGCTACACTGAATCTTCTTATCAGCGAGTTTGAACTGGAGGAAACACCTTTTGCTTATATAGAACGTATTAAGACTGAACCTTATAAGCGTATATTCAAATCGGTTAATCCGGCATATTCACATCTTATAGTAGTGGATAAAGAAAACGGCGGCACAAAGTCAGATGCTTCTAATGCGGGAGTTAACGCATCGCAATATCCGTACTTTTTATGTACTGATAGCGACTGTATTATTAACCGTGATACACTGCTTAAAATGATAAAGCCTGTGCTTAACTCCCGTGAAAGGGTAATATGTGTAGGAGCAACGTTAAGGATGTCTAACAGCTGCGATATTACCGATGGAGCTATTCAGCGTGTAAAACCTCCAAAAAAATGGATTCCGAGATTTCAGGAACTGGAATATTTGCGCGCTTACCTTTTTGGTAAAATGGGATGGAGCCTTATAAACTGTGTACCTAATGTATCGGGCGGGTTAGGTCTGTTTGATAAAGAAATAGCTATTAACAGCGGTGGATATGATGCAGCTTCCCATGCTGAAGACGAAGATATGGTGGTTAAGATGTCTGCATATATGATGAACCACAAAGAAAAATACCGCATAGAATATATACCTGTTTCGTGTTGTTGGACTGAAGGCCCGCCGAATATAAATATTCTTGGCAGGCAGAGGGTTCGATGGGCGAGAGGCTTGGCACAGATATTTTTTGTACACAGAAGGATTCTGTTTAACCCAAAATACAAACGCCTGGGACTTGTAATTTTTCCTATACAGCTATTAACCGAATTTTTTGCACCCATTATTGAAGCTACAGGTTTGATCTATTTTATCTATCTGATTATAACAGGACAGGTAAACTGGAGTACAGCAGGATTTATATTTCTGTATTCTTATTCTACTGCCGTTATGTTTGGATCATTGGTAATATTAATGGACAACGTTATAAAAAGGCAATATGAAACTACCAAAGAAATATTCCAGCTTTGGATGATGGCTTTTTTAGAACCATTTTTATATCATCCCCTGCAAATATTTTTCTCCCTTAAAGGCTATTTCAAGTTTATTACTTCCAGCGATATGGAATGGGGTACAATGACAAGGCAGGGATATAAGGACACTACCATTAATTCAGCTGAAACTAAAGGAATAACAGAAAATAACATCTAGATACATGTTTAAAAGATATATACACATAATCATTTTTATATTATGCTTTACGGCCAGCGGTTATGCCCAGGAGCTTTCTGCCCCCGAGTACTACGCGCTTGCAAAAAAAGAAGGCAGGAACAAAAACTTTGAAAAGGCTGCGAAGTATTGCGAGCAAGCCTTAAAAGAAGAGCCTAACAATATGGATTATAAAGAGTTTTTGGGAAAATGTTACATGGAAACCCAAAGGCTTAATCTGGCACGCATAACGTTACAGGAAGTGCTTAAGGAAAGTCCTAAAAGAACAGATGCCCGCCACTATCTTATTAATATTGAAAGCCAGACAAAACGCTACTCCAGTGCAGTGTGTTATGTAAATGAACTACTTGAAGTGCAGCCTTATAATAAAGATCTTTGGATAAAAAAGATAAACTTTTACGAGCTTATGGGCGACACTGTTGAATCTGATAGGCAGCTAAAAAGGTTATACCAGATCTTTCCTGAGGATAAAGAGGTAAAGGCTATGTACACCAGCACACTTAAAGAAAGTGCCATTAAACAAAGTAAAAGTGGAGATATAGTAAGTTCTGCTAAGCAGTATGAAGAAGCGTTGATAGTCAATAAAAAAGATGCGGAATCATACATTAGCCTTATTAACGTATATAATAAAGCAGGAAATTATCAGGATGCATTGGCTACAGCCGATAAAGGACTTAATGCGTTGCCGGGTAATACCGAAATTATCAATAAAAAAATTGGCATTTTAGAGCAGATGCATGAATATCATAAAGCGATAGCTCTTGTAAAAGAACAACAGAAAAAAGGAAATAGTGCTTATTATAATAAGCTTCATAATTATTTAACCGGAGAAGCAGCCAGATATTATAAAAACTCTGACCCATATGAATTGTATGGTCAGTTGTATGAAAAGGACAAGTCCAACAATGAAGCGAAGGATTATTTGCTTAATACTGCTGTTAACCGTGGCTATTATGGCGATGCACAAAATATGCTTTCTAAAGAGCTAAAGAAAAACCCATCTTCAAAGCAATTGCTTTCCAAGCAGCTTTATGTTTACGAAAGTCAGCAAAACAGGCAGGGTGCGCGTGCGACTATCCAAAAATTGTATGATTTATATGGAAACGACACCGATATAAAAGATAGGTATGAATATTATATTTTTCAGGATGCAAAAGAAGAATTCAGGGATGGCAATTATAATGAAGCACTCCTAATTTTTGAAAGTCTGGTAAATTCTAAAGAATACGGAAAACCTGCCAATAACTACATCTATTCTATTTATCTTGAACAAAAGGCTTATGGAAAAGCCTTAGATCATATTGAAAAGCTTATAAAGGCAAATCCGGCTGAGCAGGAATATATTTTGAAAAAAATAGATCTTTTAGCAGATATGGGCGATTATGAGAATTCATATGCCATGGCGAAAAGCTATTATGATCAGAACAGGGATAATGCAGGATACAGATATATGCTTAATGATATTTCATTTAAATACATGAAATACCTGCAGGAGAAGGAAGATTACAATACTATTAAAACCATTTCGGATGAATTGCTGTCTGCTAATCCTGATAATATTGAAGCTTATCAGTATGCTATATCTTCGAGAACGTATATGAAGCAATATGATGAAGCTAGACTTGTTGTAGAGCAGGCATTAATACATTATCCTGATTCAAAAGAACTTCGCCTTAAGCAGGCAGGTTTATATTCGGCTACAGGTGACCATAAAAAAGCGGTAGATGCACTTTTTGCAATGGAAAAAGATTACCCTTACAACAGCAGTATAAGAAATTCTCTTGTTGAAGAAATGATGCTGCATGCAAAAGACAGGGAGAAAAATGATGAGGTTTTTCAGGCTATGGATATTTATAAAGAAGTGATCCTGCTAAAACCGTCTGACACTTTAGCACCATACAAACTGGCTAATTTGCATATCGCCAGAAAAGAATATAACGAAGCAATGATTGTTTTAGATAATGCTTTACAGCAAAATAAGGATAATCAGAGCCTGCTGTATCTTAAAGGCATTGTTTATGAAAATATGAATGACTTTACAAAAGCAAAAGAATATCAGGGTAAATACAGTCCGCCGGCAAATAAAGTTGCCGAGTATAAAGATCATATGGATTACCTGGATTCAAGGCTTCTTAAAAACCAGATTAGTATAAGTTATCTTAAAGCTACAGCTGATACGCTGCCCTTTAATATGTCGGTAGGAACTATAGAGTACACGAGATTTGCGAAGAAGGATACTTATGTGGCGAGGGCAAATTATACAGGTAAAAATTCAGGTGTAGGAGTACAGGGAGAATTGGATTGGTACCATAAATTTAATAATAAGTCTTATTTTCTGGCCAACGGGGCAGTGGGAAGTAAATTCTTTCCTAAGTTCAGGGGAGCATTCTCGTTCTATCAGCCTTTTGCTAAAACGTGGCAGGTGGAAATAGGGGGCCGTTACCTGTATTTGCAGGACGAAAGAAGTCTTTATACCGGAATTATTGGCCTTGAAAAATCGATAGGTGATGTATGGCTTAACACAAGGGTGTCATTAATTACCAAGGGCGATGAGATATATCATAATATCTTGGGACAGGCCCGATTCTATATGCGCGAGCAGAAAGATTATTTGCAGGCAATGGCATCAGTAGGTAATGCACCCGAAGATTTGTCACTTGATTTCCAGTTAAATAATACACTGTCATTCCCTACCACAATGGTTGGTGCAGGTTATTTTCATTCTGTAGGCTATAAAACAACATTTGGTGTAATAGGAAACTGGTATAACTATCATGTGACTGACGACCTGTATATGGATCAGTATACATTACTGCTAACAGTACGTACGAAATTTTAAAAAAGTGATGAGGTCTTTTGTAACTATGTTGATATTTTTACTATGCGTTGGCTGTAATTCTCAGGCAAAGGATTTTACTGTCTACAGCCAAGGAAAAATTATTCCTGAATTAGTGGTAGAACATCCGGATCTTATACCTGTAGGCGATTATTTTAACAGCCTGTTTGAAAAAGCATATGGAGATAAACTTAAAGTTCACGATAAACCGGGCAATACTATTTCAATTCAGCTTGACCTTGTAAAAAAGAAGAAAGAGAGTAATTATTTTACTATAACTGCCGATTCTAAATCGGTTAAAATTGCAGGTACAACGCCTGAAGAAGTTGCAAACGGAATACGTTATTTCTTCAAACAATATGCTGGTATACATTATATTTCGGGAAAAGGCATAATAGCTCCTGAAAATAAACTTATTGCTGTTCCTCACGATCTGTCTTATACCCAAACTTATGCCTTTGAGTATCGCGAGCCATATTTTCCTGATAACTACGATGTAGAATTCAGGAAATGGTATAACACGAACACGATGGAAGACACTTGGGCTATGTGGGGGCATAACCTTTCTAAAATTGTTAATCCATCGGCTCAAATGATGGCAAGGGTAGATGGTAAGGTGAATGAGGAACAGTTTTGTTTTTCAAGTCCGGAACTGGAAGAAGCGTTGACTTCCTACATAAAAACAATGACGATAGATGAGCCTTTGCGTTCTAAATTTATGATACTGGCTAATGACAATGAGATTGTTTGTCAGTGCGATCGCTGTAAGGCATTAGGTAACACCCATGATAATGCAAGCCCTTCGGTTTTTACTTTGATAAACAAACTTGCGGCTAAATTTCCAATGCAACAATTTTTTAGTGGTGCTTATGTTACGACACTTCATCCTCCAAAGTTTAAGCTTGCCGATAATGCCGGAGTAATGGTTAGTACAATGTCGTTTCCTAAAGGAGTAGTTATAGAACAATCAGGTAAAAAAACTGTGGTTGATAAAACATTTGACGAGTGGGGAAAAGTAACAAGCAGGATTTATTTGTGGGATTATGCTATAAATTTTGATAATTACTTTAAGACTTATCCCACTATGCTTATTGCCCAGGCTAATTTAAAATATTATGAAAAGCAGGGTGTAAAAGGTGTATTTATGCAGGGGAGCGAAGACCAATATTCGGCATATGGTGATTTAAAAAATTACCTGTATGCTCTATTGCTTCAAAATCCTGATAGTGATATAAGAAAGGAAACAACAACTTTCTTTAAGGCAAAATATCCTGCTGTGGCAGATTTACTGTCTGACTTTTACTTAGGTATGGAGCAGCGCAGTTTTGATACGAAAGTTCCGTTGGATATTTATGGAGGGATGAATCAGTCCAAAAAGAAATATCTTGACGAGGGAAACTTCAATGCTTTTTATGATGCTTTATATAAAAAGGCAGAAACTTTAAGTAAAGATGAATTAACAGATATAAAACCTCTTTTACTATCATTAACATTCATGAAGCTGGAGTTACTTAGAACAAATGGTATTGGAGCCAATGGATATAAGAAAACTGAGGAAGCTACTATTAACCGGGAAGTAGATGTTTTGTTCAGGCGTCTTTGGGAACTTTCTTCCCAAATGGGCATTAAGACATATAGCGAAACAGGTGCCCTTGTTGCCGATTATTTAAATGAATGGAATACAGTGATCATTAAAAAGCCATATAGTAATTTGTTATTTGGTAAAAAAATAAAACTGGCATTTACTCCTGACGAAGAATATGCTAATGCGGCTATGCTTACTGATGGAGCTGTAGGCTTCAGTGACTATTATAACAACTGGATGATCTGCACGCAGGAAGCCATCGCAGTAGATATTACTGCTTTTGATGTGAAAGGTGCCAAAACTATTGAAATGGATTTTCTTCAGGACAGCAGGCACAACATTTATCCTCCTGAAAAAGTTGAAGTTATTATTGAAAACAGAAAATATGAAGCAAAAGTTGCCTGGAATGATGAGAAACAAATTTTGAAGAGGCATATAAGTATCGCAATTGATATTCATTCCTTGGACAAAATAATACAGATAAAAACAATTAAGTCACCACAATACAAAAATAAATCAATCGCCTGCGATGAGATATTTTTTAAAAAGTAAAAATTATGAGAATTTCTAAACAAGTCTTTATAAATATAATGACAGTAGTGCTTTTAACGTTTTTTAGCAGCTGTAATAAAGTAGGGGAGCATACCGTAACATCTATAAAAATAGAAGATACCTTGCGTCATTACAGCCCTATTATGCAGGGAACAAAACAAAATATAAGTGTAAAAGTTACTAATATAGGATCTGAACCATTACTTATTAAAAATGTTTTGCCGTCATGTGGTTGTACAACAGCAACATTCCCTACGCATGCTATTGCACCGGGCAACGATGCTGATATTGAGTTGGAGTATGATAGTAATAAAAATACAGGATACACAGCTGTTCATACTACTATAATAGCTAATACAACAGAAAAAACACACGCCTTATTTTTTGATATAAATGTTGTTCCTAATTCTCATTATACTAAAGATTATGAAGAAGTGTATTTTGAAAATGAAGGTAAGAGTAAAGTTCATAAGCGAGAGCAGACAGACGAAGATACTCATATTAAAGCATATACAATTAATTAGCCCTTTATCATTAATCTTTAGTATTAGCTGCGTAAAACTGAACAATTCATTTAAATCAAGCCCCCTTTTATTAATAAAAGAGGGGCTTGATTTACAATTATTTAGCATAATAATTGTAAACTGTTTATTTGTTAAAACTTTATAATGTAGGTGCTTGTTATATTTATAGGAATCTTACCTGTGTGTACAGGCTTTTAAGGAGTAGTGGCCTTTTGGATAAGCATTCTTTCAGGTGGTGTTGCACTAAGATTTCCATTTTGGTCTACATAGGCAATCATACTTTCAAATCCCTTGCCCTTATTGTTGCTCATTTTCCTTTCCTGCTTTTTTTGAGCTTTTTCTTTCTGTTTTAATGCGTTTTTCTTTATACTTTCTTTCTTCTGAACAGAATCAGCCATATTTATATATTTAAATTTAAATTATTTTTGTTTTAAAGTCTTTGCTTTTATAGTACTCTAAGCAGCAATTTTTCCACTGCTTTTTTCCTTACTCATGAAATGGAAACTTCAAGTTTAAATCCTATAAGCTTTTCTATACCTTTTAAGTCTGCTCTTTCATCACTGGCACAAAATGAAACTGCTTTACCGCTGTTGCCACCCCTACCGGTACGGCCTATCCTATGTACATAGGTTTCAGGTATATTTGGCAGATCATAATTTATTACGTGTGGGAGCTCATCAATATCGATGCCTCGGGCAGCAATATCCGTTGCTACGAGTACACGTAGCTTGTTGACTTTAAATCCGGCAAGTGCTTTTTGTCTCGCATTTTGGGATTTGTTACCATGTATGGCAGCGGCAAAAATGCCCTCTTTTAATAGCTGTTTTACCAGCTTGTCAGCCCCGTGTTTGGTACGCGTAAAAATCAGCGAACGTGAAATCGCTTTATCACTTAATACCTGAGATAGTAGTTTGTTCTTATCTTCCTTCTCTACAAAATAAACAGATTGGGTAACAGTTTGCGCAGCTGATGATACAGGAGCCACTATAGCTTGGGCAGGATTATTAAGCATGCTATCAGCAAGTTTTTTAATAGAAGCAGGCATAGTAGCAGAAAAGAAAAGAGTTTGCCTTACGGAAGGAAGTCTAGTTACAATTTTTTGCACATCCTTTACAAATCCCATATCCAGCATCCTGTCTGCTTCATCAAGTACGAATACCTCAATGTGTGAAATATCTACCAGGCGTTGCTGTAAAAGGTCTAAAAGGCGTCCCGGAGTAGCTATTAGTACATCACAGCCAGACTTTAGCGTCCTGACCTGATTAACTTGAGATACACCGCCAAATATAGCAGTATGTTTTAGGGTAAGAAACTTCCCGTAGGTTGCAAAGTTTTCATTGATTTGAATAGCAAGCTCCCGAGTAGGAGTAAGGATTAATGTTCTGATGCACCTTGTTTTTTTTGACTGTCTCGCTGAAAGTTGCTGAAGAATAGGTATGGCAAAAGCTGCTGTTTTGCCTGTACCGGTCTGTGCACATCCCATAAGATCCCTACCCTGTAAAATGATAGGTATCGCCTTTTGTTGGATTGGAGTTGGGTGGGTGTAACCATGCTGCTCAATTGCATTCAGGATGGGTGATATTATGTTTAAATTTTGAAATGTCATAAATAATATGAATTATGTAAGTAGTCACAGAGTGACTTTTGTTAATATAAAATAAAGTTACGGCCGAAAATTCCAAGTGGAATTCGGATGGTAAATACAGGGATGTAATGACGCTGTAAAATAAAAGCTCTTTGTTTACAGATGAGGCAGTCTTAGATAACTCATTTGTTTGTGTGTGTTAAAAGATGCTATATCTTTTAAAGTCAATAGAGGCAAGTGGAAATGCAACCTGAATAAATTTGCAGACATAAATTCATGGAAAGCATTGGCAGAAATGTCTTTAATAGCACAAAGATACTAAATTTTATCGAATGTTAGCTTTTTGCCTACTAATGATGCGCAGCTCAAGATGTATGGAATAAATGGAGGTTTGGTGTATATTTTATAAATAAGAGTACCAGAACTAAAATATGAAGCGATCAAGAGCTGTTTTACTATTCCATTCGGCAAAGATATTCCTAACCTTAAAAACGGCAAAATTAATTTAGTTTTTTACTTATAACATTTAATAAACTTTTTATAAATAAAAAATCCATCCCGCTTAAATGCGGAATGGATTTAAAATCAAAAGTATAAATTGCTTAATTGATAGCTATATCATCAATTTGAATTGTAGTTGTAATAGTTGAAGTGCCAGTATATTCAAAAACAAAATAGCCGTTTCCGGTAAGATCTGAAGGTATAGAATAACTTCCTGCAGTTGTAAATGAATTTTGCGATTCGCCGGCAGCAGGGTAGGTAAGGCTTGTAAAACTACCCGTTATGTTTACAAGTTTTGTGGGATCTATAGCAAAACCCGCCTGATAATCTGTGCCTTTTATATAATATACTTTAAGTGCTTCACCCGTCATATAACGTATTTCTTTACTAAAAGCAAATGTATTTGCAGCTGTAAAATCTACAGGTACAAAAAGATAGGTTTTTGCATCTGCACCGGGGTTAGTTGCACCATTAAAAGAAGTCATCTCGATGTATTTATTACCAGTATTTGCAGGGAACTGCTTAACCTGCCAGTATCTATTTCCTATTGTATAATCTGCTACAAATTTTGGAAAAGATGTAGTTGTTAATGCATAGCTTTCAAAATTTTCTGTAAGTGTTCCTGAAAAGGCAATTTCAGATCCAACCTGAGCCGATTGACTTTGTCCCGGTGCCGGGGGGGCATCACCAAACCTTGTTTTGTCAAGTTTTATATCGTCTTCCGTTCTGGCAATAAATTGATAATCGTTATTGAATTTAGTCATTACACCCCTAACTGTACCGGCTCCTGCAGGTACTTTATGTGATGCATAGCTTGTAAATTCACTTGTACGGAATATAACCTTTCCGCCGCTTGCATTTTCAAGATAATGATTTGTCGCGCCGCCTATAGCGTTTCCTGAATCATAGTATGTATCATAAACAGATTCTTTTACGAATTCTACATTTTGAAGTTCAATAAGTGTATTTATACGGGAATCTTTCATTGCCTCCTGTATGCTTATTTTTTGAACCAGTTGGTCTTCATTAACAACGGTACATGACGGAATAACAATTTCTTTAAAGTCAGCAGGTGCAAGCCTTCCTACCTGATTTTCATTATAAAGGGCACCAATCCTTAATGAACCAAATTCTGTATCAGTATAGGTACTGTCAAGTTTTACAAATACCATTCTTCCCGGTTCCATATTTCTAAAAATGGAAGTAACATCGGCAGGGATACTAAAACCAAATGAGCCATCTAATGTTTGTAAAGATATTGTCTTAAAAAAGTTACCTGATACATCGCTAGATACAACATAGGCCTGTATAATACTTCCTGCCGGGCCACTAAATTTTTTAGCCATATCTACTGCCGGCACATCTTTAGGAGACATAGTCGGGCTTAAGGTTTCTTCGGCACACTGAAGCACCGGAGTTTTATAATCATCATCATTAACGCAGCTGGTCAAAAATCCGGCTGACATTATTAATGCAATTACTGATTTATTAAAAACTGTTTTCATAGTATATTTTTATAGATTTATATATAGGTTCACAAAATATGTCCTTCCGTAACCGTAGAAGTACTTAGGACCAAATGATGGAGTTCCGCTTGAAACATCCTGATTTAACTGTCTGTAGTTTGCATTTCTTGCCTGTTCAAAACCGCCTGTTTTATAAGTAGTGTTTAGTAGGTTATTTATGCTTGCAAAGAATCCGATAGTATTATTGCCTATTCTCCATGATTTACCACCAGTAAGGTTAAAAAGTAAGAAATTATCAAATTTTTCCTGTTTTAATAATTGTCTTGTACGTTCGTTAGTAACTTCAAGGAATGGCTTACTTGTTTCAGGATCAATAATAAAATGATCTGTACGTAATAAAGCGGAAACGTCTATATAGTTTGCACCAAGGTAGTTGGCATTAGCTCCTATCCACCAGAATTTTGGATCCCTGTATTCAATACCTAAAGATGCTGCCTGTTGAGGCATACCCGGTAATTTATAATCTTTAAGGTGTGCTTTACCAAAGTTTGTTACAGATCCCTGTCCCTGAATCATTGTAGGATCAGTAGCTATAAGATCAGCAGCAGCACCATCGTTATTAATAGATACAGTAGGATTGTTGTCATAAGTATACTGACCGTATGAAGCAGAAAGCATGGCTTTTAATGTAGAAGTAAACTGATACTCAATACCTAATTCAAGACCCATTTGCCTTTTATCGATATTAGTAACTGTTTCGGCAACAAATGCATCATTATTGCTATCTGTTTCTGTAGATTCTACGATACCTTCAGCAAAGAAAAATGACGTTTCAGTAGCATTTGCTATTTTAGAATAGAATCCGGTAAAGCGAGCTTTAAATTTAGGAGCTCTTATCACATAGCTAAGATCTCCGCTATAAATATTTTCGCTATCAAGACCATCAACAATAGTATTGTTTAACCTTGCATTAGGAAAAGTATTTCTAAGTGTAGGCGCTTTAGTCATATACACACCATTAAAGGTTAACATATGTCTTCCGGTAATTTTGTAAGTCGCTCCACCTTTTACACCAAAGTTGTCAAAATTTACTTTATCACTGTCACCAAAAGAGTTGTTAGCATAGATACCATTTTTGTATAATCCTTCTCTTTGATATTCTGAACGAGAATAATTACCGCCAATGTAAAAATCAGCTTTGCTATAATTAAATTTAGCCTGCGCAAAAGCATCATAATGATTTGCCATCAGGTTATAGTTATACCCAAAAGTATCACCCACACCAACCTGCCTGTCAGGATTATTTAAATCAGATTGTGATTGATTACCTGTATAAAAAGAATCAATATCGTTATAATGTGTACCTCCTAAAAGATCAAGAAGATTCTGGAAGTTATGCGATTTTAGTTTCCTGAAAGTGGCACCGGCATTAAACGTTATATTATCTGTAAGCTGGGCGTTTAAAATACTGTTTGCGGTCCAGGTTTTATCGTCTGTCCTGTCTTCATACAATACATAACGACTTACAGTAGGAGTACGGCCAATAATTTTTCCGCTGGCATCAGTAACAGGAAGTGTGTTTGCCTGATACATTCCGTTCCAGTCAAGTTGAGGATTTGTAACAAAATTTGCCCTTGTTTTATCAGCCACAGTTTTGTATTGATCGCCAATATATAATCCACCAATTCCTCCGGGATGGTAAGCCTCTGCCGGTATTGTTGTATTCAGATTATTATCTGTTTGATACATTGATGTGTAATAACTCGGAAGATTTCTGTAATATGTAGGATCAGGATTATCAATGTCCTGATAATCTATACGGCTATTTCCTATCTGACCAAATTGATAAGCAATATTTGTATTAAGCGTCATACTTTCGTTAATCCTCCAGTAGTGGCTAAGCATAAACATTGGCTCTTCAACGTCTTTGTCTCTTGAGTTTCTTTTTTGGCCATCCTGATAACCCCAGTAAGAGTTGTATTTTACTCCAACAAGGTCTGTTACCTCCTGAGTATTAGGAGAGTTTTTACCACGACTATTCTGAGCATATATACTTGTAAAGTTTAAACTGTGATTTTCGCCAAAGCGTTTTTCTATACTTGCAAAATATGAATTTGCACCATAATCGGTTCCTTCAAAATAGCCTTCCTGTGCCCATCGTCTTGAGCCTGATAATACAAAAGCAAAACCATCTTTATCTAATCCGGAAGCATATGTAGCCATACCTCTCCAACTGTAGTTTGTGTTTGTACCGGAATATGATATTCTTGTTCCCGGCCTGTATGTAGAAGCCCTTGTATTTATTTCCTGAGTACCTAATATCCCTCCAAATGTATAGTCTGATGGCGCAGAACCCATTGTAAATTCCTGATTACGGGTAGCATCATTAAGGCCTCCCCAGTTGCTCCATTGTGGCCTTCCATCATAAAGCTTGTTCATTACCACACCATTTATCATGGTTACTCCATATTCGTTATCAAGACCACGAATCCTGAAACGGGCTAATCCCCAGTTAAAAGCAGCTGCCTGCTGATAGGTATCCCTTGATGCCTGAAGAAGTCCTGCGGTGTTTTCAGATCCACTATTATCGTCTCCAAGGTCGTTTTCAGTTATGGTAATAAGGCTAAGTTCCTGTTCAGAAGTGATGTCCTCTTCAAAAAGAACAGTGCCAAGATCTGTTGTCTGATTTTTTACTACTTCAAAGTTTAATGTTTTTGGTGCATAACCTGCACTTGTTAGTACAACAACCTGCTTCCCTTCAAGCACATTTTCAAATATAAATGTACCCTCGGCATTTGTTGTAACAGTAAGATTTGTGCTTTGTAAAGTTGCAGAAACATCCTGCATTGGTTTTTTCGATTTTGAATCGAGAACGGTACCTTTTACCTGTGGAATTTGTTGCGCCAAACAGGTCACAACATGCATAAACAGGAAAACGCCGAGTAGTGCTTTTTTCATAGATTTAGTTAAAGTTAATCCTTCAAATCATTAAGTTAAAAATTTCTTAACGGGCACAAAATTAGATGTTTTGATAATCCTATTTACTTTTGTCACAGGGTTTAAACTAAACTTGATATTTACTTAATATGTCACTAAAATGATTAAAAATTTATTAACCTTAACTTTGATTACGGCTGCATTTTTAAAGATTCACGCCCAGGAAAAACAATTTAAGGTGCACACTATCGCATTTTATAATGTCGAAAACTTTTATGATACCATAAATGATCCGCAAACAAGGGATGATGAATGGATCTACACTACCAAAAACTTTAGAAAGAAGGTAAATAACATTGCAAAAGTGATATCCCTTATTGGTACAGAAGAAAACCCTAATTCGCCAACTGTTATTGGTTTGGGTGAAATTGAAAACAGAAGGGTACTGGAAGCTTTAGTTAAAGACCCTCAGTTAGCGGCCAAAGATTATGGTATTATTCAGTATGACTCACCTGATAAAAGAGGAATTGACACGGCATTGCTTTATCAGAAAAAGCATTTCAAACCTACCAGTTCTATAAATGTGCCCTTGTATATATACGATGACTTTGCTAAACCGGAAAGTAAGGCAGAAATAAAAATTGACCTTAATGATAGTGATGATAAAGCGGAGGCAGAAGATAAATCAAACAGGATTTATACTCGTGACCAACTTTTAGTAACAGGTCTTTTAGATGGTGAAGAAGTTAGCTTTATAGTGAATCACTGGCCATCAAGAAGAGGTGGAGAAGCAGCCAGTAGCCATTTGCGTGAAGCCGCTGCCGCTCTTAATGTAAAAATAATTGATTCCCTTTATAAGATTAACCCTGAAGCAAAAGTTATCACTATGGGCGATTTAAATGATGGTCCCTATAATAAGAGTATTAAAAAAGTACTAAAGGCTAAAGCTAAAAAAGACGAAGTAGGTAAGCAAGGCATGTTTAATCCTATGGAAGAAATGTCTAAAAATGGAGTAGGAACTCTTGCCTACAGGGATGCCTGGGATCTTTTTGACCAAATGATACTTACAGAACCATTTATACATAAAGATTATACTTCGTATCGTTTTTGGAAAGCAGGAGTATTCAAAAAGCCTTATATGCTTCAAACATCGGGGCAATATAAAGGATATCCTAACCGAAACTGGAATGGCGATATAGGCTACAGTGATCACCTGCCGGTATATTTATATCTTGTAAAACAGAAATAGACAAACAAAAAAGAGCCTCATTTTAGAGGCTCTTTTTTGTTATCGTAGTAAAGAAAAATGTCCTTTAATAATCCTGTCTTTTAATTTAATTAGAAACCAGTAATCTGTTGCGGGAAGGGGTTTGCCATTGTAAGTACCGTCCCAACTTCCTGAGCTGCCAAACCCCGTTATTAACTTACCATAACGATCAAATATAGAAACTTCTGCTTCAGGAACAAATGATAGATAAGGTATGCGCCATATATCATGTTTTCCATCGTTATTAGGAGTAAAGAATAATGGATAATCAAGTACATAGAATTTAGTTATATATAAGCCACATTTGTTCTTATCGTTAATATAAACTTTATATTCACCTGTAGCAAGATCATTAAAAATGTTGCTATCCTGATAATGAATTCCATCTAACGAAAATTCATAATTTCCTACACCTGTAGGCTGTATTAATGCACTATTGTTTTGTCCCCCTTTAAAATCGTCAACATTAATAATTGCATCTGTAACAGGTCCTGAAGGTTTAACTGTAAATGTTTTTGAAGCACTGCAGCCGTGGATATTTGTAACGGTAATAGTGTAATTTCCGGGTGTGCTTACTGTATATGTACTTTTGTTTTCCAATGCGTTACCGTTCCATTCGTAGGATGAATATCCGCTACCCGCATCCAGTATTAAATTTTCATCTGCACATAATATTGCCTGCTCATCTTTAAAGGTGTCGCCAAAAGAATACACTATAATTTCCAGATTTACAATGCCAAAACAGTCACCACCGTTGGATATTCTTGCATATACAGTTTGGTTTTGAGCTATAGTATTTCTAAATGATTGTGGAGTTGTTATTGGGTTGACAGATAACAACGCATCAATCTCTGATATGTAATAGTTAAGTTCAAGTCCCGCTGGCAAATTTTGAAGTATTTCTGATTCACGTTGCGTAAGATCAAACGTAAAAAACCCATCGTTTATATCATCTTCATCACATAAACTAATAGGAGTGGGAGCTGTAAGTGCGTTGTTAGATGTCAATAATTTAAGTGTATTTATGCTAAAGCAGCTGTACGCTGTCATCACCTGAACATATAAAATCTGCTCAGGGGAAGTATTTTGAAAGGAATTGATATTTAAAATGGGATTGCTGCTTGTTTCGGCATCAGTTTCGCTTCTAAAATAATTTACGTACAATGATGTATCATTATTTGTAAGCATATTATAGGCAAGATCAAGATTATATGTAGCAAGTCCATCATTGTTATCATCACACTGAATGAGATTAAATGCTGAAGGCACAGGAGGGGAGCTTTCTTCTATTTTTATTTTTCCTTTTGATGTACATCCTATACCAAATTCTACAATAACATTATATTCGCCTGCCGATGTTACATTGTATGTAGGTGTTGTTACGTTTTCTAAAATGCCATCTTTATACCATTTATAGCCCGTTGCGTTTGATGTGGTTGCATTAAGTATTAGTTGTTCTCCTTTACATAAAGGATTTTGTGTTTCAAATAGCCTGTCAGGGCCAAGATCGGTAACATTTTTAAAGCTGCCGCCGCCTAAAAATATGGCAGAGTCATAGAGGTTGTTTCCCTGATCTGCAACAACAAGTTTTATATGGTATAATGTTCCTGCTGTTACTATACTTTGTGCCTGTAACACGGTTGTCTGTCCATTAAAATTTGTTGGATGCTCCTGCATGTTAAATCCCCCGAAATATTGCTCATTAGCTGAAGGGCAAACACCTTCACCTCTTACGGTATTCACTTTTACAGGAATATCGGTTCCCGGCACAACTGCAAGATTTTGATAAGGAGAACTGCTCCCTGATTCTTTTATAAGAAAGGCAAATCCATCTGTATAATTGCATTGATTTTGAGATGTAACACTTGTAAGATACTGCTCTGACGAAAAAATGTAATCAAAACTTATTTTATCGGTAAAAGGAATAAAATCAAATTCTAAAACCGTTGCGTTAATAGTGCCGCTTACGCCCAATGCAATTTCCAGATCAGTATCTCCTAACCACGATGTAGATCCTTCACTAAGTAATGATGTGTTAGGTCCTGTAGCAGATGCAGCATATCCTGTACTAAGCACTATTCCGTTATTTAAAGGAAAATTTGGAGAATTATTAGTGAAATAACCAAAGCTTTTATTGACAGGAGAACCGTTTATAGAAATGTTAGATACCTGTGCACACGATCCGTCTATAAGTGAATTAACTAATTGCTGTGCTGTATCGGTATCATTAATTTGGATATGCTGAGCTGAAGTATTCCAGATTATTGACACATAAAATAATAAGCTGAGATAAAATATTTGTGATCGCATTGGTAAAAATTTCAGATAAAAAAAGAGCACCCTGATGGATGCTCTTCAAAAAATATATTAGCCCTAATTATTTTTTAATTAATTTTTTTGTGGCTGTTTTACCTTCTTCAGTTACTTTAACTATGTATAAACCAACGGTAAGGTTTGCTGTGTCAACAGATCCGTTAACTACCTTAGTATTCACGACCTGTTTTCCAACCATATCATAAATAACCACATCCATATCTGCATTGTTAGCAGTTGCAATATTTAGTATGTTATCTGTAAGAGGGTTAGGGAATATCTGTAGACCTTCAATAGTGTTCTCATTTAGTCCTGCAGTTGTATTATCTACAAGAGAAAGATTGTCATAATAGATAAAACCTCCAGAAGTATTATTCTGGCTATAAGTTCGTACCTGGTATCTTAATTTTGTTGCTCCTACAGGAGCTGTAACTGTAAGTGTTTTGTGTACCCATTGAGCACTTTCTGTAGAGAATTCTGATTCTTGGATGTTAGTCTGATCACCTGTTGCAACAGTATCATCATTTAGCCATGTAGACCAAAGTCTTGTATTCGCTTTAGTATCATTATCCATATACCAGTAGCTAATAGTATAGTTGTGACCTGCAACTACAGGTACTAAATTTCCATATTCCAGATATTGAGTAGTCCCTTGAACTTTAGATTCCTGTTTTACTGCGTTACCAGCTTGTACTGTAGTTGTTTCCTTAGTTATAAGGTCATTGTAAGTTACTGTTCCAATTAATTTTTCATCAAAATTCACTGGATTTTCAGCGGTCCAGTTTTCAAAATCACCATTTGTAATAAGGTTTTGTTGTGCATTGGCAGTTACTGCTGTAAGCATTAAAGCAGCTGCTAAAACGTAAATTTGTTTCATTTTTTGATTGTTTTTATTTTTTGTAAAATTAAATATACATATAGCTAAACGGCCTAATTAATCATTGCTAAATGGTTAGATTATAGTTGCTTACTTTGTTAGTTATAAGGCTTATGTTACCTCAGTTTTACCAAATGCTTTAGGGGTGGTTAAATAGCAGGATTTACTTACTATATGTAAAAAATCAGGCTGCATAAGTGCAGCCTGATTAAACATTTTATTTAAAAGATCGTTATTGTTTATCCTTTACAACTCTTATCGTTTTTTCAGTGTTACCAAAGTTTATCTTAACAAGGTATACTGCTGATTCAAGTGAAGACATATCCAATGCATCATTTTGGGTATTCCAATCCTTATTGATCACTTCCTGACCATTAAGGTTATAAACTGTAATATGTGTTATTGTTTCTGACGATTCTATGTGAAGCGTATTTACAACCGGGTTAGGGTAGTATTTATAGCTTAGTTTAATAAAGTCATCAGTACCAAGTACGATAGTTACTGTTACAGCAAGTACCTCATTACTTTCACAACCGTTTATTGTTTGTGTGGCATAATAAGTAGTTTCAGATACAAGCACTGTATCAGCAGGTAATGGATTGATACCAGCTATAGCATCAGCTTCGCTTGCGTACCATGTGATGTTTTCACCTTGTACTTCCAGATTACTTATTGTTTTACCATGTTCAGAGAATAGTTGTGTTGTATCTCCGTTTGGTGCAGCAGTAGTATTTATAGTAACCTGCACTGTTTTGCGTGGACTCTCACAACCATTCACTGTTTGTGATACATAGTAAGTACCTGTAGAAAGTAAAGCAGTTTCTGCTAATACAGCTCCATTAACAGGTTCGTTGAACCATTTTAAATTGGCGCCTGTAACTGTTGCAGAAAGATCTGATACCATAGCGCCTGAACAGAATATCTGGTTAGTAGCCGATGGCATTACAGGAGTAGTGATCGTTACCACAACTAATGTCCTTGCGCTTTCACAATCATTAAGTGTTTGTGAAACATAATAATTACCTGCTGCTAAAGGAGTAGTCGATGTATGTGCCTGACCACTTGATGGGTAAGAATACCATTTAAGGTCTGTACCTTCAGCTGTAAGATCTCCAACTGTCGCATTGTTACAGAATGGTTGAGCTGCTGAAGCTATAGGGGCTGGTGTAATATTAATTGTCACAACTACTTGTGTTCTTATACTTTCGCAATCATTTATTGTTTGCGATACATAATAGCTACCACTTGTTAATGGTGTATTAGATGTTAATAACATACCACCCGTTGAAGCATTATACCATTTAATATTAGTTCCCTCAGCAGTAAGATTACCTGCAAAAGCAAGTTGGCAGAAAGTTTGCGCAGACGCAGTAGGAGCAGGGGTAACATTTACCGTTACCAAAACTTCCGTTCTTGCACTTTCAATATTATTAATTGTTTGCGAAACATAATAAGTACCTGTTATTACTGATGTTGTTAATGTTAATTGTGTACCACCATTAGCGGCAGCATACCATTTAAGGTTCGTACCATTAGCAGTAAGATTAGCTACGGTAGTTGCACCACAGAAAGTTTGAGCCGATGCTACCGGGGCAACAGGAGGCTGAGGATTAATTATTGTAACAATAACTTCTGTTCGTATACTCTCACATCCATTTATAGTTTGCGATACAAAATAACTTTCGGAAACCAGTAGTAATGATGAATCAAGTTGTGTACCACCATTGGCGGCAGCATACCATTTAAGGCCTGTGCCGTTAGCCGTAAGGTTTGCAACTGTAGACCCCTGATTTAATTGTAAGGCCATAGCCGTAGGAGCAGGGGTAATATTTACCGTTACCGCAACCTGAGTCCTTGTACTCTCACAGTTATTAAGTGTTTGTGATACGAAGTAGTTACCTGTAGTAATACTTGCAGTAGCAAGTAATTGTGTACCACCGTTAGCAGCAGCA
>Ga0157370_10001409_pt1 | contig 29822 bp, 23 predicted proteins | sample C35metaG_FD_113463 | JGI IMG/M metagenome (GOLD analysis project Ga0157370, IMG submission 113463) | Corn rhizosphere microbial communities from Kellogg Biological Station, Michigan, USA - C3-5 metaG | ecosystem: Host-associated > Plants > Roots > Rhizosphere > Soil | place: USA: Michigan...
CTCTTCTGCTGGCAAAGTCTTTTTGCACAAAAAGTAGTACGATATGAGCTGTATGTAAAAGATACACTGGTCAATTATGCAGGAAAAGAAAAAAGAGCCATAGCTGTTAACGGACAGATACCAATGCCTACTCTTACTTTTACAGAAGGAGATACTGCAGAAATTGTGGTACATAATCAGCTGAAAGAGAGTACATCCTTACATTGGCATGGAATATTTTTGCCCAATAAAGAAGATGGAGTGCCATGGCTGACCCAAAAACCTATAAAGCCGGGAGCTACCTATACCTACCGTTTCCCGATTATTCAACACGGAACACACTGGTATCATTCACACTCTGGGCTTCAGGAACAGATCGGGATGTATGGAAGTTTTATCATGAAAAAAAGAGAAGATGACAAAACCTTCAGAAAAGGGATTGATGATCTGCCTACAGTTCCCCTTATTTTAAGCGAATGGACCAACCTGAATCCAGACAACATCAACAGGATGCTGCATAACGCCAACGATTGGGCTGCCATTAAGAAAAATGCGACGCAGTCTTATGTAGAAGCCATTAAAGAAGGACATTTTAAGACAAAGCTGACTAATGAGTGGAAACGCATGCTGGCCATGGATGTAAGTGATGTGTACTATGATAAAGTGTTAATCAACGGAAATCATAGTACAGATTTAAAAACTGTTGATGGCAAAAAGCTAAAGGCAGGAGATAAAGTGAGGTTACGAATATCAAATGGTGGGGCTTCCTCTTATTTTTGGCTTCGCTATGCCGGAGGTAAAATTACCGTTGTAGCCAATGATGGAAACGATGTGGAACCCGTAGAAGTAGACAGGCTTATTATTGCTGTTTCTGAAACCTATGATATTGTAGTAACAATCCCTCAGGATGGTGTTGCCTATGAGTTTTTAGCCACCACAGAAGACAGAACCCAATCTGCAAGCTATTTCGTTGGTAATGGCATAAAACAGCTCATTTCTCCTCTTCCCAAACTCAAATATTTTGAAGGAATGAAAATGATGAATGATATGATGAAAATGAATGGAGATCTGAATGATATGGGAATGAAAATGAGCCTTAATCAAATGGATATGAATGTGGTGATGTACCCTGAGATCACCGGCGACGGCAATAAGAAGCAGGATCACAGCCAGCATAATATGAATGCAGATAAAGGGATGAATAAGGAAATGAACATGGATGGCAACAGGTATAATGCCAATGCTTTAGGTGATATTAAAACCCTGAATTATGCCATGCTGCAATCTCCTTATAATACAGAGCTTCCCCAAAATGCTCCGGTAAAAGAATTAAAATTTACCCTCACCGGAAATATGAACCGTTATGTATGGAGCATGGATAATAAAATCTTATCGGAAACCGATAAAATACCGGTGAAAAAAGGAGAAATATTACGGATTACCATCTATAATAATTCCATGATGAGGCACCCGATGCATTTGCATGGCTTTGATTTCAGAGTGATTAACGGAAAAGGAGAAAAGTCCCCCCTGAAAAATGTACTGGATGTTATGCCAATGGAAACCGATACGATTGAATTTCAAGCCAATGAAGAAGGAGACTGGTTCTTCCACTGTCATATCCTTTATCATATGATGGCGGGAATGAACAGGGTTTTTGCTGTGGATGATTATAAAAATCCGTATTTGCCAGATAAAAAAGAGGCGTATAATATGCTTCAAAAAGAAAGCAATATGCCTCATTTTATGATTCAGAATGATTTTGCAACCAATGGAAATGACGGGGATGCAATGCTTCAGAATGCAAGATGGAATCTTTCTACAGAATGGCGTTTAGGATACAATGATATGCATGGATATGAAGTAGAGACCCACTTAGGAAGATATATCGGAAAAATGCAGTGGTTGATGCCGTTTGTAGGATTTGACTTCCGCTATAGAAAAATGGGAATTGATGAACAGGAGAAAAATATCTTTGGACAAAAGAACGAAAAAGATACCCGAAGAGCAGTGAGCTTAGGATTCGTGTATACTCTTCCGATGCTGGTCAACTTTCAGGCAGAAGTATATCATGACGGAATTGTTCGTTTGCAGCTGATGAGAGAAGATATTCCAATCTCAAAACGATTGAGAGGAGGTTTTATGGTCAATACCGACAAAGAATACATGACCGAACTGAAGTATATTCTTAATAAAAATGTGAGTATTCGTGCACACTATGACAGTGATATGGGTTGGGGAGCGGGAATATCTTTAGCTTATTAATAAAAACCAAATAGCAGGTGTAAATTATTTATTGGTAACAACCGGTAATTAATAAGAAATACACACAAAATTTTCCAATACAAGAAGCAGCTACATATTAGCTGCTTCTTTCTTTTTATAGGATTTCCCGATATGAAAAATAATACATGATTTTAGAATATTTTTTTAATAAAAAAATGTTACGACGAGTTCTGTCGCTTCCCTGAAGGATATTTGCAATAAGAAAAAACAATAACAATGGAACTTAATATTAGAGCGCTTGGTGGACATCTTTTGCCTGAAACCACCTAAAAAAATAAGGCTAAAACCTGAAGTGACTCTACTAAAAAGACCTTCAAATCTTAACCTTTATAAAACTTAACCAAATTTACAAAATGTCAACAAATAACACAAAGTCGAAAAAAGCTTTTACTGTGGGAAAATCCTTAATTGGAGAAGACATTATCAATTACAAACCAACCAATAATATGAATACAACAAGCAATGCGTCACAGACATTATTCAGGTTTGTGAGCCTTAGAAACCCACAATTAACAGAAACAAAAGAAAGAAACCTGGGATTTATTCACAGACCAAAAGGTGCAAAAGGTGTTTTCGATAAAGCCGTATCCGGAGTTTCTTCAAAGGTTTCAAAATTCGGAGCTATGGTAAGAGCTGCAGGAGAGTTCAGCAATACCGGATTTGAAAACGAAAAGAAAATCGAAGAAGGAACTTTTGGAGAACTTCTTAAAATTGGACGAAAACTTTCCAAACAGGATACTTTAACAAGCACTGACTGGAGTATTGTTAAAAATTATTACAAAAACCTTATTGACCCCAACAAAGAACTTACCGTAGAAGGTGTTAAAATCTTTACACTTCTTTGGGATAATTATATCTACCAGATTGTTACTCAAAAAGATTTCTATGTAAAAGAAGCAATCAGCCATATTCTGATGGCAACCCATCTTGGTTTTGCAAGCAGTGTAGACCTTATAGACACAGAAATTCTTAAAGTAAACGGAGAAAAGCCTCTGGATAAAGCATTAGATGGTAAAATTGTATTACCCAGACATCTGTTTTCCGATCAGGCATCAGGTACATTATCTACTGCTGCTTCCAGATTGGTTGATGAGGTTGCAGAGCCTGTTTTAGATGTGAAAACAACTCTTAGATTAGAAAGTGAAGCAAAAGCATCATTAGCAATCAACAAAGCGCTTCATAGAAAAGACGCTTTGGAAAGACTTAATGCAGAACTGGAGAAACTTCAGAAAAAATACCATAAATCCAGTTATCAGGAATACCAGACTCAATATGCAAAATATTTGGAAGCCAATAAAGAACGTCTGGAAATATACGACAGAAAACTGGCGGAAATCGAGAGTAAAATTACTCCTGAGATGTCGGAATATGAGAAAATTCGTCTTTACGAAACTTTAAAAGAATTTGAAGTGGTTCCTTTCGAGTATTCCTATAAAAGCGAAATCAATTTAGAAGATTTACAGGAAAAACTTTCTCCAGAATCTTTTGACCTTTTTGTGGACCTTTTTGCTGAATTTGATAGTAAAAGAGCTTCCGAAGATGTCTTGAAAGAAAAAGCAGAGATTATTTCTGATAATACAATGAGAATCGGAGCTCAGAAGATTGTGATTGATGATGAGATTCAAAACTATACCGATGCTTTACGTGTTGTTGGAAGTAATATCACCACATCCATACAAACCGCATTGGAAAGTTCTCCACTTTCACAACAGCAATATGTGAATATTGGAGGTGCCTCTGTTCCTGTTGTTCAGAGTGTTGCAAGAACTCCTATGGCCTACAGCTTTTTAGCACACAGCTCTGTAAGACTTTATGGAAGCGCAGGTTTTGTAGATTTCTCTTTTGAAGTTGCTGATGTATCCTGGAGTGTAGCCAATGCGAAAATTATTGCAACAACAGACGCAGCCGGAAGCTTTGAAGAAAACTACAGCAATATTCCGGTGATCAACAATAAAATTATTCTTCCTGCCAGCTTAATTAATAAATTCAGAGGAAGTGTCGTATTCAGAATCGAAATTATCTTTGATAACGGAAGCCAGGCTTACGGAGATCTTGGACAAATCTATGTGAAAGATGATGTTTATCTTTCAGGAATGCTTGCCCTTAAAAAGGCCGCAGGAAATTCCGGTGAAACCGGATCTTCAGCAACTGAAAAGCGTAAAAATTTTGGAATAAAAAGACTCGGAGTTGCAGATTATTTAAAAGTAGTACAAAGCGTTCATGCTTACGTTCCGGGAGAAGTTTCCAATATTGAGAATGTAATGGCAAGTGAGCTGAGACATAAGTCTTCTGTTTCCAGAGATTATTCTGAGGTTACAGACACCACTTCAAAATCTGTAGAAACTGAGAAAATCACCGATACCTCCAAAACTTCAAGAACAGATATGCAGACTGAAGTTGCTAAAGAAGTTGAAAAGCAGCAAAGCATTACAGCTTATACAAGATTCAGCTACGGAAATGATAGTGCGATGAAATTTGAAATCGGAGCAGATTATGCCAATAATACGGCTCAGCATGACAGCACAAGACAAGCCATGATGAAATCTCAGGAGATCACGGAAAGAGCAATGGAAAGAGTTCTCACCAAAGTTTCCGAAGAAAGAGTACAGAAAATCATCAAAGAATATGTAGAAACCAATGTTCATGAGTTCGACAACAGAGGAAAAGTTACCGCTGTCAGTTCAGATAATCCTGATGTTGCACAGCCTAAGCACATTACAGGAGTTTACAGATGGATCGACAAGAAAATGAAAAACCAGATTTACAACTATGGTAAACGCAGCATGTTCGAATTTATGGTCCCTGAACCTTCAAGATTACACCGTCTTGCTCTTACCGTTGCTAAAGCTCAGGTACTTACCGCTCCTATAGATCCAAGAACAGCTCCTGAAAAAGCATGGACAATGCCAAATGCAAATTCAGCAACGGTAGTACAAATTCAGCATTGGGCACAAATCTATGGTGTACAGGTCGAAGCATTTTTGGCAGCTACCAAACAGGTGATCCATAGTGCGGCGAGTGTTCCTCAGCAAAATGAAGATTTCGGAATAGATTATACACAATTTACAATCCCGGATAATTATGCTGCGAAAAATGCAAGCTTTAGCTGCAGATCGAGCAGAAACAGAGGAGGCGGATGGCAGGGATCCCGTTATTCTGAAGTATTCTGTTCTAATTTAAAAGGAGATATGATTGGTGTTTCTACCCGTGGAGATGTTAATTTTGATCAATCTGTATCTGGTCTTAATATTACCGGTAATGTCGCTTTCCAGGTGAAAGGTCACAACGTCAAAAATTATAATATTAAGGTAACTGCAAACTGTGAATTGAGTGATGAATACATCAACAGATGGAAAACAGAACATTTCAACGCTATTATCAAAGCCTACGAAGAAGCTTATAAAAAATTCCAGGAAGAGCAGGCAAGATTAGATGCCGAACAAAAGGAAAAAGAAGCTCAGTCTAAAGAGAGACAAGGAAACTATTACCGTTATATGGAGCATGATACGTTGAAGCATAATTGTATCGCTTACTTATTGCAGGATTATCTTACCACTCTTGGACAAGCCAGAACAAACGGAGCTGAAGATACTACCAGAATGGATAATTTCGAAGTCTATTTAAGTGATGAGCTGGATAAGTATGCTGCCTTAGCGAAGTTTATGGAGCAGGCATTCGAATGGGAAATCATGGATTATACATTTTATCCATATTATTGGGCAAACCGTAAGAGCTGGCAGGAATTTTACCTTACTGAAAGTATGGATCCTTTATTCAGAAGTTTCCTGCAGGCCGGAATGGCAAGAATTGTCGTTACAGTAAGACCGGGCTTTGAAGCTGCAGTTCAGTTCTTCCTTGAAACAGGATTGATCTGGAACGGAGGTGCTGTTCCTGTAATCGGAGATCCTATGTATATGAGTATTGTGGACGAAATGAGACAGCCTACAGGTGAGGCTCAAGGAAAATACTGGATCACAAGACTTCCTACCACATTAACAATTCTTCAGGATAAATCTACAGGATTGGCCGTGGATCATGCGCTTCCAATCTTCCCTGAAGATGATCCTAAAAACTGTGAAAATCCAAAAGAACTGGAGTTTGAATCAAGCTTTAGACTGGACAATACTGCACAATTGCAGCATGGAGAAAAAGACACAAGTACTTTAGGCTAATATTTATTTAACGAAATGGCGGTGTATTGGCCGCCATTTCTATTTTTAACGATAAAAAAATTATAAAAATGAGCACAATAAAAGCCTTGGGCCTATCAAAAATAAAAAGTTTAGGATTGAATAATACGGTTGAACCGGATAAAAAAACATTAGAAGAAAAGCAAGATAATGAAGACTTTTTACCTATTGTTAAGATTAATAGGTCTGAAAAATCTAAGAATTGCTTAATATCTATTACCGATTGTTTTAGTGAAAGAATCAATTTAGGAAATGATTTTGATAAGGATTTGAGAAATTATACCGTACCAGATATTATAATTGTAAAGAATTCGAATACTTATATCGCAATTGAAAACATACAAGGATATGATGGATGGGGATATCAGGATGGAGATGGGGTATTAGAATTCAAAACAAATAATCCGAAGGTAAAGATTAGATTGCTAAAAGAAAAAAATCCAGAAAAATGTGATACTGATTCCAGATTATATGATACAAAAGACGCTGAATTTGGTGACCAATATACCCTCGAAATATCCCATACGTTAAAAAGAGGAGATAAATTTTCAATTGAGGTGTATGCTAGCGATGATAATGACGGTTTGTGGGGACGTTCTAAAAAAGTTGTAAGATGCGGGAAATTTAATTTTACAGTTGTTCAACAAGATGTTTTTTTAGAGCAAGAAATGCAAAAAGGATTTGATTTATTAAGTATTATTTCTCAGGAACATAGAAAACAGCCGAAAGAAGGAGAATATTCTGTAAATTATTGTATTCAAGGAGCAGATCGGTTTTTAGGTGCAATTGTAAACAATCAAAAAGATTTTTACACATATGATGATGAAAATGGAAAATTAATACGTAGTCCTGGCTTTACAACAGCTGTGGATAGAGCAAAAAAATTAAGTGCATTGGGGTATGGTAATAATTATAAAGAATTTGAAGAAGGTGTATTTGGATTTCAACAAATAAATAAAAAAGATAAATATGGAAATAATCCAACCAGAAATCTCTTTTTAAAGAATAAGGAAGGTATAAGTAATTATTTTCAGACATTGATTAAAAATAAGATAGGAAATCATATTTTTTATTTATCCATTGTTGATGCTCTTCATACATTATTTATTGTTGTAGATAATAATAATCCTTGTAGTCCAACATATACAATTTATGACGAAGATGGACAAACAAGTAGCTACGGTGATCTGAAAAATATTGCAGAAGGTATAATGAAACAGTCACAATGGGTATATACCTGGGCAAAAGATAAAAAAGGATATTGGGCAAAATTAAATGTATCTTTGTTAAAATTTCAAAGAAAATGAGAATTATAACTTTAATATCAATTTTATTTACAATAATAGTATCAGGTCAGAAAACGAGTTCCTATTCTATGCTAAAAAAAGATTTGCTATATAAAGATAAAAAATCTAATATTTACTTACAGGGCAAAATAGATATTGCAAGTGAAAAACACCCCCAAGATAATAAAACTGTGTATTTGGATGATGTTTTATATAGAAATAAAGTTTTGAAATTGAAACAGTTAATAGATGTGCCGACATTTCATAAAATAGGATCACATGATAAAAAAGACTTTTTTGTAGAAGGTATTTACGAAGATAAAAAGTATAAGTATATTTTCAGAGATCACCCTTCCTCCTCACCTAATATACAAGTGTTTGACAAGTAATAAAAAAACCGCAACTATTGTTGCGGTTTTTATTTTTTTAAATAAGTTAAAATAAATCCTGATCTTTTCCCTCCAACCAGAATATCATTCATGTAAATATCAGATTTTCAAAATACTATATTGATTATTTTTACTTCAAAAACACACCATGCTGATCAAAGTTTACGGAAGTGCCATTCATGGAGTGGCCGCACAGACAATAACAATTGAAGTGAATGTAGATACCGGCGGAGTAGGATACCATCTTGTCGGTCTCCCGGATAATGCTATTAAGGAAAGCAGTTATAGAATCTCTGCGGCCCTGAAAAATGTAGGATTTAAAATTCCCGGAAAGAAGATTACCATTAATATGGCTCCTGCAGACCTTAGAAAAGAAGGTTCTGCTTATGATTTGAGTATTGCTGTCGGGATTTTAACGGCATCAGATCAGATATTGGCTGAAAATATTAATGACTATATTATTATGGGAGAACTCTCTCTGGATGGAAGTTTACAGCCTATAAAAGGCGTTCTGCCTATTGCCATTCAGGCAAGAGAAGAAGGGTTTAAAGGAATTATTCTCCCGAAACAAAATGCAAGAGAAGCAGCCATTGTAAATGATCTTGATGTATATGGAGTAGAAAATATCAGAGAGGTTATTGATTTTTTTAATGAAGGAAAACCTCTGGAAAAAATGACCTTGGATACCCGAAAAGAATTTCATGAAAAAATCAATGATTTTCCTTTTGATTTTTCTGAAGTTAAAGGCCAGGAAACCGCTAAAAGAGCTATGGAAGTTGCCGCAGCTGGAGGTCATAATATCATCCTCATCGGCCCGCCCGGAAGTGGAAAGACCATGTTGGCCAAAAGAGTGCCCAGTATTTTACCTCCACTGACTTTGAAAGAGGCTTTAGAAACAACAAAAATTCATTCTGTAGCAGGAAAAGTTGGAACTGAAGCTTCATTAATGACAGTTCGTCCTTTTAGATCTCCCCATCATACAATCTCTGATGTTATTGTATAGAATGTGGTGTATTCTTATATTTGCATAAAAATCACTGTATGTTAGCTATTTATGCAAGGATTTCTCAGGATAAAGGAGATAATATAAGCTCAATCGAGAATCAAATTTATTTCGGAAAAGAATATGCAAAGAAATTAAATTTAAGTTACAAAATTTACCAAGATGTTGGTGTTTCTGGAACACTACCAGTAGAGCAAAGAGCTGATTTGTTTAGGCTGATACAAGATGTTGAATCAAAGGAAATTACACACGTTTTTGCATATGACCAATCCCGAATTGAAAGGGACAATGTAGTGTGGAATAGTATTTGGCTACTTTTCCAACAACATAATGTCAAACTTTACTTTCATTTAGGGGGTGAATTTAATTTTAGCTCTCCAGATACTTTTCTTTCCTCAAACGTTTTATCAATTTTCAACTCCTTTTTTGTGAAGTTAACTAAACAAAAGGTAGTTAATGCTCTACAAAAGAATGTTGAGACAGGAAAGGTACATGCAAGTCCACCATATGGCTATACTAAGGATTCTAATAAATTGTTGATTATAGATAAGGAAGAGGCAAAAATAGTAGAAAGAATCTATGAGATGTCCTTAGAAGGGAAAGGAACTGATAAAATAGCTGAAATACTAAACTTGGAAGAAGTGCCAACAGCCTATAGTAAATTGGCAAAAGGAGGAGTTTATAAGGTCAGAGACAAGTATAATCCCAATCTGATAACTGAAAAGGAAAAAAGTGATGCTAAGTGGAGAGGTAGAACCATACAAGGAATAATTAAGAATACAATTTATAAGGGGCAAAGATTTTGGAGAGGAAATTACTATCCTGCACCAGCAATCTTTGATGAGGTATACTGGCAAAAAGTTAATGAAAACTTACAAAAGAATAGAAACAATACTGGAAAGAAAGTTGAGCATAAATACTTGTTAAAAGGTATCATTAAATGCAACTGTGGTAGAAATATGTATGGAAGGAGTAGAGTTAGTAAAAGAGACCATACATACATCTGTTCATCTAGGAGATATAAAGGTGAGAACTGTGGTAACAGAGCTATAAATATTGACAAGATTGAAAATCTTATCTGGGAACACTTTTTTATTAGAAAAGAACTATTAGAGCTTTTAAACAGCTCATCGGGTAGCCAAAATAAAATTTTAGAAGAGCTTAAACAGGAAGAGTCCTTGCTGGATAAGAAAATTGAAGACAATCAGAAAAGCAGGAGTAATCTTGTTCGAGCAATATCCAATGGAGTTATTAATGATGAGGATGCAAAGGATGAAATTAATAAGATTAAGGAAAACTTAACTAAATACAATTTAGATAAGGCATTAATTGCTTCTAGAGTAGCAGATGTTCAAAACTTTGAAAGTTTGCTTGTTGATACAAGAACTGATTTTGAAAACTTTTCAAAAGATGTTGATTTTGATACCAAAAGAAACTTAATTCACAAGTACGTTGAGAGGATAATTGTTGTTTATGATGATGGAAGAGAGCATAAGAACGGATTTAAATACCCACTATATACTTATCATATTCAGATTGAATTTAAAAATGGAATTGTTAAAGAAAATTATATCTATAATGTTAAGAATGATATTATAGTCTCACTTAGAGACAGAACATTTAAATTGTTGACTGAAAATGGTATCGTGGAAACAATGGATTCAGATATGATTGACAAGTCAATTATACCATTAAGTAATGGAAGGTTTTTAATTAAACCTTTTTTGGGAAAGGATAATTGTACATACATTTTAGATAACACAATTATTCCTCACGGAGATTTAAGAAGTTGGAACGTAAAAAAAGTTGTTGATTTCTTTACTTTAAACAAGACTTTGCTATGCAAAGAGTCTGGTATAAACATTTTGACCGAAAATAAAACTAATGAAAACTATCAATGGTTTGTTAGAAATTACAAGAACTATCAAGATAAGCCACTGATTGAGTGGGTTACATTTTTATTTGAAGCTCTAAATTATACAGACTTATTAGTAACTCCTAAAGCAAAATCAAAATCTAAACCCAAAGAATAGTATGTACCTATTGTTGTTTTCACATTCTGGATACAACCAGAGTTTTAACAATATGTTTTAATAATAACTTTAAATGAGTTTTAATACGACAAGTTTTGTCGTTACCTCCCTATATCTTTGTAAAAGAATTTAAAATATGGGGAAAATACCTACATGGTTAATCCTGAATTTTTGGTAATATTGCCACTCATTAATCTAAATAAACACATGCTATGAAAAAAACTTAAGAAGAATCTCTGCTCTTATTAGAGACGACTCACTTGATTAATAGAAAATGTATACAACACTTCTATTTCGTACAAACACAATAATTTTAATTTAATTTCAAATGAAAAACAAATTTATTTCGAGGTTACTTTCCCTAGTAACCATCATGGTCTTGTTATGTTCTTGTAGGAATGAACTCTTAACTGAACAAGAAACTCACAACAACAGTAGTCAATTCAGACCAACATCTAAAACAATTCGTTTAGAACAAAGCAAACACAAATTAGTTCTTAAAACTGAATTACAAAAAGCACAAAACAATTTAGCAAACACCAAAACCAATGCATTAGGCAAAACAGTTGATTATGCTAATGGGGTCTCCATTGACACAGACAATGTAACTTACATTGAATCTGGACAAACTTTCCACACTTACACATTTAATTTAGTTCGAGAAAATGCTCCTGTAGATGCTCCTATAGAAAATCTGGTGTTATCTTCTCTGCCTGGCGGAAGTTATAAGGAACTTTTAGTGACTTACAATTTTACACCACAGGAAAAAAAGGATTTACTTGCAGGAAAGGGAGTTAAAACAGCTGGTAGAGCTACTGCTATTGAACTTGCAAAAGGAACTTATGGAGGAGTGATTTCTAATAGAAGTATGGGGGTTGCTGAATCTTGTTCTTATAAAAGTGTAGATATGTACTTTTCTTGTTATACAGGAGACCATCATTCAGGTAATGAAACTAAATGGGGAGAGTGCAACTGGAAAGAGAAAGGAGGTTATGCAGCTCAACATATTACTGTAGTTGCATTGGTTTGTACAGCTGATACAAGCCTGGGAATTGATGGTGCACCTGGAGGTGGTGACATGGGGCCTACTACAGGTTTAGGTAGTGGTACAGATACTCCGACAATTCCAACTCTTAGTAGATTCTTTTTTTATGCTAAAAAACTTCCAGTAGATTTAAAAACTATTCTTTATGATACTGCAAATACTGAATTTTATGATACCTTCAAAGACTTTTATGATTTAAACGGAGGAAGTATAGAATCTCAAAATTTTATTACACTGTGTTTACAGGCTAATTTGCCAAGTACTATAACTCCAGCCCAGTTTAAAAAATTCTTCCTTGACGGCTATACATTAGATTTTCACAATAAACTTTCTCAGCTTTCAGTATCAGAGATTCAAGATTATGTAGCTGTCAACCTAGAGGTTGAAAACTCTCCCTATGACGAAGAAAATGTAAAAGAGACCAACGAAGCATTTGTTTCATTTACTGCCAATGCAGATATTGATAATATGACTGAGGCTCAGATGGAAGCTGTTCTTACTCAATGTTGCCCTTCCATTATTGTTGTTCCTCAAGCCTTCATCAATGAAAAAACTAAGTTAACTATTGCTAATTATTCGGCATTAAGAAAACTTTACCCAGACTGGAGTATGGCAAAATGCTTTTGGGAGGCAACAAGAGACACAATTCAGTTGCTTTTAGATATTGGAGGGACTGTTCCTCTTATAGGTGAGGTTTGTGATATTACAAACGGTGTAATATACACTATGAATGGGGATAAGGTAAATGCAGCTTTGAGTTATGCATCTGCAATTCCTTTAGCTGGTTGGGGAGCAAGTGCTTCTAAATTTGCAGTAAGAACTGTACATTTGGCAAATGGGGCAAAAACTACACTAAAGTTTTTGAGAAGAGCTGATAATGTCGTAACTTTCGGAAACAGGGCTCAGTTAAGAAAAGTATTGGGAATGATAAAAGGTGATTTGAGGCAGGCTCATCATATTATCCCTTGGGAAGTATATGATAATCCAGCTATTCAAAAGGCTGCTCTTTCATCTAATGCTTTTCACCTTAATGAAGCTCTTAATGGTATTCCCTTAACTAATGCTGTACATTATGGAAGTCATACTAAATATACGATTAGGATTCAGCAATATTTAAATGCTATTCCATCAAATTTACCACCAAATCAAGTATATGATGAAGTTATTAAAGTAATTGAAAGAGTAAGAACAGCAATTAAAAATAACCCCGATACACCAATTAATCAACTCATATTTTAGAATGAAATACTACATAATTCAAGCAAGTTTAAATTTAAAAATTGTTGGGTCTTTTCCACAAACAAACGATGCAAAGCATAACTGTGATATTTGGAACGAACCAAAATTTATTGAGCATCAGGAGTTAAATAAACTTGATTTTACACCTATAACATCAAATGCAATTTTACGAGCAAAATCAAAGTTGACAGACTTGATTTCTACATCTGGAATAGGATTTACAAGAAAACTTTTAGTAAGTGGTAAATTAAAGTCTATTATTGAATCACATGCAAATCCTGATATACAGTATTTTGAAGCTCCAATAATTCATAACAATAATTTTATAAATGATTATTATGTATTATACGTTAATAAAGCAGGATTTGAGTTTTTAGATTTTGTAAACTGTGATTTTTATTTGATGGATGGTCTGTTTGATGAAAAACAAAAATTAACGGTCAATAATTACGAAGATTTTTTAATGCAATTAAAGTCAATCGAAATAAAAGGCTGGCCTAATAACATGAAAATAAAAAAAATTAATATAATTGAAGGAGCTGTAAACTTCCTTGCATTAAAAAATGTTGAAGGTGGTGTTCAATATTTTGTTTCAGAGACTTTGAAAAATGAAATTGAGGATGCAGGATGTACAGGAATAGAGTTTCAACCATCAGAATTAAGTTATAACGAATGGACAATTTCGGGTGGAGAACGAGAAAGGATATATGGAAAGTCTTAAAATTGCATAATTAAAGAGTAGGTTTTTAATCTACTCTTTCCTTTGTCAATAATAGTATTTTAAAGTTAATTGTATATCAAATTTAGGTCTAAAAGATAAATATACTATTCCTTATTGTTGAGTGTTGATTATTCTGATGGTACAACTTCATGTGTAGCTTTATAAAAGTAAAGTGAAAATGCAGTAACTGGAGGCATTCCAACAATGCAAATGTAAAAGCCTAGTTCTGAACACTGAAACTTTAAGACCCAACAAAGCATTGCACCCATAAGATAAAGAATAACTAAAGTAATAGAACAGAGCATTGTTGCCAAGTTGCTAGCTATTTTATAATTCCGATTGTTATAAATCTCATTTAATTTAGTCTTAATTCCTTTTCTGTAGGGATAAAGCATAATTAAAATTGTAATTACTGAACAAAGTGCATTAAAAAAATCAATTGTTTTCATATCTGTTTTGTTTTTGAAATTAGTAAAGCTAATTTACATGAAAAATAAACGAAAAATCGAATCTGCCTTTTGTTTTGAATAACTATTTAACAATCAATGCTTTAATATATAAAATATTAGACGTAAGTGTTTACACTATGTATGGCAAAGCAAAATCCCCTCTGAAAATTGAGGGGATTACTTTTTCTAATATACCGTAAAAAGGTCTATTGGTGTCTTTCTATTTATAAAGAATTTCTTTCTGTAATAAAAGCTTTGTAATGTGGGTATATCTTTGTGAACTTCAACAACTCCTCAAAATACCTGTCATATCTCCTGTTCAGTGGAATCATTTTTACCAAGTGTTTAAATTCACCATTGTCTAGCTCATTGAATCGTTTTTCTAAAGTATCCCCCAGAAATCCCCCTATAAGTTCCTTTAGATGAGGATTAATAAAATAACTAATCCTAAATCTTGCTGATTTGTCACAATTTAATTGTAGCTTTGCAAAAGGAGTTACAAATTCCTCTACTCTGGCAGTGTTATTCCAGCTTCCAATTTCAGTAAAATTACACTCAATTCTAGTTCTTAAATACTCGACCTCTAAATAAGCTTGAATTTCGATTAAAAATCTCTTTGTAGTATCGTAGTATTCTTTTATGATTTCATTCGGTTTTTGAGCCTCTAAAGTGGCAAATTGGACAAGTTTTAGATTATAGTAGTTCTCTTCAAAAAAATGGGCAAATATTCCTGAATTTAAATCAGGGATATTTCTCTTCATTTCCAGAAACTCTGAAACTATGAGTTTCTCAATATATACACCAGTTGAAAAACCACATTTTCTTAATGTGCTCTTAGCTTCCTGAATTTGTGCACGGGTTGGATAAATCCTATTACTAGCAACATTCCCCCTTTTATCAATTCCATTCCAAGCCAAATAATCCAGTATGAGTTTTTGAAATGGTGTCTGATAATGATGTAAAGGAGGGAAAACATCACACTGCTGTTCTGGTACTGGAAGTAGCCAGTTATGGATTTTGTCATAAAATCTATTCCCTGTCATAATTGCATGGTTTTCTCTGACTAGTTACTACAGCTCCAATTATTCCTATACCTACAAATAGAATAACGATAATAAGAGCCGTTGTATTGTCACTACTTGTACTCAATTTCTCATGGTTAATATCTTTCCTAATATACGAGCCGTCGGGCTGAATATCATAATATTTGTCTACATCAACTTTTTCACCTTTCCACGAGGGACTTTTGTCTTCGTAGGAAGCAAAAGGGTCAACTTCTCCGTTTTGGTTGTTATTACTTTGGGCATTTCCAGTATAGAGAACACCCAATAAACAAACTGTAAATAAGAATTTTCTTTTCATATCGGTTTTGTTACAGTTATTCTTTATCCAAAAAGAAAGGAGTACTCCCAACCCATTGAATCCTTGTATCACTGATTTTTTTGAACTTATATTGTCCAGAAGAAGCACCTGCTGTTATTGTAAACTCATAGTAATAGTCAGAAGTTTGTTCTACCACCTTAGCAGGTTGCCCCGTAGCTACTGTTTTCTCTAAAATAGCTTTATAGCTGGTATAAGGTGTTACAAGTATGAAGTCATCTTCCTTAAAAATAAAATAACTTGTTGATGTATTAGAAATTTTCCAGCTCCCCTTAATCCATGCAGGAGGGTGAAAATACTGGGTTGTTACAGGGTTGTTTTGCTGTGGTGTTGAATCATCATCATTGCCAGAGCAGTTTAAAGTTAGGAATGACAAAGCCATTAAAGGTAATAATAGAATCTTTTTCATAAGTGAAATTGTTTAAATCCACTCAATCCCGAAAAGTGAAAGGTTATAAAATGCAGAAAGCACGGGATTAAACCATACTTGCAAGGGGAGGCTCTGACAAAGCCAAACAACACAAATAGGAATAACCCGTGCCCATATAGCACGAGTCATAAACTATTTACTTTGTGTTGTTTTTTGAACTGTCAGATTCCCCAAACAAAATAAAAGCTATGCTTCTTTTTTCGATAAAATTTGAATTGCAAAGGTATTAAATCAAACTGAATGTTTAAAATCTATTTCTTGTAAACTTGTAAAATAGTCTTTTGTGTTGTTCCAGAATGATAAGCACCATTACTATTCAGTAACATAAATTATTCCAACTTAATTTGGGGACAATTCCCAAACCTTGAAATAAATACATCTTTTAGTTTTAACTTTGAAACTTCTATGTTTTCCTCTTGTACAGCAATGCAATCATGTATTGTAAACGTTGGAATCTTTTTCTTTATCAAGTCTCTTGCAACCGTATCAATAATGATTTCAGCCTCTAAATCGAATAACTCGTGAGTTATAATTTTGTGATTCCCTTTTTTCTTCTCCCGTATTAAATCATACAGGATTGGGAATTCTGATTTAAAAACTTCCTGCTCTTTTCTGTAGTGATTGTTTTGAGCATACAGCATGGAAATCAAAAGTTTTTTTGCTAAATCTCTGTCTTGTTCATATAGGTAGTTGTACTCAGTATTAAACAAACTTTGATACTTCAAAGCCCATTCGACTATATGAATTTTACTCTTAAAAGGGGTAATAAAGTAGTCATAAACAAATCCCTCTGTAGTGAGTGTGTTAAACTTGTAAATCTCTTTATTCATGAGGTTTTCAAGAGCTTTGGTCGAGATATAGTTAGAGTAATCCACTGGTGCAGGGTTTACTTTTCCTGAAATGTTTGAGCCCTTATGGGTTTCAGTATAAGTTGTACCTAAATGGGAATTACCATATAACCCTTTAGTTTGGTTATAGCTATTGAGGTTGGTATATCTTTGGGGTTTACTTTCCCTTTTCGATTTCCAATCATTATGATTCCAATTCCCCGTTTGTGAATTATTGTAAAGGAAATTGGAATAAAACTTTTTATTAAACTGCTGAAAGTGGCTATCACTATACTGAAACAAATTTTTAGGCTTATCTAAAGAAAAGTATTTGTTAGAACCTTGTTGAACTAATCTCCCGTTTGTAACCCCTAATATTGGTTTGGGTAGTAATAGAGTTCCATACCTTTCTTTAAGATGCTGTTCTAGCCATTGGTTAGCTTTGTAAGGGACGGCATTTAATTTATATTTAGCCTTAAATGCTGGACAATTTTGTAACCTTTCAACTCTTTGTGAATCTAGAATGGCTATTTTGGGTAAATACTGTGATAGCAAATATGGAAACATATTTTTTACATCCAATTGCTGTAACTTTTTGCCTTCGTAGTACAATAAGCTTCGTGTAATTTTGTTTAAAAAGGTTAAAGGAGAATAAAATCTGCCTGATGGTTTTCTTTCTGATTGCTTAGTTTTTCGAATGAATGTATGCTCACCATTAAGGAACATCACCAATTGTTTTAAAGCACCGTGATATGCTGAATATCTTCTCCACTTGGATTTATCTTTCGAGTTAAGTGGAAAAGTGAAGTGTTCCAGATATTTATTAAATAAATTTTCCTCTGCAAGATTAAAATCTATGGAAAACTTGGTTCTATCAAAAAGATTGTACAAGATTTTTTCGTAGTTTTTTACATAGGAATCGAAATTTTTATCATAATTTATTGGCTTTGGGTAATCTAATACGGTTATTTTTAGCCTTCGGAATGCATGAAAGTTAGAAAAGCCGTAGCCGAAGCTTTGTCCTTTTATTTGGGGATTGAATGGGCTTCTTGTTGCCAATACATCAGATTTTAACAAAAAATTAATGTAAACTTTGTAATTATTTCCACAGCACTTTTTTAGCTCATCACTGTGAATGTTCGTTTTATTGTGTGTTACATGTATTTCCTTTTCGTAGTTGTAAGATGTTAGTTCAGTAGTGATTAAACTCAACAAAGACAATAGCTTTGTCGTTTCTATTTCAACAGAATACAAAATAGCAGCTTTAATAAGTTCCTCAATATTAATAGTTTCGGGAATTAGGAGTGTTAATTCATACTTAGATAATGCTTTAGGTATGGTATTCTCTCTCATTAATTTTTCTTTAAAATTTGTTTTACCTTTTGAACTGTTCCTAAGCTCACGTTGCATAGCTTGGCAGTATCTCTCAAAGATTGTCCTTTCTTTAGATACTTCACAACATCTTTATACTTATCTAAAACCTGTTCATCACTTTCAACCGAACCTTTTACCCTACCTTTGTAAACACCTTTAGCTATGGCAAGTTTTATGCCCTCTTGTTGCCTTTCCAGTAAGGTTTCTCGTTCCATCTGGGCTATGTTTGCCATCACTGAAATGATTAGCCTAAAAGCTGAATTTATCTTACCATTAACTAAGCTTTCAATGCCCAAGTTATCGACTTTCAAAATAATTTTTTTGTCATTTAGAAGTTCCAAGGTACTGAGAATGTCAAAAAGATTTCGTCCTAATCGGTCAATTGAATTTACAGTTATGTAATCTATTAAACCAGCTTCTATGTCTTCAAGCATCTTTTTTCCCTCTGGTCTTTGGCTGAATGGTGTAGCCCCACTAATGATGTCAATGTAAAGTTTTTCATTAGGGTGGCTTTTATTTAATTGCCTTGCTGTATTCTGGTTTCCAGTAGAAACCCTGATATATCTTGCTTTCATTTGATTATGGTATAAAGCACCCTGATGACAGGGTGCAGGGTTGTTATTAATTTCTGAAATAGTGTCCGTTTGAGCATGAAAAATCAAACATGAAATTATATGCTGTTTTCTCCCAGTCTATGAAGATGTACGAGGGCAGATTTTCAGGAATACTACCATCTTGTTCTAACATTTCCTGTGCAAAGTCTTCATCTGAATTAAATTCACCAGAATAAGAATCCGAAACCTTATCTAAAAGCTCCTCTATATCTTTACAATAACTACCAATGCAATCTACGTAGGCTTCAATGATTTCAAATTCTAAGCCTGAATCGTTGATTTTCTCTGCAATTTCGTAAATGTCCTCTGAAATGTGACATTCACTTATTAACCCTTGATTGATAAAGAATTTTGGGAATTCATAATCCTGAAACATAAATTCGGGGTCTCCTTCATCATTGTGAAGTTCTTTCATAGCCTCATAAAGTTCGTTGTAATATGAATAATCTGAAAGGTTGAGCCACTCTCCAAAGATGCTTCCTTCGTTGTACTTTTTGTAGCTCCCTACGTAGATACTACAATTGTCAAGACAATTTTGTAAATTTGCCATGTTGATGAATTTTAATTTAACGGTTGAACATTTATTAACGTTTGCCTTGATGTGCTCCAACACATTCAAGGCTTTTTTTTTACTTATTCAAATGTACAACATTTTTCTAAATGTGCCAAATTTAGGATACATCTTTTTAGTACATTTTATAACTTTTATATCATGTTATTTACAAACTTTTATTGTATCATGTTTAGACTTTAGTCTAACTTTGATACTTTGAAGAAAAATAAACTTTAAAAAATTTATGAAGTACAACTTTTGTAAAATCTGTAATAAAAGTATAGATTTATCGAAGGGGGGTGTTCAAGAAATGAAAAAAAGGGGTGGGGTTGCTGTTGATATAACTATGCTGTTAATATATAGTTGCCAAGAATGCTGAATAATATAAATCAATAAGGATGTTACCTTAACCAATCTAAATCTTCATCATCAAAATCTGAGAAGTCATCATGTTGTGTTCGTGCTATAAAAAGCCCTGTTATGTCAATATTTTCATACTCCTGAAGTAACAAACCTTTACAGGCTTTAAATTGAGAGCCAGTTGTGATAACATCATCAACTAGTATTATATTTTTTGTATTGATATGTGGATTGTCTTCTAATGTCAATAGTTGTTGTAACTGTTGGGGTGATAATCTTGGCTTTTTACCATTAGTATGTGAGGCTTCTCTGTTTTCCTCAATTGAAATAATATCTCTTACAATAATGTTTTTTAATCCTGTTGATGCTATTTGTAAAGCTTTTAGCATCCTATCATCATACATTGCATCGGTTTTACATGATGATGGAGGAATTGGTATTACTGTTACTGGTGTTTGTATTGTTTCCAAAGTTCCTCTTAAAATTGAAGCAACTTTTTTTATTGCTTGTTGTTTATATTTCCAATCAAATTGACCTTTTCTATCTAATTTCTTTTTAAAATTGCCAATTAATTGATTGTACTCATTAAATGCATAACCTTTGTTAGCAAGATAAACATGGAAGAAGAAGCATTTATCTTCTTCATCAAGGTAATGATAATCACTTAGGATAAGCTCATCGATAGACTGTGGATTTGCCATGTCAAATTGCATCTAAAATATCTTTAATGTCATTCACTCTAATTGCCCCCATCTTTTCAAATCTTGCTGGCCAAGTTATATTTTTGTTTTCAAAGCAACTATTAAGGATGAATAGTTTTCTGCCTTGATGTAATGCAGCCCTTGCCTGAGTTAATGTTCCAGATGTTTCACCTGCTTCGATAATTATAGTCCCTAATGAAAGTGCAGACATTGTTTTATTTCTTTCTGGGAAAAAGAATCTATTACTCTTCGGGTTTTGTAATGAATATCTATAAAACGGAATTTGACTTATTAATAAATGATTTTTTGCTATAAATGTCTGTAAATCCTTATTCTCTTTAGGATAAACTTGATCTAATGGAGTTCCTATTACAGAAATTGTTCTTCCCCCGTTCTCTATAGCTGTTTTGTGTGCCATAGTATCTACCCCCTGTGCTAGTCCAGATACAATAGTAAAGTCTTCTTTTACAAGAAGTCTGGCTATTTTTCGTGTTCTAGCTAAGCCTTCAGGTGATGGATTTCGAGTTCCTACAATGGAAATGCATTTAGAATCGATATAATCAAGATTCCCAGAATAGTACAGTGCTTCAATCGGTTCTTTAGCATCCCTTAATTTTAAGGGATAATCTATAGTTGAATTAATAAGGAAATTAAATTTATAATCAAGCTTGTCGTTAAAGAATAATTTACGGAAAGTATCCTTAAAGTCCTCAATCATTTCTTTGGTTACAAAGCTTGAAGGTCTATCTTTAGGTGAACTTGAAAACAGTTCAGATATTGATTTGAAACTGGCTTTATCTTTAGTCCACAGGAGTTCATATGCAATTGCTTCCTCAAAAGGACTCAAAGAATTTGAAAACAAACTATCGTTATTGGTAAATAAAGTCATATGCAAAAGTACTATTTATTTGAGAATGCATTATTACATGTAGAGATTTTTAACAAAACTTGTGTAATTTAAAAAAAAATTAATAAATAGTATAGATAATCTAAAGTAAAGTGTAGCAGGTGGGGTTGTTTATTTGTGGTAAGAAAAGTTTGATTTAGACCACAAATTGAATGATTAATCAAGTTGTGATGGTGATGGCAAGAGGGAAATTCTTGATGATTTTGGTAAACGGTTGTTTAAAAAGGAAGTTTTTTTAAGATTGACTAGTTTGTAATTTCTTGTAAATCAGCAATTTTATTTATTTTTGGAATTTTTTTGGAATGTGGATAAAATTTTTTTGAAATAATTTGACTCAAATTGTTTAATTCGAGAAAAAATTTATAAATTTGTAGTGTTCAGGTATGAACAAGAAAAAACCTTCTTGTTACGAGCAAAAAGGTTTGAGTTCTTTGTATTTTGGTCTCTTCATTAAATTCCAGTATAATGAAGAAAATAAATTTTTCTGTAAACAAAAGTACACTATTAAGTGGATATCTTGCAAATTTTAATCCTGAAATTTTCGAAGATATTTTAGAAATTGCCTATGAATCGGTAATTGCAGGTAATGAAAAAGTAAGTAACCTTGTAAAAAGTGAACCTACTCTTTTCAGTAAGAACACGTTAAAATCTTTGTTGTTAAACAATGCTATGATTGACATTTTTAGGACAAGAATTTTAACTAATGAAAAAACAAAGCATAGAGTTAAGTTTTTTGAAACTTTTAGAATGACTTTTGCTTTGGTAGATAATAAGTTCTTTTTATGTTTCAAGGCATTAGGAAAAGAAAATGTCATTGAAGGTATGAAGACGAAAAGATTTGAAGATATAATTAAAGGAAAACCTTTTACTATGTCTCAAAAGATGAGTAAAGAGATTTCTAAATTAAATTTAACAGATTTACCTCCTATATTATTTGTAGGATTTAAAAAGACAACTGATTTTATAGATTTTATTAATCTCCAATATTATTTTGATGAGAAAATTGCTTTAGAAGTTACAATGAGAAATGCCGTTACTTCTAACAAATTAGACATCATCAAGCCAAAAAATTTAAATAATGATGATGATGCATCATTAGCAATCTAAATTAACCCGAAGAGACCAAAATCAAAGAAAAAACATTACTATCACTATGGAAAACACAGCCTACAATGGATTCTCCTTAAAGGTTGTCAGAGACTTTTATGGAATAAGCCAATCACAGTTTGCAAAACTACTTGGTATTTCACAACCAGTAATTAGTAAATTAGAAAAAGGGGATAAAAACCTTGAAGAAATTCACATTAAAAATTTTAGTGAATATTTTGAACCAAATTATTTTAAAAGAAATGTAGAGAATGTTAATCCTAAATTATTTTATCGAAAATTATCATCAGTAACAAAGTCTAAATTAGGGTTGTTTGAGTCAAGATTAAACTTATTCTATAACACAATTGTAGAAGCCTTAGAAATAGTTGATTTAGACTCTCAAAGTCTTCCCCGAATAGATATTGATAAGTATTATAGGGAGATTGATGGAGAATACAAAATTGATTTTGAATACATTGCTACAGAAGTAAGATTAAACTTAGGAGTAGGTAGGGGGCCAATTAACGATATCATTAAACTATTAGAAGAGAGAGGAGTTATTATTCATTTTTTTGATTATGATTTTATCTCTTCAGATAACAATAAATTTGATGGAGTAAGTTTTTACGTTAAGGGTGTTCCTATAATTCTAATTAATAATAAAATACCTAATTCTCGAAAGGTTTTTACTATTGCTCATGAGCTTGGTCATCTATTACTTCATTTTGATGACATGATTTCAATAGAAAGAGATATTGAATTTGAAGCTAATAATTTTGCCTCAGCATTTTTAGCTCCAGCTAAAGATATAAAAAGCTCTTTGAGACAACTTAATATTGAAAAGCTAAAATCCTTAAAGATGGAATGGAATATGTCTATTTCCTCTTTAGTTTATCGAGCTTACACTTTAGGTACAATCTCACAGCAAACATTAAGATTTTGGATGATGAAACTATCACCAATCAGGAAAAATGAGCCTTTAGAATTTGAATTGAATAATCCGAAATTATTGAAAAAATTATTTGAAGTTTTAGAAGAGCAAACAAATAATGGATTTTATAAGCATTTAGGCTTTACGGAAAAAATGAGGGTAGAGCTATTTGGAAAAGATAATGTTCCTTACAGAGCAAAACTTAAAATTGTCTTAGATTAGATAAATCAACAAAATCTAAATAAAGAAGGCTTCCTAATTAGGAAGCCTTTTTTATTGCACATACAGCTTTACATAGTAATTAATAATGCCCCAACATTTAAGAAAATAACAGATGTTGCCTTAGTAGGAGGGGGAAGCTATCCACAGCCGGGAGAGATTTCCCTTGCTCATAACGGAGTTTTGTTCCTTGACGAAATGCCCGAATTTAAAAGAACGGTGCTGGAAGTAATGAGACAGCCTTTGGAAGACCGTGAAGTGACCATTTCAAGAGCCCGGTTTACCGTAAATTACCCTGCCAGTTTCATGTTAGTTGCTTCCATGAATCCAAGTCCAAGTGGTTTCTTCCCAGATGATCCTAATAATACCTCATCTGTTTATGAAATGCAGCGGTATATGAACAAACTTTCAGGACCGCTTTTAGATAGGATTGATATCCATATTGAAGTACAGAAAGTAGAATTTGAACAGCTTTCTGAAAAAAGAAAAGGAGAAAAAAGCAAAGACATCAGAGATCGTGTATTGAAAGCAAGGGATATTCAGAATAAACGATATCAAAATTTGAATATCAGCAGCAATGCCCAGATAGGTCCCAAAGAAATTGAAGCCTTTTGTGAATTGGACGAGACCTCATTTGGTCTTATAAAATTAGCGATGGAAAAATTGAACCTTTCGGCAAGAGCTTACGACAGAATCCTGAAAGTATCAAGGACGATAGCAGATCTTGAAGAATCAGAAAATATTTTGTCTCATCATATTTCTGAAGCCATACAGTACAGAAGTCTGGACCGGGAATTTTGGAATGGATGATCCGGACTTCTATTTCTGAAATGATTTATGTGGTTATTTCAAGATCTGTTTTAAGATTGATTAAAAAAGGATGGTTGTAGACTTTTGGAATCCATTGAAACTGATCGTTCACTTTACTAATATACCCAATACCCGGCCATGGAAGGTGGGCAGAGCAGATAAGCATTCTGTTCTGATAACAATTTTCCAGAACCTTTTTACGGGTTTCTACACCAGTTTCAAAATCAATATCCCACTGTGTTCCCCAGTCAGGTTTTGCAATAAGCAGCGGAGAATGGAAGACATCTACTACATTGGTGATTGAAATATCTCCATCATTTACTGTATAAATAATATGTCCCGGAGTGTGTCCCGGAGCAGCCTGTGTCTGAATACAAGAGAACAAAAGATCTCCCATTTCAAATGTTGTAAGGCGGTTTCCAATGGTGGAAAGGATTTTTCTAACCAATGGAATACTTGGCTTTCCTCCTTCCGGATTTTTGCTTTTCTGAAAATCGGGTTCGTTAGTTATCCAGAAATCGAATTCCTGACGTGAAATATAATAATTTGCATTCGGGAATACCATCTCATCATTCTTGGAAAGAATTCCTCCGATATGATCTCTGTGGGCGTGTGTAATCAAAATATCTGTTATAGATTCAGGTGCAAATCCAGCTGCCGTAAGGCTGTGTAGCAGCTGCCCTGCATTTTCATCATCATAAAACCCTTCTCCGGTATCTATTAAAATAACACGGTCGGCTTTCCTGACAAGCATTACATTAATAGGGGCTTCATAATAAGAGTCCGATAAATAAAGATTCCGGAGCTCATTTTTTACTCTGTCTTGAGGAATATCGGGTGCTAAAATCGGTTGGTGATAACCAATACCAAAATACCCGTCAGAAAGTATAAAAATATCCAGTTCATGACATGGAATATGTACAAACCCATGCTCTCTCTTCAGTTGGTGATCCATATTAAAATGAAGTGTTTTTTTCTTTCTTACAAATTTAAAGAATATTCCCATACCTTGATCGATAGGTGGAGGGATATTGAATTGTTGTAGTTGTAATTGATTAAAATTCAATATTTTATTCTAGAATATCAATTCGTAATTGTGGCAAATAATAGTAATTATGTAACACTTGGTGTTATTTATTATGTTAAGTTTGATTGCCAAATTATTTAAAATATTACATTATGGAAATAAAATTCTTAAACACGGTGTAGGAGTAGATCTAACTTCTGAAGAATAATTAAGATATATTCTTCCTTCTTTTTTTGAATGTCATCAATAACGTTTGGACACTGTTTACCGTTCTGCTCACTGAGTGGATTGGTTTATACTCTGTGTCATTCAATTTTTTGAAAAACTATCAGAAACACATTTAGTAAATAAGCTGTGGTTATTCTGTATTGCCTGTTGCCATATCGTTTTTCTATAGTTTAAATCAACCTTACAAACATTTAAACCAAATCAAATTATTATGTCAAACACAATTCCCTCATTAGAAGCCTTATCAATAGGTTCAGCTGTATTACTGTCCTCCGAAGACAGAGAAAAATTGCTCAACGGATTCAATAAGACCGGCTGGGATTATCATCATGAAGAAACATTGGAATCTCTTTTCCGAAAACAAGCAATCCTTCATCCTGACAAGACTGCAGCAGTTTATCAGGATCAGGAGATTACTTACAGAGAGTTGGATCAGCGAAGCAATCAGGTGGCCAACTTATTAATAAGTCATGGCATCAAAGAAGGAAAATATGTTCCTGTCTGGCTGGACCGTTCTTTAGAATGGATTGTTGCTGTACTCGGTGTTATCAAAGCAGGAGCGGCCTACGTTCCTATTGATCCTGCCTATCCTGCCAAAAGAGTAGAATATATTCTTTCAGATACCTCCGCTGATATGATCATTACCAATCAAAATCTTAAAGAGCTTTTATCAGACACCGAAAACACAAAAGTATTTGATCTGAGCAATATGGAAAACCTCAATCATTTGTCTTTAGATTATCCTGAGATTAATATTCATCAAAATAGCTTAGCCTATACAATTTATACTTCCGGCTCAACCGGAAAACCCAAAGGCGTAATGGTAAGCCATCAGGCTATACAGCATCTGGTAACATGGCATAATCACCATTTTCATGTGGATTCTAGTTCAAAATTGACCCTTGTTGCAGGATTGGCATTTGATATCTCCGTGTGGGAAACCTGGTCAGCACTTACTTCCGGGGCGACTATTTTTGTTGCCAATAATGAAGACAGAACAGATGCACTTGCTTTGGTTGAATTTTATAGGAGAAATCATATTACACATGGTTTTGTACCTACTGTTCTGGCTCCGGCTGTTGTCAATTATTCCCGAAATTATAATGATCTGAAGCTGAAATATCTCTTTACAGGAGGCGAAAAACTGAAGCTGGTGCTTACTTCTGAGCTAAGCTATGAACTGGTAGATTATTATGGGCCTACAGAATGTACAGTATATGCTACTTTTAAAAAAGTGAAAGATACCAACGGGAAATATGTCTCGTCAATAGGCAGACCCATTGCCAATGCAAAAGCTTATATTTTGAGTGAGAATATGGAATTATTGCCGGTAGGAGCGGTCGGAGAATTATGCATTGGAGGAAGTATTTTGGCCAATGGATATCTTAATAATGAAGAACTGACAAATACTAAATTTATTACCAATCCATTCAATGAAAAAGAAAAACTGTACCGTACCGGAGATTTGGCCAAATGGAAACAAGATGGAGAGATTGAATTTTTAGGAAGGATAGATAACCAGATAAAAATTCGTGGATTTCGGGTTGAATTAGGCGAAATTGAACGTACGTTGATTCAGCAGGATAATATCAAAGAAGCGCTTGTCATTGGCAAAGAAACGGAAGGAAGTACCCAATATCTTATTGCTTTTATTGTATTAAAACCAGGAACGAAAAAAGATATTGCATCAGTGCGAAATGCATTGAAAGACGAACTTCCAGGTTATATGATTCCTGCACAAATTATTTTTATAGATAAAATTCCGTTAACGGCAAATGGTAAAACCGATACTCAGGCTTTAAAAGATCTGGCAGATCAGGAGGCTAAAGAATTAATTTCACTTGAGCCGCCAACCAATGAAACAGAACGAATTGTTGTAGATATCTGGTCTTCCGCATTGGAGAGACCTGTTATAAATATTACAGATAATTTTTTTGATATCGGTGGGAATTCCCTGTTGGTGGCAACAGTAGCTGTAGCTTTGCAAAGAAAGCTTGATGTAAAAGTATATCTGCGGGATATCTATCAGTATCCGGTGCTGCAGCAGCTGTCGGAAGTTCTTATTGCCAGATCCAGAGAGACCAGAGAAGCCATTCCGACAGAAGATGTAGAACCTTATGTAGAGCTCCAGAAAGATGTTTATCTTGCTCCAGGAACTGTTTTTGCAGGAGGCTTTGATCCTAAGCAGGTTGAAAACCCAACTACTATATTTTTAACGGGTGTTACGGGATTTGTGGGAATCCACCTTTTACAGGAACTTCTTGATACTACGAGTGCTGATATTTATTGTCTTGTAAGAGCTCAGGACGCGTTTTATGCAATGGAAAAAATTGACAGGTGTTTTAAACAATATCATATTCCTCAAAACATAGAACAGAAATCGAGAATTATTCCTGTAATAGGAGATCTGGCCTTGCCGTCTTTAGGATTATCAGAAGAAATATTCACAAAGCTGGCTAAACAAACCGATTTAATTTACCATTCCGGAAGTTCAGTCAACTTCATCGAACCTTATTCCTATATGAAAGCCCCAAATGTAGAAGGATTAAGAGAAATCATAAAACTGGCTGGAGCAGAAAGAACAAAATGCCTCGCTTTGCTGTCAACCATTTCCGTATACAGCTGGGGACATTTGTTTACAGGAAAAACGGTGATGCTGGAATCTGACGATATTGAACAGAACCTGATGTCAGTAAGCAAAGACATTGGCTATGTAAGAAGCAAGTGGGTAATGGAAGCCGTTGCTGATTTAGCGGCAAAAGAAGGACTGCCATTGATTACTTACCGTCTTGGATACGCCATGTGCCATAGCGAAACAGGAGCAAGTGCTTCTTACCAATGGTGGTCCGGATTGGTGAAAAACTGCATAGAATTCAAATCTTATCCGGCGCTTATTGAGCTTAGAGAAGGCCTTATCACGGTAGATTACATGACCAAAGCGATGGCTCATATTACAAAGAATAAAGAGGCAATAGGAAAGAAATTCAACCTGATTGCCCGTCCGGAGACCAACCTTACTTTGGAGGATTTCTTTGGGCTTATGAAGAAATATTATCCTTTCACACTCAAAGATCTTCCTTATAAAGAATGGAGAAAACAATGGGAAGATGACAGTAAAAACCGTTTATATCCGTTGACAAGCCTTTTCAGAGACAATATGCATGAGGGCTTATCTACCGTAGAACTTTACCAGAATACGTACATATGGGATTGTTCCAACGTGATTCAGTATTTGGAAGGATCAGATATTAAGGAACCGGTATTTGATAAAAAAATATTGGATTCCTATTTAAAATACCTTGGAATTCCGGTTGAATAATGTTTAATAATTGAAAAAGCCCAAACAGATTCTGCTTGGGCTTTTAATTTTTTAACAGATAAATGCGTCAAGTTTTGTCGTAGTGGAGAATGACATTTGCATCAGGGTAATGAGAAAGTATTGCTCAGTTTTTAATTAACTGAAAAACCAAAGAAAATAAATGAATAACACAATTGTATTGTCTAAAGATTTTGCTGCTCATGAAAGTGCTGTGGTAGACCTTAAATCCTGTGGATTGGTAAATCCGCTGAGAGCTCTTACATTTCAAAATAAAACAGGACAGTCTGCAAAGTTTCTTTGGCAGGGAGATATAGAAGTCATCTTGACTTTCTTTTTATGAATTTTTTACAAGCAATAACAATAAAAGCTAAATAATTGAATCCGATCCAGCTTGTTAGTGTTGTATCAAATCTATTAAGTATAGATCTGAAGC